>Ga0137385_10003615_pt1 | contig 13437 bp, 13 predicted proteins | sample SagtaG_FD_104921 | JGI IMG/M metagenome (GOLD analysis project Ga0137385, IMG submission 104921) | Vadose zone soil microbial communities from Sagehorn Ranch, Mendocino, California, USA - Sage2_R_80_16 metaG | ecosystem: Environmental > Terrestrial > Soil > Vadose zone | place: USA: California...
GCTGCATAACTGTCCACATCGAACGGTGGCCGGATGCGGCGTGGCGCATGGTGCAACGGGACCCGCGTCGCGGAGGAAGGGTTGGCGGGACTGGCTTTGTTCTCCACGAGGAGTACCTCCGATGGGAGGCCCTGTCTCACGCACGTCTCACGGACGAGGCGGACGGGGCCGGGCTGGAGGCCCTTCCCTGGACTATTCCTCGGACCCGACCAGCGGGAATGGACGGACACGGACTACAGCGTGAACCCTTTAGCCCGCTGGGGGTCAAGGGGTCGCAGGTTCAAATCCTGTCGTCCCGACGGGATAATAGCAGGTCAGAGGCCGGCTCACCAAAATGGCGAACCGGCCTCTTGATCGTTTGACCGTCGGATCAGGCGTCATCCGGCGGTCGTGACCGTGGTCAGCCGGCCCAGTTGTTCCGGCGTGTGCCGCCGTTGGTGTGGGCCTGCTCGGCGAGTTGTGTCATGCCGAGCAGTTCCAGCAGGCCGGCGACGGGCACGTGGTAGGTGCGGCCGACGCGCCGCACTGGGCAGGGGAACTGGCCGTGTTGGGCGAGTTCGTAGGCCAGGGTGCGGCCGATTTGAAGCGCTCGTGCTGCGGTCATCAGATCCACCACGACGGGCAGGGCCATCAGTTCAGCGCGTGTCATCGCTCGCCCTGTTGTGGTGCGTTGGCGGTCACCTCCCGTCGTTGTCCGCCGCCTGCCGGTAGCTGGTGACACCGCGAAGGCCCAGGTCAACGACCATGACACCGTATCCGGCATCTACAGGATGTCACCACTTGATGGTGTCGATGGCGATCGTGAGGTTGATGCCGTCGTTGACGTCGAGTTGCACACCCAGACCGGTGGGTGTGGTGTTTGCCGGCACGGTGAAGCTCAGCGAGGTCCAGCCAGTGGCCCGCGGCACGGCGATCGCCCCCGGTAGCAGCGTGATTCCGTTGGACTGCACAAATGGGGAGATCAGGCCATGTCCCTGACCGCCGTACCACATTTGTATGGTGACCGTCATGCCGGCGTGTAGACCGCTCACGTGGGTGGTGCCGACCGCGGTGTTCTGACCGGCGACAGGGGTGGCCTGCACGAGCAAAGACCGGGTGCCGTCCTGAGCGACCGTGCTGGTGGCACTGACACTGACCTGATCGGGGTGCCAGTACGGGCCCCAGTTGTCGGTGCCGTCCTCGAACGACATCCGTACCTGCCCGGCGGTGATCGCCGGAGCGAAGGCACCGCCGGCAGCTCGAGTCGGCGCCGGGCTGGCACCGGTGGGGAGTCGGCCGCCGCTTCCGGTTCCGCCGCTAGGCCTGGTCGGTGGTGACGTGTCGCGGGTCGGCCCCACGGCGGGTGGGACGCGCGGGGCCGCACTGGCTGGTGTCCCGCTGCTGGTGGTGTCCGTGGCGTGGGGCGCGAGGACCGTGGTGGTATGGGCGCCGGGCGGTGGCGCGGAGAGGGATGTGGGTGATCCTGCGTTGCGCAGGATCAACGCCGAGACCAGCACGGCGACAATCAGAATCGGCAAGATCACCATCCGCCGGGGCATCGCGCCGTGGTTGGACGTGGGCGTCTTCCCATTGCCCACCGGTTCGCTGCTCGGTGACACCGCAGCACGTCGGAGATCCGCTTCGCGGACAATTGGCTCGGGTAGCCAATCGACGGGGATCTTCAGTAGCGTGGACTCGTCCGCAGTAGCGCACTCCTGGATGATCTCGGCGGTGCTCGGCCGCTGCCCGGGGTCCTTGTGCAGGCAACGGTCGGCCAGGTCACGCAGCCGAGGATCGTCGATGCCCTCCAGTTGGGGTTGCTCGTTGACCACACGGTAAAGCACCGCCGCGTCTGGTCCTTCGCCGAACGGTGTGCGTCCCGTGGCGGCGAATACCACAAGCGCGCCACAGGCGAACACGTCGGCGGACTCCGTCAAGTGCTTGCCCATGGCGTGCTCGGGTGCCATGAATTGCGGCGATCCGACCCGGACTCCGGTTCGAGTCACGGGAGTTGAGTCGGTGGCACGGGCGATGCCGAAATCGATGATCCGCGGCCCGTCAGCGGCGAGCAGCACGTTGGCGGGTTTGAGATCGCGATGGATCACTCCGGCCGCGTGGATTGCCTGCAACGCCTCGGCCGTCGCGGCCAGCAGTCGCCACACCGTGTACATGGGCAATGGGCCGTGCCCGACAACAGCCTGCTGCAAGGACAGTCCGGGCACATAAACGGTGGCCAGCCACGGCACAACGGCATCCACTTCAGCGTCGACGACATCCGCGGTGAACGCGCCGCGCACCCGGCGCGCGGCATTGACCTCCTGCCGGAATCGTTGCCGGAACTCGGCGTCTTCGGCCAGTTCCGGCCGGACGATCTTGATGGCCAGCGGCCGTCCGGCCGGCGTGTAGGCCAGATAGACCCGCCCCATGCCGCCGGCGCCGATCCGGGCACGCAACTGATATGCCCCGACCTGGCGCGGATCCTGATCTTCCAGTGGATCAAGCAAAGTGATCTCACCCCACAACCGGACCGCATGCTGGATTGCGATCTGAGTGACGTCTCCACCACGATGTTGGTTCACTCTGTCCCGTGGCCAGCCGGAAGTTCATGCTTTCGGCCTAGGACCCCACTCGTGGGATCCTAGAAGCCAGCATGGTGGACATCATCAGGTCTGTCCGAATGACCAAGGGAACAAGTATGGGACGACACGAACGTCCGCTGGACCCGGATGCAGGTCCGGTCGAGGCATTCGCCCATGCACTCCGAGAGTTGCGGGTCGCGGTCGGTATGCCACGTTATCGCGAGTTGGCCCGAAAAGCGGGCTACTCGGCGTCGGCGTTGTCGGCCGCGGCGAGTGGCGCTGCGTTGCCGTCACTGGACCTGGTGCTGTCCTACGTCGGCGCCTGCGGAGGTGACGCCGTTGAATGGGAAGCCCAGTGGCGGGCCGTGTCGGCCGTCGTGTCCCGCTCGCGGCCGGCATCCCGCCCGGTGCTGTCCGTGCCGCACGACCAGCAGAGTGCCGATGCCGCCGCTGGACCGGACTCGCCCGACCGGGTGCCGGTGCTCACCGGAGAGCCGGTGTTTCAGAACTTGACAGCCGGTGATCCCCGTCAGGCCGGTCCGTATCGGCTGCGGGTACGCATCGCGGTGGGCAGCATGGGTCGGGTCTATCTGGCCTACACGCCGGCCGGACGGCCGCTGGCCATCAAGATCGTCCGGCCGGAACTGGCCGAAGACGCCGAGTTCCGGCAACGATTCCGGCGCGAGGTCGATGCGGCACGTCAGGTGCACGGCCTGTTCACCGCGCAGGTGCTGGACGCCGACACCGCAGCCCCGCATCCGTGGTTGGCCACGGCGTACGTGGCCGGCCCGTCGGTCCAGGAGGCGGTCACCGAGTGCGGACCGCTGCCGTCTCGATCCCTGTGGTTGTTCGCCGCTGGGGTCGCCGAGGCACTGCAAAGCGTTCAAGCGGCGGGTGTCGTGCACCGCGACCTCAAGCCCACCAACGTCCTGCTGGCCGCAGACGGTCCCAGATTGATCGATTTCGGCATCGCACGGGCCAGCGACGCGAGCCGGCTGACCCGCACCGGAATCCGGATCGGCTCCCCGCAGTTCATGGCGCCTGAACATGTTCTCGGTGGGGAGGCGAGTTTGGCCTCGGACGTTTTTACTTTGGGTGCGCTCATCGTGTTTGCGGCCACGGGCCGCACCCCGTTCGGTGACGGCGTCGATGTGGCTGTGCTGTACCGAGTGGTCCATGAACCGCCGGATCTAGCCGGCTTGCCGGAAGATCTGCAGTCGATCGCGGCCGCGTGCCTGAACAAGAAGGCTCACCAGCGACCGGATCTGGCCAGCGTGATCAAAGCCTGCCGAGTCCAGAGCGGGTTCACGTCGCTGAAGATATCGAGCAACTGGCTACCCGATTCGCATACCGCCCAGATCCACCGTCATGTGGCGGCCCTCCAACGCGTTTGATGACCGTTTGTACAGCGCAGTGTCGAGGATGTGGCTGGTCAACAATCCTCCGGCTATCACGGAAACATCCACCGCCAGCACAACCCGTACTGGCGACCAGATCAGAGGATCTTCCGTGATGACAAACGATCCGCGCCCATCCAGGCGCCGCTTCCGAATGACCGACTCCCGAACCGTCGCCGCGCTCGTCGTCGGCACGGCGATGGTCGGTGCAGCCGTCGCAGTAGCGCCGCACCTGACGGCCCAGCACAACGTCCGAAGCGTTGCCGACGTGATGCCCAACACCACGAACAGCACGCCGGCGTCGACCAAACCGACCGGGCAGATGTGCGCGTTCTACGCTCCTGGCTCGCAACTTGGCATCGAGACCGGACACGTCGGCTGGGCGGTCGACAATCCTGGTACAGACCAGTGGGTACTGGGTTCCGGCGATGGCCCCCACGGCCAGGGCAGCGTCAGCGGTAACAATCCGTCCTCCGTTACCGATGGTGGCTCATCCTCCCTCGGTTCGGCCAGCGGCACCTCGGCCGATGGCAGTAGGTCCGGCACTTCACACGGCTTCAGCGGCTCCCTGTCCAGCACCGGCAACGCCGTGCGGCCGGCAGATGCCGGAGTACCCCAGTACAACGGCGACTCGTCCAAGGAGATGGTGTGGGTGACTCGATCCCCCTCCTTTGGCACCGTCCTGCAGGACTTCGAAAGTTTTGGTTGGTACACCGAATATCGGTGCCTGACCACCACCGGCGGGGACGCGAATGCCGCCTACATCACTGCCCAGAACGACGGGTCGTTCTCCATCATCGGCAACAACTGCCTCAATCACGCCTGGAAGTCGCTCGATGCCTACCAGTCGGACCTTCTCAGTCCCGCACCGCTGACCCCGAACGGCTGGTTCCATGGCTTGGGCGCCACCGATGGTTTCGGCCCCATCCACGCGGTCCCGAACTCCGGTAACTCCGATCAGGGTTCGAGCGGTCCTCCCTCTGGAAGTTGAGTCCACACCCAAATCGGACTGGCAGCTCGGGAACAAGTTCGCCCAGGTACCGGAGAGGTTCGGTCCCCATGCCATGGTGGGTCCGGGTCATCTCAGCGCAGGCGCAACGCTGGTACCGCACCGCCGTGAGCGCCGGTGACACGACCGTGCCCCTCCTCCGGCGCTTATGGCCCAGGCGCTAACCGGAACGAGGCCAGCTCGGGTTCGGATTGGCGCACCAATCCAGCTACCCAGTTGCGGTTGATGCATGACTACGTGACCGCCCGCCGTTACGGCGGCGCCGGCAACGCCTGGGCGGTCTGGCAGGCACACCACTGGTACTAGACGCTTTCGCCGCCCCAATGCCCGGACTCAAGCCATATCCCTCATCAACCAGGAACCAAAAGGAAGAGGAACTATGAATGCCACCTCTCTGCAGTCCGTCCGCCGACGCCGTACGGCCCTGGTGACCCTCGTCGCGCTGATCGTGGGCACAGCGATGGTCAGCGGTGCAATCGTTGTCGCACCTCACCTCGGGCAGTCCAACCATCTGAAGACGGTTGCGAACACCACCACGCTGGGCACCGGCCAGGACCTGCAGGCCCCCTCGAGTTCCTCGTCGCAGTCGATCAGCGAGGACGACCTGGCGACCTACACCGACACCTCCGGCAGCTATGTCGTTGGCAGGCCGATTGATGTCATGGCGGACGCCGCACCGTGCGTGCCGAGTATCGCTATCTGCCCGCAGTTCCCATCCGTGCCCAATCACCTCGGCTGGGTGACCGACTGCACGTCCAATGGCACACCGGATTCCTGTGGCTTTGTGTTCGACCATGCAACGTCCGATCAGATCGTCCGCTATACGGCAACCGCAGCAGTTGGTGCACTCGGTACGGTCTGCGGGCCGGCGGCCTCGCTCTGCGGCGGTATCGGCGCAGCCCTGGCACTGGCCATCTCGGACAACATCAACCCCCTACCGAACGGCCGATGCCTGTATCTGCATCTGATCAATGACCTGGACGTTTCCACCTGGATCAACGGCGGCGGGCTGGTGGGCCTTTCCGCAGTTGGCGCACGGATCATGGACTGCCCAGCGTCATAATGTGACGCCCGACAACCTCGATAGGCGCCGCCGACCAGGTCGGCGGCGCCCCGGCTGTGATGGGACGCGGTTCATTGGCGCCAGTGAGCCGGCTGGTTCTCGGCATGGTGTCTGTTCGCCTTCCTCCGTGGCACGGATGTCTGAACTCCTTTGCACGCGAGTGTTGACGCCTTGTGGCGCGCGGAGGATCTGGTGGACATGGACCTCTGAAGGGTGTCTTTACTGCCAAGCATGGGCTGACCAGTAATTCTGCTGACCAGAACGTTACAGGCATGTCCCGACTTGTGGGTCTGCGACTGCTCTACTTGATCTTCTGTCGGACACTGGACTGGCTGGTGCTACTGGGATGCTCCCGGCCACGAACAACGCGGAGATTCTCGCACTCCGCCACGAGAGTTCGTCCCGGCGAATTGCGTAATGCTGGGGTACCGGGGTGGTCTCACTCATTGCGCGCAACTTGCTGAAGACGCGAGCGAGGGTGGAGAACAGACATGGAGGAGGACATAGGTCGGACTAGGTCAAGGCCACTGCGTGGGCACCAGCGTAGTGAGGTGGCAGCCGAACTGGCAGAGCACTTCATCCGCGGTACGAAGTCCGTTCGAGAATTGGCGGCCAGTGTGGGCCGGCGCCCGTCCCTGGTTCGCCGGTTGTTGGCCGAGGCGGGCGTGCGCACGGATGGGCCGGAGTGCGTCGGAACTGACCTTGAGGACACCGCGCGAATCGTGCGCGACTCTTACCACAAGGCGGGCTCGATCCAGGCCGTTGTGGAGATGACCAGCCTGGATCGGCGGGTGGTCCGTCACCTGCTGGCGTTGCCGGCTGAGTTGGGCGACCAGCACGGGACCTCCGAACCGGTCGCGGAGATGGCTCGGCGATACCAGGCCGGCGCCACCTTGCAGGAGATCGCAGGTGAGACAGGTCGGTCGTACAACCAGGTCCGGGCGATCCTGATCGAAGCGGGCGTGCCGTTGCGCCCGCCGGGCGGTCCCGGCGGCAAATTGGAGGTGCCATGATCAAGGGACCGTAGTCAGGGGTCCTTGATGGGCGATCCGGGGTTGGTACGTCGTGCGGCGCGCCAGCGACGGCGCGCCACTACCAATCCACCAGTCCCGTGCTGGGGCCGCCGCCATTGGCGAAGATGATCCACGCGAGCAGGAGCGCCGCAGCGAACACGATGGCTAGGGCGATCAGACTGTGCCGGCGGATGTCGGGGTCCTTCATCCAGCCATCGACCACGCTGCGACAGTTCGCTGTGCGACGGGCGACGGGTACTCGTCATGGTGTTCGCCCGTCAGCGGGCGCTGCGGAGACGCTGCTTCCGCAGGGTCCAAATGTCATGGCGTTGTCTGCCAGTATCGTTCCAGCAGGTCAGAGTGCCGTGAATGGGTTGGTACCGGGCCTCAGGGTCGATTGCAGCAGGACCAGGCTTGGCTACAGGCCCGGCACTTGCCGATGACCAATTCCTTCGTCGGGCCGTCCACAAATGCGTTGTAGCGCTGGAGAAGGAGGTCCACGCCGCTATCTAGCGCGAAGAGTCCCACTACTTCGCCTGGCGCGAAGACACGATCGAGTGGTGTCGGTATCCCCTATGGCGGCGGTCACGTGCCGAGGAGACTTTGTCGCAGGGTGAAACGGCGGAGCTGAGGAGGTGATCATGAATCCGACCGATGTGGACTCGATCATCGAACAGATCCAACAACTGACCAGGAACCTGGACACCATGCCCGACATCGCGGACGCGGACATGGCCTTGACCTACCTTCGTCATCTGCGTCGACGTCATGCGGTCGCAGTGCCGGTCGGGTGAGCGCTGTCAGGTCCGGTAACCGATCCGGCCGCCGCGTTGTGGCTGATCGCCGGACGCGCCCGATCAATAGGTGTTCGCGCTCTTGAAGACGATCCCGCTGGACGCCCACGGTGCATGCTGAAGCGTCTGGTGACGAAGCGGTGCTCGCCGGTCGGTCAGCATGCCTGATAGGCGTAGTCAGCCGAGCCTGGCGCTGTCACGTTGAGGTCGCGGCGCACTACCGACAACATTTTTCCCCACTCGGCGCACGCCGTGGCCAGGCCGCTGGTGCTGTACTCGATGACGATCACCTCGTTGCCGTACGCGGCGGTGTAGGACTGGCATTCCGCATAGTCGGCACACTGCTCGGCGACCGCGAAGTCGAACCCGGCGCTGCGGCCCTGATCGGCGATCTCCGCGCCGTTCTTCTGCGCGATGGCCAGCCCGTCGGTGTGGGCGTGGGCGATGATCAGTTTGGCGAAGGTCAGCGCTTCGGCGGCGGTCAGCAGCCCTGCCGAGCGGGTCCACGAGTCCAGGTTGTCTGGTTCCACCGCGTTGAAGCCCGAGTGCGCGCAGCCGTCGATCCACCGGTTGACGATGTCGGCGAGCGCGGCCCGCTTGCCGGGGGTGGAGATGTCCAGCAGGAGTTCGTTCCAGTTCGGGTCGCGCACGTTCCGACCGTCGACGTCGGTGAGCAGCAGATCGGGGTGGTGGCCCAGCCACCAGTCGGTCTCCTCCGGCTGGGTCTGGTAGGCGTTGACATAACAGACGTTGTACAGCGCCGGCACCGGGGCGGCGGACCGGTCCCTGGTGACCACCCGGACCCCGGCGGGCGGTGGATACGGCTGCCCGATCTGGTAGTCGAACCGGGCATGCGGTGGGGGTGGCTGTACGCCCTTCTGCGTGCCGGTCGCAGTCGGTGAGCCGGATGCACTCCGTGTGCCGGACACGCTCGGTGGGCTGCTCGTACTGAGAGGGCCGCTTGTACTTGCCGGCCTGGTTGTCCTCGGTACGCCGGCCGGGCTCGGACCGCCCGTTGCCGTGGCCGAGCAACCGGCCAGCGCGAGGCAGCACGTCAACAAGACCAGCGGTTTTCGCACCGTACACACAGCATGCCTTTCCCATCTGGGTGAGGGCTAATTGCCCCAAGACGAATCGGGATCCGGAAAATATCGCTGCACCCCTCATCGCTCGGGGGCTGGGCTCACTTCCGATCACCAGGGTGTACCCACGGCGTACGGTGCTCGTCACCGACGACTCCACCGATGAGGACTGACGAGGAGTCAAGGGGTGCGTCGCGCCGGCCGATCAGGTGGTGGACAGATCGGCCTCCGGAAAATCGGCCGGGAGGATGCTCCAGGGATTCGCGCCGGTTCCTTCTGTCCGGTAGATGGAGCCGACGTTGCGCTCGGCGGCCAGTCCGGCGATCGTGGCGGCCAGCGTCGATGGGCTGTCGTAGACCAGTTGGAAGAACCGGTCGGCCGGAAAGTCGTGTACCCAACTGGGCACATCGAGCTCGACGAATGTGCTGAACGGTCCCTCGAAAGTGCCCAGTAGGTCGGCGTGCTCCGCGTAGTCCCGGACCGGGTGGGTGCCGTGGTTGAACGCGACCAGCGCCATACCTATTCGGCGGCTGTCCGCGGCGAGAGTCCGGTAGTACGGAAGATGTTCTATTCCGCTGGATACCCGATCGAAGAACACTGAGGACACCTGGTACCACTCTTGGTACCGGGCGATCTCGGCCAGCGCGTCCGCCGGGGGACGCCGGCCGTAGTCGGTGTCGACATATCCGGCGATCTGCGCTCCGGCGTCCAGCAATCGATCGATCACCTCGACGTAGCCCGGGTCCGGTCGGTCACCAGGACCGCTCGCCGCGTTCACCACCACAAGGCACGTCGACGCGGCCGCGGCGGCGAGCGTCTGCCATTCCCCTGGCGCGATCGCGGGGTGGAAGTACGCGGGCACGACCGGTCCCAGTCGGTCCCTGTTGTGTCTCATCACGCTACCGCCAGCCACATGTCCCGCAGGGAGTCCGCGAGGCCGATTTCCGGCTTCCAGCCCAGTTGCCGGCCGATCGCGGAAATATCCGCCTGCTGCCAGCGCACATCCGCGGAGCGAGCCGAACCGTCGCCTGCGGCGACCACCAGTCCCGTGAAGCCCGACAACCGAACCAGGTCGCGGACCACCACGCTCACCGGGACCGCCCGGCCGCTGCCGATGTTCAGCACCGCTACGTCCACCGTGGTCGCTCTGACGGCGGCGAGTACGGCCTCGGCGATGTCCCGGACATCGACGAAATCCCGAACCGCGTCCAGCGAGCCCAGCCGCACGACATCGTGCGCCAGGTCGGCGCGGCGCAGTTCGGCGACCACCCGGCCAGGCAGGCTGCCGGCCGGCGCGCCCGGCCCGATCGGGTTGAACACCCGCAGGACCACGGTGTCCAAACCCAGGTGCCCGGCCAGCCGCACCAGTTCGGTGCCTGCCAGCTTGGTCACCCCGTACAGGCCTGTCGGGTGCGGCGGCCGTTCCTCGGCGATGGGTTCCTCCGGCTCCGCGATGCCGTATTCGGCCGCCGACCCGAGGTGGACGAGCTTGGCGCGTGGTGCGTGCGTGGCCAACGCGGTGAGCAGGTTCGCCGGTCCGGTCACGTTGGCGCCGACCAGTTCCGCGACGCTGCCGGCCACCGCCCCCGCGCAGTTGACCACCACGTCAGGGCATTCGGTGGCCAGCATCGCGCCGATCGTCGCCGGTCGGTCCAGGGCGAGATCGACCCGGATCCACCGGGCTGAACCGGACCGGGACGTGCCGCTCACGGTCAGGTCGGCCTGCCGGTCCAGCAGTCCGAACACGTGGCGGCCGAGATACCCGTTCGCACCGATGACCAGAACGCGCGACATCACGCCCCCTTCAACAGGGTTCCGCGGACCGAGTCGAACTCGGCGTTGGCCCGGTCGTAGTCGTCCGGGCGGCCGATGTCCAACCAGTAACCGTCGAAGTCGTACTCGCTGGGCGGTTGCTTCTTGGCCAGGAGGTCGAGTACCAGTTCGTCGAAGCCCAACGGTATGCCGGACGGGTACTCGGCCAGCGTGCGCTTGCTCATGCCGTACACGCCCATGCTGATCCGGTAGGTCAGCGTGGGCTTCTCGGTGAACTCGGTGACCTGCCCGTCCTTCGTCGCGAGCACTCCGAAGTCGATCTTCACCTGCCGCTCGTAGGTGGCCACGGTCAACGGTGCGGAGCTGTTCATGTGTTGCCGCAACAGGTCCGCGTAGTCCAGGTCGGTCAGTACGTCGCCGTTCATCACCAGGAACTCGTCCGGCAGCCGGTCCAGGATCTGCAATACCGGCCCGATGGTGCCCAGCGGCATGTCCTCGGTGGCGTAGTCGATGCGCATTCCCCAGCGGCTGCCGTCGCCGACGTACGACCGGATCAGGTTGCCGAGATAGCCGATGGCCAGGGTGGCGCTGTCGAAGCCGCGCTGTGCCAACTGGGTGAGCACGATGTCCAGGATGGAGAATTCGTCGCCGATCGGCATGAGTGGTTTGGGTAGACAGGTGGTGTACGGACGTAGCCGGACCCCGCGGCCGCCGGCCAGAATGATCGCGTGCATGATGTGTTCTCCCTTGGTCATTGGTTGTAGATGCCCGGCTTGTACCGGGCGAGGTTGGCCGGGCGACGGAACCAGTCGATGGTCTCGACCAGTCCGTCGTCTCTGGTGTATCTCGGCCGCCAGTCAGTGCGTTCGCGCAGCCTGTCAGCGTCCGCCACCAGCCGCATCACTTCGGAGTTCTTCGGCCGGATGCGTTGGGGATCCTCGGTGATCGCCACGTCGACTCTCATCAGGCGGGCAATGTCGGCGGCCAACTGGCCGACCGAGACCTCCTCGCCGGTGCCGGCGTTGAACACCTCGCCCTCGACCGCCGATGCCGGGGCGGTGCCGACCGCGACGAACGCGGCGGCGGTGTCCTTGACGTAGAGGAAGTCCCGTGTCGGGTCGAGCGCGCCGAGTTTGACGGTGCGTGCCCCGGCGGCCAGTTGGCTGACCACGGTGGGAATCACCGCGCGCGCGGACTGCCTCGGGCCGAAGGTGTTGAACGGCCGCAGGGTCACCGCGGGTACACCGAAACTAAGGTGGTAGGACTCGACGAGCTTGTCCGCGGCCAGCTTGGACGCCGCGTACGGCGACTGGGCCTGCAGCGGGTGGGTTTCGGCGATCGGTACGGTCAGCGCGGTGCCGTAGGTCTCGCTGGTCGAGGTGTGCACCAGCCGGGCGACATCGGCCGCGCGCACCGCGTCGAGGACGTTCAGCGTGCCGATCACATTGGTGTCTACATAGGATCGTGGTGCTCGGTAGGAGTACGGGATGGCGATCAGCGCGGCGAGGTGGTACAGGGTGTGTGCGCCTGCGGCGAGTTCGGTTGTGCAGGAGGGATCCCGCACGTCGCCGAGCAGCACGTCGACCTGATCGAGTACGTCGCGGTCCAGGGTGTCCAGCCAGCCCCAGGAGCCGAACGAGTTGTACAGAACCAGCGCGCGCACCCGGTGGCCGCGCCGAACCAGGGTCTCCACGAGATGTGAGCCGATGAATCCTTCGGCTCCGGTCACTGCGACCAACTCGGTCATGTCAGTTCCTTTCTTGTTGTCTCAGGCGGCATGCCGGGAGGCCTGGCGCAGCGTGATGGCGCCGTGCCAGAGAAGTACGAGTGCCATGCCGGCGGCGACCACCAACTGGATGTGCAGCACCGGGGAATGTGGGGCGCAGATCACCAGAGCGACTTCGGCGGCGAGCGCGGCGGCACACCAGCCGAGGATCGGCACGGCGCCGACGCAGACCTGGATGAGCAGGGCGAGGAACAGCGCACCACCCAGCACCAGATAGCCCAGGTAAGCCGGCGCGTCTGTCCAATGCGGATGAATACCGGCCACCGCAGCGAGCGTGACGACCGCGCCCAGCAGGAGCGCCGCGCCCAGCAGGTACTCGACCAGCACGCCGACGAGCACCAGTGTGGCGCGTCGGCCGAACTCGGCCAGGAAACCCGTGCGCCGCATGAGTTTCTCGATCCGGCTGCGGTAGCCGTACAACCGCCACTCGGCAATGCCCATGCTCAGCGACAGCGGGAGCGTACCCAGGAGGGCCGCGGTCCCGACGTTCTGACCGCCGTGGGCGAATCGGGCCGCCAGCAACGGGAACACCAGCAGTCCGGCGACCAGCAACCCGAACATGCCGGCGGGCCATCCGGTGCGCAACTCGGTCAGCCGAACCGGGCGAGCGGACCGGGCCGGTCGCGGCCAACTCGTTCGCAGCAGCGCGAAACCGAGGGTGAGCGCGAGGGACGCGCCGATGGCGAGCCAGGCCAGCGGATGCGACCAGGCAGGCCGTCCGGCCATCAGGTACAGCGTCGAGGCGATGACGCCGGGGGCCAACGCGGCGGCCAGCCACCAGTCCGCGCCACAGACCAGCAGGACGGTCGCCCCCAACAGATAGCCGCCCTGCCCGACGGCGAACCACAGCACCGGGCCGGACTGGCCCAGTAGCAGCGCGGTCGGCAGTGTGATCGCGACCAGCGATCCCAGCGCGATCGGCAGGGCGGCCCGCAGCAGCCGGCGTGAGCCGTCGAGGTCCA
>Ga0137385_10003617_pt1 | contig 13435 bp, 10 predicted proteins | sample SagtaG_FD_104921 | JGI IMG/M metagenome (GOLD analysis project Ga0137385, IMG submission 104921) | Vadose zone soil microbial communities from Sagehorn Ranch, Mendocino, California, USA - Sage2_R_80_16 metaG | ecosystem: Environmental > Terrestrial > Soil > Vadose zone | place: USA: California...
AGAAAAGACAGAAGCGGCAATACTCGCTCGCCTCTCGGGGCAGGAAGGTATTACGATACTCCTTCCATTTGGCGGCGGAAACGGACGCTACGACATGGTGATCGATGACAACGGTACGTTCTATAGGATTCAGTGTAAAACAGGTCGACTGGAACAGAGTGGGACGGTGGTGGCATTCAATGCGGCCAGCTCAACCTATCATTATTATGGAGGTAAAGGCCGTGAATGGCGAAACTATCGAGGACAGGTTGAGTATTTTGGAGTGTATTGCCCCCAAATCAACAGAGCCTTCCTTGTCCCTGTGGATATTGTAGGAAAGACAGAAGGTACATTGAGATTAGTTGAATCAAAAAATAACCAGTCGAAAAATGTGCATTGGGCAAAGGATTATGAAATATAAAGAGCCGATGAGGGGGCTCGAACCCCTGAACCTGCCATTTACGAAACGGCTGCTCTACCAACTGAGCTACATCGGCTAGTGAAAAGTTTTGATTATTAAAATGCCTTGCTACCTCTGCCGCTGAGCTACACCGGCTTGCTGTTAAGATCAGACACCTTAACGAATGCCCTTCATCCGCATCCACAACCCCACCTGACGTGCGCAATTATACCCCGTTCATATCTTCCCTGTCAAGCATTTTTTCCGTCGTCATCCTTCTCCCTCTTCGCATCCAGACGAAAAGTAATCCCTCTCTTCCCCTTTTCCGTACACACCAGTAATTCATCTTGAATAAAATATGGAGGCGTGAAAAATGAACGGCTTTGATACCTTCCTTCTCCAATATGGCCCGATAGCAATCTTCATAGTCATGTTCGTCAAATCGGCGGGAGTACCAATCCCCATACCGGGTGACCTGATCATCCTCACCGCCGCTGCCCATGCTGCCGCACATCAATCACTACTGGAACTATCCGTGGCATTCATTGTTATCCTGGTGGCGGTGGTGTTGGGTGGAATGATCCAATTTATCCTGGTCCGCGGCCCGGCTCGTGGGCTACTTTACCGCTTTGGACGCTATATTGGCCTCACGGAAGCGCGTCTTGATGCTGCCTCTGCCAGAGTAAAGAAGGGTGGGATTGCCAGTGTTAGCCTGGCGATTTTAGTACCGGGTGTGCGGGCCACGGCAGTCACTGCCTCTGGTCTGGCGAATATCCCCCTGCGTACCTTTGTGCCCGGGCTCATCATCGGAAGTACTCTGTTTCTGATCCTCCACCTGTTCATTGGCTATACTGGTGGCGCATTGCTGACGACCCTGGCAAACGTCTTACCGTTGCCCCAATTAATAGCTGTTGGACTGCTGCTGCTGGCATTTGGCGTATGGTTCTTCGCCTTCCGTCGCCAATCGAAAAAGATAAAGAGCGAGGCAAATGCAGAGTCACTCGAAGTCTGGAATGAGGGAATCTGTCCTGTCTGCCTGGCATTGTACACCGCAAACCAGCTGCGCGCACCAGTGCTCGCTTGAAGAGATTTCTACACAAATTGAGCTTGCAAGCCAGCAGAGTGGCCTTGCAAGCTCGATTTATGTATTCCTTTCCCCCTCGCGCCGACTAATTAAAGAAGTCAGGTTTCAGGCTGGTACAGAAACACTTCACCAGCGCAGCATCAAACTGCGTTCCCGCACATCGGTGCAATTCTTCCAGTGCCTGCGCTGTTGTGCGCTTGGTCTGATAGGTCCGATCAGAGGTCATTACCTCAAAAGCATCAGCGATTGCTATAATGCGTGCTCCCAGCGGAATGGCTTCACCTGCTAAGCCACTGGGGTAGCCAAATCCATCCCAACGTTCATGGTGATGATAGACCAGGTGCGCTACTTCATCCAGCATCTTCACTCGATGCAGCATATGGGCACCACGAGCACAGTGCGCCTTCACATTCTCATATTCCCTGGAAGTGAGGCGCGATGGTTTATGGAGCACCTTATCAGGGATGCTGATTTTACCGATATCATGAAAAAGTGCTGCCAGCTCAATCGTGACCGTCTCTTTGTCTGTAAGAGTGAGAGTCTGCATAAGACAGCGAGAAAAATGCTGTACACGCAGGGAATGCTGATAGAGTTCGAGGTCTTTTGCCTTCAACAGGGAAATTAGGGCCGAGAGGGTATAGCAAACCAGGTCCTTCAGACTATCTTGTTGTCTCACCTCATATGGGGGTAAGAGATGCCTCGTAGCTCCCTGATCCAACGGTTGCGGAAGAGGTTCATTCGTTATACTATTCAGGTGTACAAGGGCTTCGTGCAACAAGAACGGTCCGAGGCGCGAAGGGTCTCCAACCCTGATAGTGGGCGACATGTGAGTGCTCATGGGTCATCTTCTCCTCGCCAGGGGTCTATGGTCTCTGACTACTCAATTTGTAGTCTCTATAATAGTATACGCCTACAAGTTGCTCTTTTTTAGGGTCTCTATAATAGTATACGTCTGCAAGCTCTAAAAAGCAGCAAGATGGGACTTTATGCTTTTGAGCTTTGCGTCCATGGCGATTGCAACGCTACACTCTGGCTGAAGACAGATACTCTCTGGTTGCAAGCTCCAGCATGATATGGTAATATTGGCTCACTATTTCAAAGCCTCATGGATCTATAGTCAGGAAACCCAACTCCCTACAAGGGAGCAGGCTTGTAAACTGTTGAGCATATTCGCTCAGGCTGGCAAGCTCACTATCCTGTCGAGGCGGAGATCCGCAAGGTACTCCGTTATGCGGAAGCGTTCGAGTTCGTACCTTTAGATGCCACCTCAGTCTGAAGCTCTACAACTCTTGGGTTAAACAGCAGTAGCGGGTTTAGGGCAGTGCCCAAGAGAAAGTACCGCCGCATAACATTGCCGAGAGGGGCCGAGGAGCAATCCTCGCGTCACACAGGCCGGAACGTCCGGAGTTTAGCCGTTCTCCACCGCAAAAACGGCTCCCCGCAAGGGGGATTTCAAAAACGGAAAGGCAGGCAAGAGGCCCCAATGCCCCAGCCCCGAACAAGGACTCGGCATTCCTCTCGTCCCGTGAACGGAGATGGGCCTCCTGCCTCGACTCAAGTGAAGTGTGGCTTCGACTGCTTAGCCTGGAAAGAACCTATGCGCAGTCTATTGCTGGCAACCACCAATGCTCACAAGTTGGAAGAGTACCACGCTATCTTCTCAGGATTACCGTACAGCTTGTTGTCGCTTCGTGATGTCCAGTTGGATCTGGACGTAGACGAGACAGGAACCAGCTTTGCTGAAAATGCAGAACTGAAAGCCCTGGCCTACTCAAAGGCCTCGGGTCTGCTCTCTCTGGCTGATGACTCTGGCCTGGAGATCGATGCACTCGGTGGTGCTCCCGGAATTTACTCTGCCCGCTTTGTCAGCCGGGATACCTCCTATGAGGAGCGTTTTCGCCTGATTCTGGAGCAGCTGAAAGGACTTCCGCTGGAGAAGCGTACTGCTCGCTTTCGTTGCGCTATTGCCCTGGCTGAACCATCAGGGTATCATCGTGTAGTGGAAGGGATTGCCGAGGGAGCGATTGCTGATGCTCCGCGTGGAACGAATGGGTTTGGCTACGATCCTATTTTCCTGGTACCTGAGCTGGGCAAGACATTTGCTGAACTTCCATCTGATTTGAAGAATCGTATCAGTCATCGAGGGCGTGCTGCGCAAAAGGCTCGCGCTCTCCTCGCCAATTGGCCTCAATCTCCTTCCTCCTGAGTAGTGAGAAATACTGGTACCAGAAGAAATTGAGAGGGACGCAAGGAACAATTATGTCGAAGAAGTCTCCTATTCGGGTGGCCCTTGACCTAGAAACCACAGGGCTGCATGCAGAGCAGGATACTATTCTTGAGGTTGCAGCAATCAAATTTCAGGGGACTACCGTGCTTGATACAATGGAGACCCTGGTTGCGCCTTGGCGCCCCATCCCTTTTCGTGTGCAGCGTCTCACAGGCATTACCCCGCAGCAGTTGATAGGTGCTCCTCCCTTCGAGTCCATCGCCATGCAATTGCAGTTCTTTCTGGGTGATTTGCCGATTGTTGGTCATAGTATTCCCTTCGATGTGGGTTTTCTACGTCGGCGCGGCCTGGTACGGACCAACCCGCTCATAGATACCTTTGAACTGGCGACGATCCTTCTTCCCTCCTTGCCGAGCTACAACTTGGGGCAGGTAGCTGAAGCCCTGGGCGTACCCGTAGCTCCTGGCCGCCATCGTGCAATGGTGGACACCAGGCTGGCAATGCAAGTCTTTCTCGCCCTGCACGAGCGGCTCCAATCGGTCGACCTGGCACTCCTCAAAGACCTGGCAAGCCTGGATGCACCGCGTACATGGCCGTTGCTCGCATTCTTTCGCCAGGAGCTGCGGAACCGACAAGAGCAGGATGGTATTGGTGAAACTTCCCTTTACCTCAACGGCGGAGCGCCAATGCGTGGAACTCTGGGGGATCGTTTTGCGGCGCAATTGGGGGTAGACCCCCGTGTCTTATCCTTTGCTATTGCTCGTCAGGCTCAACCTGAGCCTGAATCAACCCCACTTGAGAGTGAGTCTGCATCAACACCCACTTCGGCTCTTGGGAAGCTTGAACAGGTACGAATACTCGCTGAGGTGCCTCCTGAGCGGGCCGCAGAGCCAATTCCGAGAGGATACCAGGAGGCACATACATCGGTGCGCGAGGCATTAGAGCAGCGCCGCGTACTCTTGATGGAAGTGACTGTCGGGGCCAATGACTACACACCTGCCTTACTCCCTACCCTGGAGTGGCTGGCTGAGGCACCTGCTGACCAGGACCTCCCCCCCAGGCGTCTTGTGATTGCCTGCTCGAACCAACAAAATGCCCGTCGCCTGATCGAGAACGTTCTCCCACGTTTGCAGGCGTTGCTCAAGACCAGTATGCCGGTGACATACCTTGCTGAACAGAGTGGGTATCTTTGTGTCCATCGCTGGTTCGGTGCAGCCCTGCGTCGTACCAGTGGTGAATTAACAGCAGAACAGGCGCGTGGACTTGCCAAGTTCGGCTTGTGGGCACAACAGACCCTCACAGGCGAACGTAGCGAATTAACCCTGCTTCCTCAAGAGATTACCGCCTGGGAACGCATTTCCTCAGGTATTGAACGTCTTCCTTCGGGCGATACACGTTCAGGCACTCCCTACCAACGCTGCCTCTATAGGCAGAAAGGATACTGCTTTGTCAGCAATGTTGAGGAGCGTGTCAAAGCGGCCACTATCATCGTCACTACCCACGCAGGACTGTTCGATGACCTCTCCAGTCCACACTCATTGCTGGCTGCTATTGATCGACGCCTGGTCCTCGATGCTGATCTCCTGGAAGAAGAGAGTGCCCGTTGGAGTAGTGCCGAACTGGACCAGGTACGCCTACTCGAAATGCTCAACACGATTGGTGTCGAGTTACCTGATGGCCGCTATCAAGGATTGCTTGCACTCGCTGCACCCGCCTTACGAGAAAATGGGCCAGGTGGCCTTTCAACCACGCCGACCGTAGGGAAGTCAGAGCTTGATACTCGCATGCTCGCCTGGTTTCAAACCTTACAGCAGGCCCGTACCGCCGTGGGAAACTTGTTTGCTGCCTTGAGCAGTCTTCTGGAGGAATCCCAGCAACAGGGATCACATGGAAGTGGCCGGGATAAGGGAAGGGATGACTCCCCCGGGCGTTCCCAGGGAGGACGCAGCGTTGAGCGTATAGATCAATCCCTGCGCCTGACCTCGCATATACGTAATATGGAGGCATGGCAGAATGCAGAACAGGCCTGGCAGCTGGCTTCCCAGCGTCTACAGACGGTGCTTGATTTCCTGCATGAAGCGGAGAAGATTCTGCTCACTACCCAGCGAAGTCGCCATCGGCTCGACCTTGGGAGTAGCGAGGATGACTCTGTAGCATATGAATTGGCTTCAGTTGCCCGAAAGTTGCTAGCCCAAAAACGGCTGGGACAGCAGGCCATAAACCTGGCAGATAACGATACGGTGTACTGGCTGCGTATGCCTCCCTCTCCTTCACCTGTTGCGCAACAGATGGCTCAACAGCGCCTGGCTGAAACCGCTTCACCTGCAGCACAGTTACCGGAGGGTTCACCGACTCTGTATGCCCAACCCGTCCAGGTTGCAGCCTCGTTGAAGCACCTGTTGCTTAACACGGATGCCTGTACGATTTTTGCTGGCGTTGCCTTGTCTGTAGATAGCAATTTCTCATTCACTCGCGGGCGTTTAGGGTTAGATCAGGATATATGTCCGGCGTTTTCGGTCGTCACTGCGCATCACGAACAGACACTCTTATACTTACCAAATGACGTGCCAGAGCCAAATATGCCACAGTATCAGCGTCACCTTGAGGCTGCCCTGGTGCAACTTGCCAGCACACTGGAAGGGCAACTGGTAGTGCTCTTCACTTCACATGCAGCCTTGCGAGCGTCCCATTCGGCTGTCAGGCCATTACTGGAAGCACAAGGCATTCTTATTCTGGCGCAGGGCATAGATGGTTCCCCCCGCCAGCTCTGGCAGGTCTTCAAAGAACAAGAACGAGTGGTATTGTTTGGCACAGGAAGCTTCTGGGATGGCCTGGATGAGGTCAGCCGCACTCCTGCATGTATCTTCATCACACGCTTACCCATGCCTGTGTTGAATGATCCCCCCATTGCTGCCCGTGCCGAACATTACTCTGACCAGCTGCATCAATTGACAGTACCTGTGGCAGCTCTACGCCTGCGTCGAACACTGAATCGACTTGCCTGGAGTGACACGAAGCGCAATGCGATTGTGCTCTTTGATCGCCGTATCATTTCAAAAGAGTATGGTTCTGCCATCCTGCACACCCTGCCACATTGTTCTACACGCCAGAACGGGATCTCGGCTCTATCTGAAACAGTGCTTGATTGGCTTACTACAACCGGCTCCTGGGAATAAGGAAAACCAAAGCTATCAGCAAGAGTAGTGGTGCAATCAGCAAAAAGAGAGGGAAAGGTGGCATCAACCATACTGCCCCTAGAACGAGTGCAATAGCAATGAAGTAGCCTGCAGGCGTGTGGGTTTCTTCCATCAACATCCTCCTCATCCCAACATCCTGATCAACTGTCCTATCCCAAAGAAGGCCAGTAACCCCACACTGTCATTGTACTGGTTTACGCAACAAGGCAGCGGTAAGTGTTGGGCCTACTTACTTGACCCCCCGATGGCACTATGGTATGTTGAGAACTACTGCGAAACCATCTGCTGAAAGGCTGACTATGAATCCGGGAAGAACACTCTTGCAGTTGCCTCATGGGCAATTGCAACTCCCTCTATTTTTGCCAGATGCTACCCTTGGTGTTGTCCGTTCAGTTGACAGCACAGATCTGGAACGTTGTGGTATCGAGGCACTTGTCATGAACACATTCCACCTGATGCAGCGACCCGGCTCCTCCACAGTTACAGCGCTTGGTGGTTTACATAAAATGTGTGGTTGGCAGCATCCCATTATCACAGACTCCGGTGGTTTCCAGGCTTACTCATTGATCCGCCAGAACCCTCGCAACGGTTCCATGAACGAGAAAGGGATTACCTTTCAGCCAGAAGGGTTGGACCGCAAGTTTCACCTCACTCCTGAAAAGAGCATTCAGCTACAACTCAGCTATGGCGCTGATGTTGTCATTTGCCTCGACGATTGTACTCACGTAGATGACCCGTTTGAGACACAACAGGAGTCCGTCAAGCGAACGATCGACTGGGCTGGGCGTTGCAAAAACGAGTTCCAGCGCCTTGTTCAGCAGAAGAAGCTGTATCAGGAACAGCGACCGTTGCTGTTTGCGGTGATCCAGGGCGGAGGATTTCTTGAATTGCGCAAGCACTGTGCTGACGAACTATTGGAGATTGGTTTTGATGGCTTTGGCTTTGGTGGTTGGCCTCTGGATAACAAGGGAAAACTGCTGAGCGATATCATTGCCTACACCAGGGAAATTGTCCCCCCTGAGTTTCCGATGCATGCCCTTGGAGTCGGGCACCCGGCCAACGTCGTCGAATGTGCCCGAATTGGCTACGATCTCTTCGATAGTGCTATGCCAACACGAGATGCCCGTCACTATCGGCTCTACGTATTTACGGCAGAAAGCGGGTTAGAGGGTGAATGGTATTCGTATCTCTATGTCAATGACGACAAAGCCATCAAAAACGATGGCCCCATTTCTCGCTTCTGTGACTGCCTGTGCTGCTCAAACTACTCAGTGGCCTATCTGCACCACTTATTCAAGATCAACGACAACCTCTTCTTTCGACTCGCCACCATTCACAATCTGAGATTTATGGTCCAACTCACAGAACGCCTGAGGGCAAGCCTCCATGGATAACAACCAGCTAGACCAGCTGGTGGAGGCTGTTCTCACCAGCCGCAACTATAAAAGCGTCTGTGAACCCTTTATCAGAAACATTGGTGCGCAAGAACTTGCACGTTGGAACAATCTGAAAGAAGCAATCAAAGCTACCAAAAATAAGTTGCATCAGATAGGTGGAGCATATTTGGGAGGTGAAGCACACTATGCTGTATGGCTGAATGAGCTCAAGACGGCCGTCCAATCAGGAAACAGGCAACGGCTTCTCCAGACTTGTACCAGGATTATGAGTCATCATTCCTCCACCAGAGAACGTTTGCCGATCCTCGATCAGTTCTACACAATAATCCTGGCTGATCTCCCTCCGATTCACTCGGTCATCGATATTGCCTGTGGCTTGCATCCTCTAGCTATCCCCTGGATGCCTCTCGCCGTGCCTGTCCAATACTATGCATATGACATCTATCAGAATATGATAGACTTCTTGAATGAAGCTATGACGCTCCTCTCCGTGGAGGGCTACGCCCTGGCTCGCGATGTGATACATTCCTGTCCCACGCAAAAAGTTGATCTCGCCTTTATTCTCAAGGCGATCCCATGCCTGGAACAGGTGGATAAATCTGCTGGTTCCCGGCTCTTAGAGGCAATCAACGCGAACTATCTGGTCGTCTCGTTTCCCGCTCATAGCCTGGGTGGCAGAAAAAAAGGGATGGTTACTCATTATGATGCCAGATTTCAAGAACTGGTAGCAGACAAGCGTTGGCCAATAAAGCGATTTGCGTTTCCTACCGAACTGGTGTTTCTTATAGTCAAATAAATATTCAAAACTAGATTTCAGAGCTGTACCTCCGATTTGCAGGTGCAGGGCGACCGCATCGGAGGTACAGCTCTGTCGCCTTCCATCTAATTCCGACTGATCTCCCACATTAGATAGAAACCTTGCTGGCTTTTAGGTGGACATCCTCTGTCCATTAGATGGAAGCCTCAAATAGCATCTTGTCATTAGCTTGACAATCTAATGTATAATATCATTTGGTGCAAAAAAATACACCACTGTTTGGTAGGAGCAAAGTGCTGTCCTGCTTTATTCTGTAAGGGCAGCAGAGCGGCTCGCAGAACTGAAATAGATGAGGAGGGAAATCTAATGCTTATCCATTTGATGCTGGAACTCTACGGTTGTGATCGGGAACTTTTGAGCAACGAACCTCTAGTACGGCGTGTGCTAGAAGAATATCCTTCCCGTATAGGTATGGAAAGACTCAGTCCCGTCCATCTGTATAATGTTGAAACATCCAATCCACTTGATGCTGGCCTTTCAGGCTTTGTGATCATCGCCGAAAGCCATGTCAGTTTACATGCCTGGCCGGAGTATGGTGAAGTCGATATCGACATCTGCTCGTGCAAGGAGTTCAGCCAGGAAGACGCCATCACTTTTGCGAAAGAGATGTTTCAAACAGATGATATAGAGTCACATTTCGTAGTACGTGCAACGCGCTCCCTGCGTCCCGAGAGACCTGATCCTCTCCGCTATGAAGCTGCAATGGCCGCTCGTCGGTCGCAAGGGAGAGGCTTATAGTAAGGGGTTCCGACTTTGAGGGACTGGAGATGAGGAAAATACCTGTTTCCAGTCCCTTTCTGTATCTGAATTATAGTCAGCAGGTAAATAAAACGCTTTGGCTCCGAATTTAATCCGATTCTGGCTCTTGACTTCAGGCTCACAATAATGCGAAGTACAAACAGTATCTTTAGAAACAACTGCTGATAATGATAGGATAGAGCATGTCACTAATACCGCCGATACAAGCCCCTGAGAGCAAAAACCTCCGCACTATCTATGGAGCCTGTCCACATGATTGTCCAGACTGCTGTGCGTTGGAGACGCAAATCGATGAGCATGGGAAAGCCGTCAGTGTGCGTGGTCGCTCCGACCATCCTGTAACACGCGGCTGGCTCTGTGCCAAAGTCAACCGCTACCTGGACCGTGTCTATCATCCCGAGCGTTTGCTCTATCCTCTGCGGCGTGTTGGTCCAAAGGGAAGTGGCGCATTTAAGCGTATCTCGTGGGATGAAGCGATTGCAGAGATCACTGGACGTTGGCACGAGATCATTGCACAGAACGGTGCACAATCTATCCTGCCTTATAGCTATGCTGGCACGTTGGGGCTGGTGAATAGTTCTGTCACCAACACACGCTTCTGGCATCGCCTGGGGGCTTGCCGCCTGGATCGTGCCATTTGTGGTCATGCGGCTGAAGAGGCTGTAATCCTGACGGTTGGCGGTCGTCTTGCTCCTTCGCCCGAGATGCTCATTCATAGCAAACTCATCCTCATCTGGGGCAGCAATCCTGCCAGTACCGCACCACACCTGATGCCTTTCCTTCGCGAAGCCCAGCGCAATGGAACGCGCATCATCGTCATTGACCCCATTCGCACACTCACAGCCCGTTCTGCAGACCAGCATATCCAGCCCTTGCCAGGTACCGACGCAGCGCTTGCCCTCGCCATGATGTATGTGATGGTGACGGAGGGGCTGCATAAGCCGGAGTGGATTGCAGCTCATACACTCGGTTGGGAGTATCTCCTCGAAAGGATCATGCAATTTCCACCAGAACGTGCTGCCCAGATTACAGGTCTTCCAGTCGGGACGATCTTTGACCTTGCACACAGCTATGCTACAACAACGCCAGCTTTGCTGCGCGTGACCGATGGTATCAATCGTCATACCAATGGAGGCCAAACAGTACGCACACTGGCCTGCCTTCCCGCTCTCACAGGCCATTATGGTCTACCTGGCGGCGGTCTGATGTATAGCACCAGCGCCTCGCTACCATGGGATGCCTCAGCCGTAGCTCATGAGTGTGAAGAGGTCTGCCCGCCAGCACCACGCACCCTGAATATGAATCGGCTGGGAGCTATCCTGACGGGTGAAGCCGACCCTCCTGTCTACTCTCTCTTTGTCTACAACGCCAACCCGGTGGCCTCGACACCGAATGCCGGCAAAATTATCGAGGGCCTGATGCGCAACGAGCTGTTTACCATTGTGCATGAACTTTTCGAGACCGATACTGCTCGCTATGCTGATATTATCCTGCCTGCTACCAGCCAGCTCGAGCACGTAGACCTGCACAAGCCATATGGTCATCTTTCACTTCAATACAACATGCCTGCTATTGCCCCTCTAGGTGAGGCCCGCAGTAACTGGGATGTCATACGTGCCCTGGCTGCTGCCATGGGTTTTAACGAACCATGGTTGCAGGAAGACGCGAACGAAGTCATTCGTGAAGTACTACAGGCTACTGCACGTAAGAACCTACTCCTGGAAGATATTACCCTGGAGCGTTTGCAAACCGAAGGTTCAGTCCCTCTCGCTATTCCCGCAGATCAGCAGATACCTTTTGCCGATGGCGTATTCCGCACGCCCTCCGGCAAAGTAGAGTTCTATTCCGCCCAGGCTGCCGCGAAAGGATATGATCCCGTTCCTGGTTGGGAACCAGAGGTAGAATCGAGAAGCAGTGAGCATTCCGGGGGATCATCTGATGCTCGTCTACCTCTCCTATGCCCTGCTGCTCACCACTTTGTCAGTTCGACATTTGGCAATCAGGAGCGATTGAGAAGCAAAGAGGGCAAGCCAACACTCCGTATTCACCCAGCCGATGCCACCCCACGCGGTATTCGTAGTGGACAACTGGTGCGTGTGACCAGTGAGCGCGGTTGGTGTCACCTGTTCGCCGAAGTGACGGAAGAAGTGCGCCCAGGTGTGCTGGCGACGACAACGGTCTGGTGGCCAAAGTTCAGCCCAGATCAGCGCAACGTCAACTGGACAACCTCCGACAGGCTGGCAGACTTTAACGGTGGCAGCACGTTTTATACTAATCTGGTGACAGTGGAGGTTGATGGGAGATGAGCCTAAACCCTGGTATTTTAGTTATCGAGTGAGGTTCGGAGTAAAATAGTGAGTAGGGAGGTGAAATATATGCCGTTACGTGTACTCAGCTATAACATTCTCTTCGGCGGAGAAGATCGTCTGCCTCAGATTGGGAATGTGATCCGCATGCACCGGCCAGATGTGGTTGCTCTCCTGGAAGCGAATAGCCGGTCGAATGCAGGGAGGCTTGCCCAGGAATTGGGGATGCAACTCGTTTTTGGTGAGGCTAACAGCGAATTTCACGTTGCGTGGCTGAGCTGCCTCCCTGTTCTTTGGACGGAAAATCATCGTCTCCCTGTGCTTGCAAAAACCCTCTTAGAGATTGAAGTCCTTTGGGAAGATACTCCCATCCATCTCTTTGCCACCCATCTGATAGCCGGACGTGATAAGAAGAGTGGGCAACACCGCGTAGAGGAAATGCGTACAATACTGAATATCCTGCAATCCCCTCATGGTTGGCCTCATCTGCTGGTAGGAGATATGAATGCTATTCATCCTGCCGATCAGGTTGGCGTTCCTGCATTCATGGACGAGACGGCCCCAGAGATTGGCTATATTTCGCGTGAAGTGATCTCTTTGCTTCTGCAAGCTGGCTATGTTGACTGTTATCGTCAATTGCATCCAACGGAACCAGGATATAGCTATAAGGTGCCCAATCTCTGGCTACGGCTGGATTATATCTTTGCCTCACCACAACTGGCCCCCAGACTTCATGCATGTGATCTTGCTTCAGGTCCAGAAGCCATGATCGCCTCGGATCATCTCCCTATATGGGCTGAGTTTAGGTAGCAGAACGGCAGATAATCTCTTGTGCTCGTAACGCTCACATCTGGTGTGTTTGATAGAATATCTCATACAGCACAATCCCCGTCGCCACCGCGAGATTGAGCGAATCGCTCCGCCCAACCATCGGAATTTTTACCATCAAGTCGCAGACCGCTTGCTGCTCACTCGATAAACCCTGCCGTTCGCTTCCCATCAGTAGAATAAGAGGCGGATGGTAAGAAATCTGGCGATAATCATTGCATGCTGCTCCTGAGGTGCCGATTACTGTATAGTGATGCTCTTGCTTCCAGCGTGCAAATTCGGCAAAAGTCGTTTTGACGAGGCGTTGTGAGAAAACTGCACCCATACTGGCTCGTAGTGCTACAGGATCATAGGGGTCAGCACAATTTCCCAGGAGGATCAGCCCTGTGTTACCTACGGCATCGCCTGTCCGTAGGATAGTCCCAATATTTCCAGGGTCCT
>Ga0137385_10003625_pt1 | contig 13425 bp, 10 predicted proteins | sample SagtaG_FD_104921 | JGI IMG/M metagenome (GOLD analysis project Ga0137385, IMG submission 104921) | Vadose zone soil microbial communities from Sagehorn Ranch, Mendocino, California, USA - Sage2_R_80_16 metaG | ecosystem: Environmental > Terrestrial > Soil > Vadose zone | place: USA: California...
AAGTCCGCTTACCGGGAGTTGAGAGTGGGTGTTAGAGTGAAGCAACCGAAGTTGCTCGGTGGTGAAGATGATAAAGAAACAACCGGTCGTTGCACTTGTCCTTCTCCTGCTGATTCCCTTGGTCCTGGTGCTGGGGGGAGCGCTGTTCAGCCTGATTAATCCCGAAATTGCGGCAGGCCATCCGAACTATGTGCGCAACTTCCACCTGCTCAACCTGCTGAAGAAAACGACTATGTGGGCAACAGCCGCGGGTGTAGCCGTCTTGTGGCTGCTTGTGTGCCTTCAGGTGATCCGCGCGAAGAAGCGATCCCCCTCTTGGCTGTTTCTGGCGGCATTGGGGCCTTTCGGGCTGGCCGTCCTGGCGATGCTGAACGATCGGGCCACTGAGGAGGCAGACCGGTATGCCCGGTTCGTGCGCAATCTGAACGGGTTCGTGCGCGCCGGCTACGAACTTTGCACCTTCCTGATCGTATGGGTGCTCGCCTATGAGGGCATGGTTCTCAAGCGCACGCTGATGATCCGGTATGAGGCCGCCACCACTGGTAGTTCGATCGCACAGGTTATTGATCGCCACAACGCTTCGGGTGGAATGTGGGCGTTTGCCGAGGGGATGGAGGTGATGTACCTGGTGGTTCTTCTCTACCTGCTGCGGCCTGTCGTCTTTAACATTGTGGATCGTGTAGCAGCGACCGCCGCATCGCCCAAGGCACGCGCTGAGTGAAGAACTGTAAGAGAAAATCCGCACCCTTAGCGGGAATTTCTCACAATAAATAGAAAAAGGCTGTCGCTTCGTGGCATAACTCTTTTGTCTAGAAAGATCGTGCCAAGAAGGAGCAACAGCCTTTATGAGTACAGAGTGTAACCAGTTTGTCTTTGGATTTCATCCCCTAAAGCAACGCGAGATCCGGGCGCAGTTTGACGGCGGAGCGATCACCAGTGACGGCGGTGGCCTGCTGCTGCGGGAGGTCGAGAAGCGCATCGGGATCCTCCACCAGTTTGCTGCCTGCTTCACCGATTATCGGAATGCGGATCTGATCGAGCACACGGTAAAGGAGTTGGTTGCCCAGCGAGTCTATGGTCTGGCTCTGGGCTACGAAGATTTGAACGATCACGAGGAGTTGCGGAACGATCCAATGCTGGCCGTGTTGGTGGAGAAGGCGAATCCCAACCAAGAAACTTTGGCAGGGAAAAGTACGCTGAATCGACTGGAACTGACCCGCGAGACGGCCAGTCGGAAGGAGCGCTACAAAAAGATCGTGCTGGATCACGGGGCTGTGGACCGCCTGCTGGTGGAGGTCTTCCTCGAAGCCCACCGGGAAGCACCAAAAGAAATCATCTTAGACCTGGATGCGACCGACGATCCGTTACACGGGAAGCAGGAAGGACGTTTCTTCCATGGCTACTATGGGCACTATTGCTATCTCCCGCTGTACATCTTCTGCGGAGAGTTCCTGTTGTGTGCGCGGTTGCGATCGTCGAACATCGATGCCTCGGCGGGAAGCGTGGAAGAGTTGAAGCGCATCGCAGAACAGATTCGCTCTGCGTGGCCAGAGGTGCGCATGGTGGTGCGCGGGGACTCCGGATTTTGCCGCGAGGAGCTGATGGGTTGGTGTGAAGCGAACCGCGTGGACTACCTGCTGGGACTGGCGAAGAACGAACGTCTGAAGGCAGAGATCGAGAAGGAGATGGAGGAGGCGAAAGCACAGCACCAACAGACCGGTCGTGCGGCCCGGAGGTTCCAAGAGTTCGTCTATCAGACCCGGGAGAGTTGGAGCCGTGCACGACGGGTGGTGGCCAAGGCCGAGCATCTGGCGAAGGGCGAGAACCCGCGATTCGTGGTGACCTCTCTGGGTAGAGAAGAATGGCCAGCGCAGGCGTTGTACGAAGAACAATACTGTGCCCGAGGCGACATGGAGAATCGGATCAAGGAACAACTGATGTTGTTCAGTGACCGCACCAGCACGCATTACCTGCGGAGCAATCAACTGCGGCTGTACTTCTCTTCGATGGCCTACGTGTTGCTGCAGATGCTGCGGCGACTGGGGCTGGAAGGCACGGAGTTGGCCAAGGCGCAGTGCTCCACTATCCGGCTCAAGGTGTTGAAGATCGGCGCGCTGATCCGCATCACGGTGCGCAAGGTGTGGGTCGCGCTGGCGGGTGGCTATCCCTACGTCACGCTATTCCGGCAAGTCTACGAAAAGCTGTGCGCCATGCCGCTAAGGCATTGAAAAACAAGGATCCCGAACATTTTTTTTCTGGCTAATGTCGACCGATGGTAGAGGTGTGCGCGGAAAGCGCCTCGCAGCGAGGAAACTCTCCCGCCAAATAAAAAACGGATCCGCTACATCACCGCGAGCCGCGAAACTATCTCGCAACTCCCCACTTGGGCAAACTGCGATCCTCTTTTCCAAGCTGTGAGAGATGGCGGTTAGGACCCGCCCAAGGGACGTACAGTCGACAAACAGGAAGTAATTCGAATACTTCCGAGTGGCCCGGGAGGAATGGCCACATCTTGGTTTCGGTCGCTCGCGGTAAAAGTCAGTTCTCGTCAGCAATCGTCAATTTTCTAGGAAGCCGGTTTGTTCAGGCCAATGCTGAGGGATTCTTCAGGTACCGATTCACGATGGCATCGGCGGCGCGAAAAGTGAGGGCCAGAATGGTGGGTGTGGGATTCGCAGAAGCGTTCTGTGGGAATGCCGATGCGCCAAGCACGAAAAGATTCGAAACCTGCCAGTGCTGTAAGTAGGGATTAACCACCGAACGGTCGGGAGAACTTCCCATGATCGTGCCACCCTGAATGTGGGTCGATTGGCTGCGGGTTGCATCGTAACTTCGCAAGCCAGGAAATGGACTAACTTCCTTTGCCCCCATCTGCCGAGCGATTTCCACTGCTTTCGCCGTGGCAAACTCAGCCATCTTCCGCTCGTTCTCTCGCCAGTCGAGCGTGAAACGGAGCAAGGGATCGCCAAAATGATCTTTGTATACGGGGTCCAGGTCCATGAAGTTGCCTTTGTAGGCTAGATGTTCGCCGTGGAAGACGATGTTCCCTGTGTGGTCATAGTAATGGAGCGCGGCTTTCTTCCATTCCGAACCCCACTTGGCTTTCACCGTTTGGGGAACCACACCGAAATTAGCGATAGGCCGGAAGCCCAAGCTTAAAGCCAGCAGAATGCCTCCCCGCAAGAAAGGAAGTCCGCTGTGGTCAAACAAGTCTCCGTCGAAGTCAGCGATGCGGACTCCCGAGGCGCCGGAGCCCATGAAGCGGTTTAAGGGCTTGTCGAGGAAGGCTGTTGCTGCGGGAAAGTAGACCTGGTGGGTCAGGTTGCGTCCAAGCGTGCCTTTTCCGGAAGTAGGGTCGTAAGGTTCTCCGATCTGCGAGAGGAGTAGTAACCGGGTATTGTTCACAGTCCAGGACGCGAGAAAGACCACTTCCGCCGGTTGAAATACTTCTTCGCCGCTGGCATCGATATACGAGACGCCGCGCGCCCTCCCACCGCTTTGCGTAGTGTCATGCACGATGCGTCGGACTGTTGCTCCAGTGCGAATGGACACGTTTTTCCGTTTTTGTATCACGGGCAAGAGAGTATTCGTAGGCTGAGCTTTGGCGCCGATCATGCACCCAAATCGTTCGCAGAATCCACAATAGGTGCAGCCCGGTCTCGCGATGCCATCGGGATTCGTGTAGACCTGGCTGATGGTAGCAGCAGGAATCGGATAAGGATGATATCCGAGCGCTTTCGCAGCATCGCGAAACAAAGCGGAAAAGTAAGGAATCTTGACGGGCGGGTTCGGATACTCAGCGCTGCGCCAGCCTTCAAAGATGTTGCCTCCTTCCATTTGCTTTCCGCGGATATTGCCTGCTTTGCCGGAAATGCCCAGGAGTACCTCGGCGCGCATGTAGTGCGGTTCCAATTCATCGTACGTGACGCCCCAATCCTGGACGGAGTGATCTTCGGGCAGTCTATCTGCTCCGTATTTCTCGATTGTGTTGGAGAGCAGTGCGAAACAATCTGGCAGAATCCGGGGAAATTCCCCATTCCAATGCTCACCTGCGCCACCGACGCCAGAGCCGGGGAAGAAAGACGCGTGCTGTCGAAGGGGAAGAGCGCGCTGGCTCGTAGTATGCCGGAGCGTGACCGTCTCGCGCGACGCATCCAGCATCATGCGGAGACGAATGGCGTAATCCAGCTCATCCATGTCGTCGCCGTAGTCGTCCGTCTTGCGGAGCCCTCCGCGTTCCAGCACCACCACCGAGAGCGTCGTGCGCGAGCCAAGTTCCTTGGCCATGAGCAAGCCAGTCCAGCCGCCGCCGACGATCACCACGTCCACGGATGGCAAGGTCTTCATTCCTGGTCCTCGCTAGGACGGACCTTGCGCCCCGTCATCTGGCGTAAGCTGGCGGGCTTCGGGCGAAACGTTTCACCAAAGTGCTTGTCCACGTCGTCAAAGTTGCTCATGCGGGGGCCAGGAAAGCCGATCAACTGCCATCCCAACATGTCGATGTTCCCACCATGCGTCGGATCGCAGAACATGCCTTCAATGGTGTTCTGTCGGAGAAGTGAAAAAAACAAACTAGCTTCGATTTGCTTCAGCTTCTGGTCCTGCTCGTCCGGCCCCAGGCGATCGAAGCCTTTCAACTCTTTGAGTCCTTGGCGATAGATCTGCTGCGGCGTAGCTTGGCCTTGATAGCCGAACTCCGCGGGAGCATTCTCTCCAAAGGGCCCCTGGGTATAGCGATGAAGGTCGCGGCCCCAAGGTCCAGCTAATTGCCGGTCGATGTAGACAGCGACTCCTGCTTCCCGGGCGCCAGGACCCGCTTCATCGCTCGGAAATATACAGGAGGCGGCTGCGGCAACAATCAGAGCTTCCGCTTGAGAGAAAAATCGAAGAGGAATGCGAATGGATTTGTCAGCTTGCGCGGAAAGTCGAAAGACTTCACGATCAAGCGAGTAGACAAGCACTCCGCCGATGCTGGCCGCTGACAAGGTGAGGAACTCACGGCGGCGCATGACGCGGTAGCATATCAGATGTGGTCATGTCTTGCGGGGAAATTGGGCCGTTCGCTTCGAACTCCAGGCGATAACTCCCTAATTGTCGGCAAACCTTACATTGGGATTATTTCAGAGGTGCCCGTTACACAACCATGGGCACGGCTGACTATGCCTCACTGGTGCCAGTGCTGATTGTGCACACACGATGAAGCGGCTCTAACGGTTCTACTGACTAGTGGAAGACGCGGCGGTGAAGGTAAGGGTTTGCGTCGTGTGAATCTTCTGCGCTGGCAGAAGCAGATCAAGAAGCAGATCCTGCGGTCTAGCGGTGGAGAACTCGACATCGTAGGTCTCGCCCACGGTAATCGTGAGTTGCGCCTTGCCCGGGTGTGGGATCAAATCAATCCCGTCTTTCGCAATATTCAGCCACTCGACAGGACCGTTGGCATCGCGCAACGAGACCTGCATCCCTTGATTGTTGGTCGAGATGTTGATGAGGCGGATGCGGTATTTCTTGCCTGCCTGAAGCTGCAACGTTTTGCTTTGCGGCGTTCCGTTAATGAGCGCAAGCTCGTGCAATGCCCCAAAGTCGCCGATGCTGAACACAAATGTCAGGTCGGATGCGGGATCAAATTTCTGTCCTGGCGGAAGTACGATCAAAGGGCCATAGATTCCATTGGTGAGCTGTGATGGATCGTGCCAATGCGTGTGATAAATGAATGTTCCGGCGCGTGGTGGAGTCATGCGAGCCACAAAGGATGTGCCCGGTTCGATCGAAGGCGTAATCTGATTCCCCACGCCACTCCAGCCGGGAACACCGTCATAGTAGCTTTCAAGTTCGATCCCGTGCCAGTGGATGGCGGTTTGCTCTTTTAGGCGGTTCACCACCTCAATTTCGACGGGCTCGGCGCGCGTCAGAATGATCGGCGGTCCTATCAATCCCGGTTCGTCACCTTTGTTCCCTGGCTGGGTATCATCACGCAACGTGAGTGCATACCGGGGCGCACCCGCGCGCTCGCTCATCTCCAGTCTTAGCTTGCGATTCGCGTGCCATGCGACGCTGGACGATGCCCCTGCAGTCCCAGGTACCGTTATGCCCAGAATAAGCTGCCCCATGCCGCTCTCGCCGTGCATTGCGAGGTGGTTCCTGCTGTCACTCGATGCGGGTGACATCAACAATCCGGGCACATTGGGGACTATGGCCGGGATCATGTGCTGAAACATGTGGCAGTGAAACAGCCATTGTCCGGGACGGTCTGGCGACCAACTCATGTCAAAGGTATCGCCTTGTGCGATTCGTTGGGTGACGACGAGAGGACGTGAGTCCCCGTGGTACTCCCTGATTTGCCCTCCTAGATTGATGGCGTCGATCCTGTAATAGAAACCGTGCAGGTGCAGCGCGTGCGGCTCGTTGGTTGCGTTGATCCAACGCCAATGAGCCTGCTGGCCGACGTTGTAGCGAAATCGTTCGGTGTAGGGCCAAGACTTGCCGTTGATCGTCGCCAGGGTTTGCCTGGAATTGAAGCCTGGGTGCTCTGAAATCATTTCTATGACGAAAATGTCGTCGTCTACAGTGTGGTTCGGCGGATCGACCACCAAAGCACCAGTGAGTTCCGAGTCGATGCCGTAGCGCAGCTTGAGATCATCGGTGTCCGACGCACCCCAATAAAAGTAAAGGCCTGGCATCACTGCCCTAAACCGGACCTGCTCTGTTGCTCCAGGCGCGACACGCACAACGGAGTCGCTGCCAGAATCTCCCAGCCCATGCACGGCGATCGGGACTGGCAGCTTATTCCATAAGGAGGCGTGTATTTCCGTTCCCTGCGGAACACGAATCAGCGGACCGGGATTTTGCAGTGGACGTCCCGCTTCGCCGAACGCATAAACCGCCAGTGCGATCCCATCGTCAGCTTCGGGGTGCCATTCACCTTTCGCGATCTCAAGTTGAATCGTCAATACGCCATCACGAAGGATTCCCGATGGCTTGTGGTTGTCATTGATTGCGATCGGAGGGAGCGATTCCGCCAATAGACTGGATACGGTAAGTACACAGCACAGCAGAAACAGCTTCTGAATTGTCGTGATCAGAACGGGGCGCATTGTCTTTGGTGAATCCAGCGCAGGGTTATTGGACGCGGGAAATTGTAACCCTTCGTATAGGCGCGTACCACGTCTGGTTTGCCCGCGACTCGACAGCTGACAGATTTCAGCATGCAAGGCGTGCCGCATGGCCTAGGCTCTTGCGACAGGCATAGCGCGACGACGTCTCAGTCGGCCAATAAGAACCGCCACGAGCACGCCCGCAATGAATCCCCCGATGCCGTACCATCGGAAAAGGCCGAGTTGGGTCCAAAGCGCCAGATCGTCTCTGTCGTTCCAGTTCTCAACGATCCTGCCGTCTCTAATCCGGAAGATATTCATGCCGGTCTGCGTCACCAGACCTCTAGGTCCGACAACCGTCCGCAGAATTTTGATTGGCAAGTCGCCAGGGTTTCCCTGCAGCCGCCAGTGGACAGCGACCAAATCACCCTCCGCAACTGTCACATCAAAGGTCGAATGCTGGTCGGGCATATGGTTGTGGAGGCTGCGGGCGAGCTGGCTTTGCGGGCGCGCCACGGATGTCCACTCTGACTGATTGTGGCGCACATAGTGGTCCGCGAAAATCTGGTCGATCTCCTCATATCGGCCATTCAGGGCCGCATCGTAGAACCGCATGACCAGCCGCTTGTTCGCCTCCAGTGTGGCTGCGGTGTCCGACGCACTCGCACTGACGGTGAGGGCGAGCAACGCTACGAGTGTCGCCCAACAGATTCGCACCATGATAACGTTCACTGTGCACCTCCTACCGAGTATTCTTGAAACAGCTAACTAAGAAACCCGCAAATTTCTCGGCTCTCTGAAAAGTCCCATACTACTCGTGAGTGGTCGGCAACCCTTACCTTGCCGATTATGGAAGGTTGCCCGTAACTCGGGGCGGAATTTTTGGAAACAATGCCAGGACGCCAAGTGCGACCGCCGAGAGTAGTACGAAGACACGCAGCGAGGGGAACATTGTAATCATCAATCCGGAGCAGGTTTTCAGACGCATGCGTTAGTCTACAAATAAGCCGCTTGCGAATGACCTAGACCAAGAGCAGAATGCCCGCGGCAGTTTGTTATGCATCAGCCAGCGGATGACTCTCGGAGTCTAGGCGCATTCGCGCCGGTGCTGGTCCTGCTTGCGATCTGCGTTCTCATCAACTATGTGGATCGCGGCAATCTCTCGGTTGCGGCTCCCCTGCTGAAAGCCGAGTTGCGCCTCTCTGCCTCGCAACTTGGCATTCTGTTCGCGGCATTCTTCACAACTTACACGGCAATGCAGTTCGTTGTTGGCTGGCTCGTCGATCAGTTTGACGTCAACCGGATTCTCGCGGCCGGATTTCTGCTCTGGTCTCTGGCCACGGCGACCACTGGCCTGGTACGGGGATTTGTCCTGCTGCTGACGATGCGACTAATTCTCGGCATTGGGGAATCCGTCGCCGTACCCGCAACCTCGAAGATCCTGGCGCGACACTTGCCAGAACACCATCGAGGGTTTGCGAGTGGCGTTGTGAATTCGGCATTGCGCTGCGGAAATGCAGTAGGCACTTTCGGCGCAGGATTTCTGATGGCAAAGTTTGGCTGGCGGCCCGTGTTCATCGCGATCGGATTGGTCAGTCTATTATGGCTGCCTGCTTGGAAGAAGTGGATGCCGCGCGACGGCCGCTTCGTTGCGCATTCCATCACGCCAGCAACTGGTTTCGCAGAAATCTTCAGGCAAAGGTCCTTTTGGGGCACATGCGCTGGCAACTTTTGCGGCAATTACCTGTTCTATTTCATGATCACTTGGCTCCCAACCTACCTTGTGCTCGAGCGACACTTGTCCATGGCAACGATGGTTCGGGTCGGCGGCATGTACTACTCGGTGGATGCTGCATCAGCGCTCGCAACTGGCTTGCTCCAAGACTTCTGGATTCGCAAGGGCTATACGCCTACTCTTGTGCGCAAGTCAGCCATGGCGATCGGATTTTCCATTGCGGCAGTCACACTGGTCGGCTGCGCTGTTGCTGGTCCACACGCATATGTGCCCTGGCTGATGGCTGCAGGCATCGGCTGCGGAATGACTTCGCCAGGCAACCTTACATTCTGTCAGACGCTGGCCGGGTCACACGCGGTCGGAAGATGGTACGGTGCGCAAAATGGCTTCGCCAACTTCGCGGGCGTAGTGGGGCCTGCTCTTACAGGATTCGTCGTTCAGCGGACCGGAAATTTCCTGATGCCATTTGTGATTACCTCAGTGCTGTGCATCTTGGGTGGCCTTGCCTGGGTGTTTATGGTTGGACGCATCGAACAAATATGTTGGGCGCCCGAAAGCGAAGCTTCCATTGCGTCTGCACGCGCTCAAGGCTAGAAGCGGTCAGCCATAAACGGCCATCGCCCGCAGGGCTGAATCTTCTGGGAAACTGTGGCCTTTTTCAGCAACCTGCCAGAGCGGAGCCGCGATCACGCAGAAACGGCCAAGGAATCGGCGCGAACCCAGCCGTATTGCGTGTTGCTGGGAGCGCACAGGCCGGACTGTTTGTACGCCTTGCGCAATTTTTCAACGTAATCGCCCGGCATGGGATTGCGCTTTGCTCCGGGATCGACCCCATACACACGTGCAGCGTTGAGACCGAAAATCTGCCGTTTCACGTCATCGCTGAGCGGCTTCCAGCCGAAGCGCTTGGTCAAGTCCCCCGGCATCTCCAGCCGGCGGAACGCTTCAATCTGCCACTGCGGCGAACCCCACCAGATGGAATCGGTGCCCCAGAGAACGTGGTCGGCGCCGAAGGCATCAATGATCATGCCAAGCACGTGCGCGGCGAGCACCGGGCTTGCTGTGACCATGACGGCGAACGTGCTGCCGATTTCCATGTAGATATTCTTCACCTGCGGGTTCTTCTTCTTCCAGGCACAAAGGTCGGAGGTCCACGGAACGTAGGAATCCTTCGCGAAACGCTCGCGCGCGGCGGGCAGTACCTCTTCAGGCGCACGAAATCCGGAGTGGTAAATCAAAAAGTTCATGTCTGGAAAATCGACCGCGGCTTTCGGCACGTCCATGGGGCTCCAGCGATTCGGATCCCCAGGGAAGGGCAAGCGTGTGTGCAGGCAGAGGTTGCGGATGCCGTCTTTGCGGGCGAATTGCAGGGCCGGATAGGCGACCTTTTCGTCGTCGACGCGCCAGCGGTCGACGCCTTTGGCGCGAGGCCACCCGGTGTAGCCCTTCCAAGCCTCGATTTTGATCTTTTCGAGCTGCGAGTGCATGAACTCGATGTTTTGCTGGCCGAGGTCTGGCGAAAAGTAGCCGTGGCTGATAACGCGCGGAGAACTGGTCACCTCATTGATCCACGAGCGGCTGCGATAGATGACGTCTGGGGTGAGGATGTCGCTATCCTCGGAGGAGCCGGGCAGGGCGCTGAGAGCCACAACGTCGGTTTCGCTGTCGAGGAACACTTCCTTGATGTAGTTTTCGAGATACAAATCTTCTGGCCGCGGCACGCGATCTTTCAGCGCGGGATTCATGGAGCGCGCCTGCTGGCGCAGACTGAAAATGGCGTCGAGAAACTCCTGATCGACGTGAGGAATCTCCTGCGGCATGGCGACGTGATGGGTTTGCACATCGAAGATGAAGAACTTCGTTTTGTTGGCGACCACAGCGGCATCATGAAACTCCGCGGCGTCTACGCGGAAGCATTTTCCGTAGACGGTGTTCATGGCCGCGAACGCCAGGGCCATGCCGCATGTCGAGCGCAGGAACAGGCGTCGGTCGATGCCCGCGCGGAGCGCCTCGCGGCCGGCCCCGCTCACGATCTCGTACTCGAGGCGGCGTTGCTCCGGCGTCTGCGGCATGGGATGAAACTCTTCGTTGGAGACGATTTGCGTGGGCACGGGCAAATGACGGTCGAGCCACGCGTCCAAGTCGGACTTGCGGATCCAACCATTGTTGGCAATGGGCTTTCGAGCCGAGGGAACCGTTTTGGGGTTCGGCACCAGACCCTCCTCGAAAAGTCTGCGAATGGGTGAACTATACACTTCCGAAGAAGCGACGCAAGAGCATTAAACGCGCGAGAGAAGCGGCGTGTCAGCTCGTCACGGGCTCTGCTTTCGACCGGCGCCGCAACTTCGGCACCTTCAAGGTGACTTCGCCGACTTTGGTGTGCAACCGCCGCTGGTAGGAACCCGCCCGCGTATCTTTCCGCGCCGGTCCGTTTCGTACCGCTCTCCGTCCTCGAAGTGAAGGGGGATTTTTGCCACCGCGTAAGGGGGAGCCGAACACAACAATCAACAGGCATGCGCCTCAGCAAATGTGCGAAAAACTCTGGACACTACCCTTATCGCAGGACCCGCCGACTTCATAAAACTCTTTGCGCTCAGGGTGAGGTGGTGGAAACTGGCGACTACTTTTCAGCAGTTAAAGAAAAAGGCTTTTAGGCGAGACGAGCCAGGACTCCAGGACAAGACTCGTGCACACCAGGCCCTCACGCCGGCAGTGGCTTCCCCCTGGTTTCCGGTCCTGCAAACGGCGTGACTATCAATCCAACGACGTAGATAAGCGACATCGCAGCCGCAGCAGTGCCGCCAAAAAAGGAAATCAACCAACCTGCCAAGAGCGGACCCAACGCTGCGACACTTCGCGAACTATTGCAAACCAGGCATATTGCCGAGCCTCGGACGCGCGTCGGAAACAGCTCGGGCAGGTAGATCGTCATCCACGCGAATTGGCCCCGCTGAAAAAGCCGTTCACGGCGGCCATGATGAGTAGTGCGCGACTGTCACTGATCAATAGAAAAAAGCACAACGAGAGTACCAGCGCGCCCAGGTAGTACAGCCAAGTTGTTGGCTTGCGACCTAGGATATCGGCCAATAATCCCAGCACAAGATAACCGGCGATCGAGCCAGCGCTGAACATAAGTCCTACCAATGAAGACGATAGTTGGGATGGGTATCCCGCGTTGGTTGGTAACTGTGCGGCATACTGTGGGATCCACATGGACGCAGACCACCAGCCTACGACAGTGGTCAAGGACATCAACAGCAAAAGCCCGACTCGGCGTCGCAGTTCGGGTTCCGACAAAATGCGAGTCACAGTGAACTGCACAAGTTCCCGGTCCTGTGGGGAGACACTGCCCATTTCCAAGCGCTTCTGCGCTTCTCGCCGGCCCTGGTTGGCGGCAACCCATAGAGTAGGCTCGTCCACCCAACGGCGAACGTATAGTAGTAGGAACGCGGGCAGGATGCCGATGACAAACATATAGCGCCACGATGACGGCCCAAACGGATTCAGGAAAAGCCAAATGCCCGATGCGAGGAGCAAGCCGAATCCGTAAGCGGAGTGCAGTGCACCGGCAGCCCGCCCTCGCGACGCAGGTCGCCAAAACTCGGCCACGATCGCCGCGCCCGGTCCCCATTCGGCACCTAGCCCGATCCCCGTAAAGAAGCGGAAGATGAGCAGGGACCAGTAGTCCCAGGAGAGCGCGGTCAGCCCTGCAAAAACGGCGTACCACAGGATCGAGAGCATGAGCGTGCGTCTGCGACCGACATAGTCGGCGAGCACACCCGCTGCGACTCCGCCCGCAGCCCATCCCAGCAGCGTCACCGTGAGCAGGCCCCCCATATATATCGAGGCCCTTGGCAACCTGTCCAGCGCGAGCAGTTGATGTAAGGCGGGCGTCATCACCAGGACGAGTGCATAGGTTTCATATCCATCGAACATCCACCCCAGCCATGAGGCGGCCAGTGCTCTCCAGCCGGCTTTGCCAATCGAGGTGGTCCGCGATTCCGCTCTAGCGACCGTTGCTGCCATAAGTGCTGGCCCCTTATGTTAGACAATCCTCTGGCTCGAATCTTACTTTCGGTCAGACACAGAAGGAACCGAATCAGCTCGAAATGCGCATAGCGTGCAAAGTCGGTTCCGGATGGCTATCCGCAGAAGTGGCTTTGCTTGGTATTTTCGATTCAAACCATGCCCGATAACTCCTGGTCGGCTACTCTGAAGTTGAGCCTCTTGCCGATGTCCCAACTTCCTGTTTGCCCGTGACACGACCATAATCTTGACCACCCTCTGGTCTGTCGTCGGTGCTATCGGCTACTTACGCCAATAATGATGCTATTTGGTTATTTGTTGGACGGACTAGAATCGTGAAACGCGCTCGTGCAGTCGGGAAGAAATGAGGAGCGTTTGATCTATGGTGCCGGGAGCCAGTGAAAGCCTCTGGGTCGCCGAGCGGCGAGAACGTCTCGGCACGCTGCCTCGCCGGCTCGGAATCGGGCCGTCTACCGCGCTGATTGTCGGTTTAATTATTGGCAGCGGCATCTTTCGTTCTCCAAGCCGAGTCGCTCTTGAAGCCGGGAGCGCGCGTGTGGCGTTGCTGGCTTG
>Ga0137385_10003627_pt1 | contig 13422 bp, 20 predicted proteins | sample SagtaG_FD_104921 | JGI IMG/M metagenome (GOLD analysis project Ga0137385, IMG submission 104921) | Vadose zone soil microbial communities from Sagehorn Ranch, Mendocino, California, USA - Sage2_R_80_16 metaG | ecosystem: Environmental > Terrestrial > Soil > Vadose zone | place: USA: California...
ATCACTGCGCTGTTGAACGTTCGGCGCAGCTCTTCGATGCTTGAGTGTTCTGCCTGGAAACGTTGTATGTTCGACTTCAGCCACATATCGACGTGGGCAACACGTAGGTCGACGAGACGAGTCAGGTACTTCAAAAGATCAGAAATCCATTCCGAGTCGTCCACATGTTGCCGGGACTCTGACCGGTCCCAGGAGTCACACAGAATTGAAAGACGAAGTTCGCGATCAGCGGCTGGCATGTCCGGCCCTGCGAGTAGGAATCGTGCTTCTGTGTCCTCCGCTTCGAGTACAAGGTCCGTGTCGAAGCCCTGACGTCTTCAGTTCGACGCTGCCCACTTCTATTTTTACGCTTACTGTACCTTAAGAGGCTCAAGCTCGGGAACTACTTCGGAGTATCCGGTCTCCAAAGCAACGGGCAAGATCGTGAGGAGAGAACTCGCGCGGTGTGCTGCCATAGTTTCTAAAAGGGACATTAAGGAGAGAACGATCACCAGAAAATGGGAACATACGTGACATAGCTCCCCAGTCGTTTGCCTATCGACACGCATGCGGCGCTAGTCAGTATGGCGATTCAGTAGATTGACATGGAACGGACCTTCAACTTTGCCATCAACGTCTTGAGCGTATGTAAGAACTCGCCAGCGGTCCTGTGTGACGTTCTCTGTTGGTCGAGCTTCTTTTTGACCGCAGAGAAAAGTCTGTAAAATTCTCTCGACCCTATCACTGGCCACGGAACGATTTGCAATTTCCCCGCATGAAGGCGGGTGATGAAGTTAGCGTCTTGCTCATCTTGAACGATCTTCTGGAATTTGAGAGCGAACCTAGATATATTTAGTGAAGAAGAGCGTATAGGAAGGAATGATACGCTTACTCCTTCATCACTTCATCTTTGTCCGTGTCGATGACATCCTACATATAGGGCACATGAACGACCGGATCGCCCGAAACAAGGAGTTCCCACCTTGATAATGACTACAAGCGTTGATTGGAAGAGTGAGGGGTTAGATGTCGGATCTAATACAGATGAGCTGGACTGGAAAGATTGAAAGAGGCCACCGATATCTCGACTGAGAGCGAAGTTGTTACGAAATAGAACCTATGATCACGGTGAGATCGAAAAAGCAATAACGACATTGTAACTGTTTACTCACGAGATTCGATATAGCAGTGTTGAAAAGAACGAGAAGTGTGTCCTCCTGGGCTGAACGCTCGAGACTGTGGACGCCTGTTGCGGGCGGAATTTGAGATTATGTTCAACCAATAGGGGATGATGCATTCGAGCTCACCTTCGAAATCCAACGCTACTATAAGCGCGTCCTCCGTAGGCGAAACGGACATCCAGACACCCTCTAAGTACGCTCAGTCTCGTTAATTTCGAATCGCAAACGGCTCGAGACAAACCTGTTGTACGCATTGCACTCCCCGCAAAAGACGTGTCCACGAGATGATTCAGGGCGAAGCTTTTCCCGACAGACTGCTCTCCCATCGACGATACAACTTTCACCGGCTAACATCGAGGCAAGCCATCCGGTCAGGGTCGTTCCCGATGACATGAATCGAACGCCTTACCTTTGAGGCCCAATAAGACTGGAAAATCGACTCGTACCACCCGAGAGACAAACTGTCTACGATTCTGTTCACTTCGGCCCCGAGTAATGATTTCTCCAGCTGAGGTGATACCACACCATCCTTGAGCGGAACGAATCTGTTCTCATGAGTGATCGCGATGTGGATGGGGATCAGGCATAGTAGATCTGCTAGCCACTCGCCAGCTCTGAAACGCGAGACCGGCCAGTCCGGACTGGATAGGAATTGCTGTGTAAAAGAGGGGAAAGGTCGTGCGGACACCACGATACTCTTTAGTTCGTCGCCAGTTGGCTTACGCGAAGTCCTTTCAAAGGTGGAAATGATATCGGAAAAATGGGAAGAAAATGGACGCCGATGGTCGTCAGTGACGAACACCAGTGTTTTCCGCTGGCGCTGGCTGGAAGACGTTATGGTGTGGCGTTTCACTGCTGCGACAACCGGGAAGCGTGTCCAGACATCACTATGGCAATCGATCAGACAGTTGTGGACCGTCTGTTTGCCGTGACGTGATGACACTTTCGACCGCCGTTCTTGGAATGTGAACTCGGTGGCTCTCTGAGTGATGTCGAGAACGATAGAACGACAGGTTCGAGAATCTAGGTCAAGACCGATGAAGTGGATGTTGTTCCGATTGACGATCGACGTGAGAAGCGCTGCATCGAGATCGACGGGGAAGTCTGGAAGTGTGACGGAAATTCCACGGGTGGATGCAAATGTAGACCAGTGATAGGCTGTTATCGTGCGCTCCTCGCCTTCATCTTGGACGACGAGAACGCACGATCCGTCTGGGGCAGAGTAAATCGCGCGTGGCATCTGCGGTAGTTGTAAGGAAGCGGGTCTATGATGAAGTGTTAGCAAGGGAGAAGAGCGAGGAATGAAAGGGTCGCGAATACTTGGGTTGCAGCGTAATCAGTGAGAATACCCTCGCCTGTGCGCTCGAGTCTATAAAGAGGATCTCTTCGCTCCCGTGGACGAAACATGCGTGTGTAATGGATACTCCCGGATTATAGAACGGCGATAGGTCAATTGGAGTCCCAAGTCCCCGCAAGGACTTGAGCTCCTCATCAAATACGAACATATGGAGTTGCATCTATGAAATGTCGGTCTCACGTACGCAAGACATTGGTACAGGGAAGGACATACTCTTGCGGATGCGTAAACAGCCAACATACGCTTCGACTCATCAAAGGCGAAGAGGCACGTTTGACCAATTTTGTCCTGATGGAGGAGCTTAGCATATGACCGTGACTGTATAGCGCCATCGATGTGACTGAGGCGGTCGAGAAGAATCATGACGTTTCCCTGAGAATCGACGAGGCCCAAGAGAATTCGATCCCCTTCGAGGAGATGGGCGTATCTAAATGGGCGAAGGTGAGGAGTGTTACGGACAGTATCAACTGGTTACGCACTTTACGACGGTCTCTGAGGGGACATGAAAAGACTGAGAAAGCCGCTCGCTCAGGACTGGGACTGGGACATAAGAGGGGTCGAGCTGCAGGTTGTGCCTTTGGTCCGCGAGTAAGCGTAAAATGTGAATGCTATATTCGATCTCTTGGTTTTGCCGGGATTCTTTTCTGCCGCTGATAAAGTATGAATCTAGCCGATTATGAGGACAGGCACTCCGTCTAACCAGCAGATTTAACAAACCTGAGGCATAATGGTGCTCTTTCTTCGTTGCGAAGATGTCAATGTGGATGCTGATACGTCTGCGCCATGTTAAACCACTACTCATCCCCCGAAGAGCAGGCGACGTACGATCCAGAGTGCCCTTTGCTCAAATCTTCTATCTGCCGGACAAACTCGACCCGGGAGACCTTGAGCTCCTTTTCCTCCTCATTCTTGACTTCGCGTTGCACTTGCTTGTCGCATTCTTCTTTCTGGATTGAAAGTATCTGCTGACTAATTCCAGATACCAGGGAATCGAGCTGCGTTGTGAGGTCACCATATGCGGCATTCTCGCACTTGACAGCGGCATTGTGTAAGTAGTTAGCGTCAGGAATAGTCCTCAAGTATGAGAGGAAGTTCGCGTCAGAAACTTTCGTCGCGTAAGTATTGGCGTCTCTCCACATCACTTCTTCTTCTGAAAGCACGGTTTTTCTGCCATTCCAGAGAACTGAGAGCCAGCCGTCCTTTCCCCCCTTTGCGAAACTCTTGAGAAGCTTCAGCGCTTTCTCCTTATCCCTGCTGACCAGGACAGCATCGCGTAAGGAGAGGATCTGCTTCTCTTTCAAATCCTGGCGATCCTTGAGAAGATGGAGTAGTATAAGCAACCGCTCCTTTCTGGACTGAAAGTCTTTTCCCTTGACGCCTTTGTCGAGATTTGCAGAAAGTATGGAACCCCGAAACGTTGGCGCTGCTTTCGGATAAATGGAAAACACGTCCTGTAGTGAGCCTATGCTCCGTGTGAGAATGACGCCTGATGTAGGACAGTCGGGCTAACCTGCCGCTTCGCCGACTGGTGCGGCGGAGGTTGATTTGGGATAGAAACCATGACGCTGCAGCATTCTAAAAAATATTGAGACGAAAATGAATGTGCAAGTGGATTGTCAATGCTCACGGAAAAGCTTTCAAAATTTCGCCGATCACAGCTTCTCGTACTTTTGCTTGTATGTCTCCGGAATCTTGCTCAAGAGTTACGTGGACCTCTGCTTGCCGCTGGGTGATGGTACTCTGGAAACGTTTCTCTATCTCGGTCTTCCGTTTTTCCCAAGCTTCATACTCTTTCGTAAACCGAGTACTCAGTCCCAGGTCCATCAATGTCTTCAAAGCCTTGTCATCGAGGGTCTCGGAGAGACACAACACAACACCATCTTCCCTGGAGCGTAATTCCCTCAATACGAAGCTTAGAGGATAGCAACCGGAAGACACTTACAAAAGCAGACCAATCTGGGCAGCGCTCTGACGGTCGTGAGAAAACGACTCGGCCGTCGCCCTCGCCGGCCGAAAATCGGCAGTCATGAAACCCTGCGTTTTTTCCCCATAAAGTAGCCTGGGAGTTAAGACACTTGGGTCGATGTGCATTTTGGGTGGCGAGAGTTGGCTGACAAGACGTGAAGAGTTCATCTTGCGACGAGCGGTGATTGAGGTCAGTACAGAGGGAAAGCGTGGATTATGAGACAGCGCACGGTAAATCCTTGGCGGGCGATGACATTCTCTTCTTGTTCGCTCTTTTTTGCAACCATAAAGTCGAAAAGCCGGTCAGAGTCATCATTCTCTAAGTCGAGTGATTCGTCGTCGGGGTCGTCGACCCCGTCTCCCCACACAATCGCTTGTGAATGCTCAGCCGAAAGCAGGCAAACGAGTTGATCGCATAATTTGGTTAGGTATCTACTCACGACACGTTATTCTGGGACAAAAGGTGACGCGAAACTGATCCATACCTCATGAACGTAACCCTGTTGCGTTGGACGGTCGAGACCGCGTTGTCGTCCCAAGTCGTATCTTCTGGCCAGTACAAGACATATGTTTGTTCTCCTTCAGTAGACGTGAATGTGCGTATAATGTACAACCCCGATCTCAGAATGGGATCGGCTCCCCTAGCTGTATAGTCACGTTGCGGAACGAGCAATTGCCGCGCCCTATGGATTCGACGTAAGCTTTCTGGGATGCATTAAAGGATAGACACACATTTCGACATCTACGGCACCCATTTCACGAAGGAACCTCACGACTTCTTCTTTCGAGCCATAGACACCGATGGGCTTGAGTAACAAATCGTCCAATATCTTGAAGTTGACCTTCGTGATAGAAGAATAAGCACCTGGGGAGAGGGCGTTGATGAATGCCTGGAGAGATTCCTGGGCGACAACAATCTTATCGACTGTGGGGGTGATGTGAGCATAGTGTAAACTGCTACGGAGGGGTTATTACCAAGGCCGTTGTTCCCTTGTTCCATGATCAAATCGAGAAGGCGGTACATCCCTTTTATGGGACAAGACGGATCCTCGGGCGGAGGAGCTTCCGTTATCACCGCGCTCTTCTCTGTTGTGGATGACTGAGGAGGGGCGGTGGCTAACACCAAGGGAGGGGACGATGAGTCTCCCATGGGGAAATGTACGGTAGTAGCTCCTCACCATCTAAAGAATTAGAGGGGGCAGAAGGGGGCAGAAGGGGAGAGCGAGAGCGAGAGGAACGAGGTGGACGAGATGGCTCCGGGTCGGGGTCTTTTCTGGGGAGAGGGAGATCTAAGAGCCAAAGAAATGAATCACCGCGACAATGAGAGAATTATCCTCCAACTTGCCTTCGAGTCCCCAGGTGAAGACGTTCGGAGACCCAGGAGGCGAGTCGGATTCAGTCACGCCATCGACAGTTGACTCAGAGATATCCCTATTCCCTTGCTAGAAGTATTCATGATGATCCAACAACTCAAATTCGAAAGGTTGGACGCCTTACAGCCCGGGTAACCTCGGGGAAACCAACCCGTGAATTGGAACCTGAATTTGAAGTCAGATCTGTAATGCATATGGGGAAACGTACTGTAGTAGCTCCTTACCATCCAGAGAATTAGAGGGGAAGGAAGGGGGGAAAGAAGGAGAAGGAGAGTGCAAGGATGGTCGAGATGGTCCCGGGGAGAAAACTTCTCCGGGGAGAGGGTCGGGTTCTAAGAACCAAAGAAGAAATGAATCATCGCGACAATGAGAGAACTATCCACCAACTTACCTTGGAATTTCCAGGTGAAGGGCACTTCCTCGGCGTTCGGAGACTCAGGAAGCGAGTTAAATGGATCATATTCAGTCGCGCCATCGACAGTCGACTCGGACATATTCCTATTTCCTTGCTAGGAGTATTCGTGAGGACCCAACAACCCAAAATTCGAAAGGTTGGACGCCTTACAGCCCGGGTAACCTCGACCTGTGAATTAGAATCTGAAGTCGAAGTCAGGTCTGTAATGCGTAGGTCAGGCACTGTGCCCTGATTCTATAGATAGGATGTTGCCATACTAGATGTTCCGTGCTTAGTACTAGGCGTGATCGCTTTGTCTGAAGATGGGAGAGTTGAGAGAGCGCATCTCCAAGACGCAGTAACGAGAGCGGCGGGCCTACCACTATTAGTTGTTCACAGTGTTCGTCAAAGGATGGATATCTGAAAGGGAACTGAAAACTTGAAGGTGGACGTCCAGAGGGAAGGAGGGGGTGATATATGGTCTTGTACGCACCTACAGATGCCACAAGACCGCCCATAAAGCCACCATCATGCATTCAGAAGTTACACGTTGAGAGAATTGAAAGACCGCAGCATTATGATTGGGGTGAAAGTTGCATCTTTCTCTGCCATACCGTACATTAGTTCCTGAGGGGTAAAGGGTCGATAATCATATGAACATACGGCGGTAGACTAATCCGATCTGGAGAGTGTCGCAAGTACATATTAAACCATAGTAGGTCGTAGGTTGAGACAAAACGTCGAGGGGAATGCCATATGGAAGCTAAGTTGCGCATAGAGGACTCGGAGCATGGCGATCTTCACGGAAAGAAGATTCCGAACAACACAAACATGAGGGAAGCGGCAGGTGAGCCAAATCGCCGGCCCCTACATACCGGAACTGGCAGGTATGTGGCTGTTCGACGCAGCGCCACATGAGTCTCGTGGCTCAGCACGCAGCACGCTTGACTGCACGCTTGACCGCGCGTCTGCGGTGAGTGGTTGAATTTTCCGCGCGCATGCGACACTGACTCAGACGCCTATTACTGATAATCGAAGGCTCAAGCTATTACGGATATGCTGTAGAATCGGACCATTACTCTGCGTTGGTATTTAGATTGGATATGCTTGTTTTTTTCGTTTTATTGTTGTCTCGATCTCACCCTAGCTGGCACCTCAATATATATAGGCCTCAGTACCCAATGTAGACCGACGCGTGTACTACTTCGCCTTGAATCTTGTTTTGTCCAATGCGCTGTGAGACGTAAGGAGAGGAGAGTCAAACCTAAGCCCATAGAAAATTTCCCCATATGCAAAGATGCCCAATCTATATAAGTACGTCTAGCACTATTTTTGGGACCGCGAGGCCCACGCTACCCCTGAGATCACCTAAGAATCAGAAGCCCCCAGCGTCTGTTCGTTCAACATAATGTGAAGCTACTTCGGCGCTGTAGTCTAACAATGCAAAAGAGACAAATACTTGACAAAGACTCGGACTCGTGGAACATTCCGTACTGATACAGTACGCCTCCGGAATACCACGGGACGGACTCTCCGGACTCCCCGCCCCTCCGCAGGCGTCAAGTCAGGACAACCTCATCCTGGCCGCTGATCTAGGCGTCCCTCTCTGCAGAGTAAAACCACATGTTTTCTACGAATTGCGAAGGAAGCCGATGTCTAAATTGCACTGTCCTTACCCTTGTTACCTCCCTCGTTAGATTCGTAGATCAGCACAGGTACTAGAAGATGGTGGCGCAGGACTTGCAACTGGGTTTCTGGCCTGGCCTCGAAAGGCAGGATATCGCGGAGAACTCATCAGAGAGTGTTTTGGGCGGGTAGCGAGAGATGTGCGAGCGCACGGGTCCAAGACGGGCGGAAGGGAGGCAGAGCGTATCGGCGACTCGGATGGAGGGAGGGAGGGGCAATTTGCGCTACATGACGAGCATTAGGAGGTAGAAGAGCTGAGTCGGTCGGCTCTCAAAGCGTATTAACTTAGTCCTTTGGGAAACTTGTCATACTTCTCGACGTCTTTGGGTGTCGCAGAGACGACCCGCGTCAGGCGAGTCGCCACTTCAGCCCGGCAATGACGCAGTTCCCGGGACTGAGCTGTGCGCGGAGGTCCCCACTGCACGAGCGCAGGTCCCAGATACGCTATGTGCAGCGGGACGATCGACAGGCCAAGCGCACAGTCGTCAGACAGCAGTACGATATCTACCGTCGGAGAGAGCACACTCTACGACGATGATAAAAATATAGTAAAATAATTGCCACACGTTCCCAGATGATGACTTGGTAACTTGGTGGAGTTAACCTGTTGTAGATCACCGCATCCAAAGGATCGGGGGGTACTAAGACAAGTGGGGTTCAGGCTGTTGTTCCGTGGCCCGGGGTCACTGGCAGACTCGAAGGACAACTGTAAAAAGATTTGGGAATTAAAGCCGTGGGAAATTGCTATAAGCCCCGATATATGTGGGACACGGAATAGCGGCAATCCCTCTCCATCCCTCCGGGCTTGCTTCTTCGTTAGCTCGCAGCCCGGGAACTATGACCTCTCACTGTACGGTATAATCGCATGCACTTACAATCTTTGTCAACCGACGTGTCAATTCTATCACCAAACAAGCGCTTTACCGCAACATTGACGATCTGCCCGCTCAACGCTCCATGCATCTCTTGCTGTCGCTCATTAATTGCCTCCTTAGCATGGCGCAAGCTTTTCAAGGTGCTCTCAGTCAACTTTGCCAGCAGGGTGCTGTTTACGCTCGAGCTGCTCATAGCCAAGGTGCTGAAGCTGCTGCCGCGTCTACGTGCACTCATCGTGGGGGTATTCATCCACGAGAATAGACACCCATTTCGGCAGCGCTCCTTCGCGATGTCCATCAGGTGCATGTCCCCAGTCTGTCATCAGCCTGCGCCCGCCCGCCCGCTCCGTACGCATCACGCATGCTTCTTTCTTTGCTTCTCCGATTTCTCCTCGATGAAGAATGAAGGAATTGTCGTGGGCCCTTCCCCTCCCTGCCTCCACATCGGATCCGGATCTTGCCACCGTTCTCTAGTCGCAGCCCGACGTCTGCGACTTCTCGCTGCGTGGTATACCCGCATACACTTCGAGCCTGTTCACCCTCCAGCTGTCCGCGCTCCCCCAACTCGAGAACTTCCACTCGGTGGGCATGGACCCGGACACCCTCTGAGAAGTAATGCCCCGCCCCATCATTATCACCATCACCATCGTCATTGCTCCCTCAATCGCTACTTCGGATGATCAGTCGAATTGACTCGGTGCCACCGCAAATCATTTCGACGTGTCCAGTGCAAGGCATCTCGCTCTCGCTCTTCTCGGAGTACGGGTACCATGAGTTGGAGACGCTCGCGCGGACATCGACGCCCATCCGGCGACTCGCGTTCCTGATCGACACGTCTGCCAGTGAGCTGTTTCCGCAGCTCGCCACGCGCCTGCTGTACATCATGCCCCCCGTGCAGCCATTACATCTTCCCTGCGTGCCCTTCCTTGTCCCCTTTCCTTCCTTCCTTCACTTTCTTGCACGTGCTGAGAGAGTGCGCATGCAGGAGGTTCTGCTTGCATCTTTGCTGCTGCTCGAGGTGTTCGCCGGCCTGCGATTCTTCACATTCTTGGCGAGCGGGGCGTCATGTATTGAGCGCAAGAACGAGGCCATCATCGCGGGGTGTTGGGCACGTGTCTGCCCATCACTCACCATCTTGTGGCTCCCACATTGCCAGCTCTATATCCTTCTACTTCCCTTTTTAGGTGATTGGGGGTGGGGCTCAATGCCTTAAAAAATTTGTCGACCCCGTGCGAATTTTAAATTTCTGACCCCTTGGGGACATGTTGATCCGTCGTGATCTTAAGAATTTGGATGCATTCATATGTGAATAAATAATAGTAGTCTTTCATCAACAGAATTACATCCACCAGCTACACAACAATTACAATGCAGGGGCGATACATGGATAGGCTACTATCACAATACATGCAAATTCAGAGCAACTGGACACTATTCCAGTGGAGAAGAAACAAGGAGCGTCAGGGCTTTCTCAACGACTCAGCAATCCCGAGGAACGGCTCCGCCAGGCGGACCTAATTACAATTGAAGTCAGTCACAGGACAGTGAAAAGCATTTGGCCAGCCGACCGTGTCGAGAGCTTCCGTATAAGACGATGGAACGTTAGCTGCGGCAGGAAGCAGAGGATCGTGCGGCGCATTGTTCTGTACTTCCAAAGCGACCTGGGCCATCCTACGCAGCGAGGGCGACGTAGCTTCCTGTCCGAAGAAGACCGCGTGAAACGAAAGCGGCCTCCTAGCGTTTGCATCGTCAGTCGGCCCTGAAGAGAGCGCTAGGGATGGAGATCGACAAACCCTTGGCGCACGGCACCGCGACAGATGTCGTATATTGCTTCATCCCTCACATAGCCCTCGCCGGCCGACAAGAAAATCACGACGGGCGTTCTACGATGAATATCAGCTGGTCTATCGTGAATCGCGTCAAAATCTGTCTGGGAACGATCCATACCTCTCCGTGCTCCGGTGTGAAGTCATGACGTTTTGCGCCTTCTTTAGGGCGCTCGTGAAATCCGTGCCACCATTAGCACCAAAGTGTAAGGCAGCAGTGAGTAGCTCGTCAGGAGAGCTCGTGAAATCATTTTCAATGGACGTCGGTGGTTCATGATTGAAGAAAATCAGGCTATACGCATCCCTCCTACCTCCGCCCACCGGCATGTTACGATCCACTGCGGCTTGGCGCGCGATCCAGAAGCTGTAAAGAGCCGAAAAAACGGCACCAAGTCGATTATTTGCTGTCGGGACGATGCGCTCTATCCCAGCAGAGTTGGGGAGTGGCCGTCGGTCTTGCAGGGACATAGATGAGGATCTGATTCTCGGTTATAATTCATGGTGTCATGGGAAAAGGTTCAGCAAAGCTAACCTGTCAATAACGAATATGCTGCGGAGTGTAGTGAGCAGGGGTGAGTTGGTGATACAAGGAAGATGAACTACTCACACGTGGAATGCTTGCTGCATTACTATGGGATTCCTGCATCCGAAGTGATGACCGTCGTTCGACGCGTATCCAAGAGCAGGCGCGTTTGCAGCATCAATAGGCGGGTGGAACATTGACAGTGTACAGCGCGAAGGCTGTGCGTTGGCACCACCCACTTCGACGGTATGCTCGGGCCCTTGGTAGTTTAGATTCAGCGCTGGAAAATGCAAAAGAGGCGTCACTACCTGGGCACATCGCATCGCTATCGGAATAGCATTCAGCAAGGCTTGGCGGGAGCCCGAGGCTAGCCCACGTACCACTTCGCAAAGTTCGCTTGATCTTCACGAGGATAGGGATCTACAGAGAATGCTAAGCCTCAAGGTATCCCATCGAGACGTTGTTTCCATTACCTTTGAAACCTAAGAATCTCATGAGCAGGACTACATACAAAGTTCGCCTGACGAACTCACCCATGCGGCGCCAGTGAAGGCCGTGTGTGATCCAGTCTTTCGCTTGGTCAGGGTCCGGGAGCATTCTCTCGTCAATGTGTAGGACTTCGGGATTATCATGTGGTTCACCGCGACAGTGGTCGATGTGCACGTGTCTCCCCATCGACGTGCATACCAAATTGCATAACACGGGAGCGCCATTATCGTTCGATGAGAATTTACGTCCGTCCAACTCAATGCTATTCCCCTTCGGGCCTTCAATAGCCCATCGCGCACGTGACATAGACCCGTGGCGGGTTTCGTGCTCTTGTTGAGAATGTCCTGAATTCGGGTTAGCTTGGAACGAAGAAGGAGGTAGAGGCCAAACCCAAAGGAAGTGTGCAGAAATTGCCACAAGTCTCGCATCTAAAACCGATAAGCGCTTCGAAAAAAAGTGGGGTTATATCGCTGGCTCACCGGCTTTCGCAAAAGTGGAATGGTTGTTCTTCGTTATGAATGTGAGGGCCTTCGTGTTCGATCTCCCTAGGTTCAATATTTTTGACGCAATGGAGGCGCTTGGCAGCTGAAGCGATGTACCATTAGGATGGTAACATCATGTACGGAATGACGCACCTTGAGTAAACTAGTTGCCTCTGTAAAATATCTATGTAATCGTTTCGATATACATGCGCTTACCTTTGTGTATTGAAAGGTATCTTCGATGTACTGAGGAGTTGTATCGATTTGACATATTCCCGCAGCGGAACATAAGGCACTGCACGAGTGTTCTTGGCTACAGGTACAAGTGAATGGCATTGTAGAGGGAAGGAAGTAGCGGGCATACCCACAGAGGTGGTTCTCACCGCAAGATAAGCCGTGCAAGTGATCTCCGCTGCACAACCGCTTGCACAGTTGGCAAGAGATAGGGCAGAGTCTATGTTCGCACGCGTGAACAGTGTGCTCCTCATATCTGAATGGTTCTGTCAGGACTGTCGGTTGGGAGTGAGATAACTCACATTGGCACGCGACATATCCCGGGGCACGTAAACGATTTCCCGTTCGGCAACTTCAAGTCAATCAAATCGCATGGCTAGGAGCATACTTGAGCCAAGGTTCAGAAAGCCGGTTTGATACCGATACGTACTTGACCACACATATGGACCGGTGCAGAACAAACGTGGTTACTTTCGTGTGAGACCGGCTGATGAGAGACTAAGAGTTAGACCGCGCAAAATAGAAGGAGCGAAGGGTGTGTCACCTTTACACACTTGTCAACACAGCCTTGCTTACCAGAGAGCCCGCAAGGTTCTCCGCACAGATGATCGTCTACGCGACACCTACCGTGCGATAGATGGGGTGAGCGGCGAAGCCACAATGACGGACTTCCTGAAACTCACACATGATCTCCCTTATGACCTGCACTGAGAGACGGTATCACATTAGCATGGTCAATCAATGAACATGTCGACTAGACACACTTTTGACCGCATATCCTCTTAAGCATATCCTTGTCGCAGAAGGTACAATGGTGAATGCACTCGTGACTCGTCAGGCAATCGTGGTCGCCCTCGTGAAAACGGTTCTGTATGCAAAACAGGTTACAGTCGGCACATTGTGACTCGCAGGGCTGGACGCCGGCCCGGAGGTCAATCACTGCGCTGTTGAACGTTCGGCGCAGCTCTTCGATGCTTGAGTGTTCTGCCTGGAAACGTTGTATGTTCGACTTCAGCCACATATCGACGTGGGCAACACGTAGGTCGACGAGACGAGTC
>Ga0137385_10003640_pt1 | contig 13404 bp, 13 predicted proteins | sample SagtaG_FD_104921 | JGI IMG/M metagenome (GOLD analysis project Ga0137385, IMG submission 104921) | Vadose zone soil microbial communities from Sagehorn Ranch, Mendocino, California, USA - Sage2_R_80_16 metaG | ecosystem: Environmental > Terrestrial > Soil > Vadose zone | place: USA: California...
CATAGTTTTCGTGGCCTGCCGAACTGACTGGTCTTGAACGCATCATGCTCTCGGCCCACGGCGACCTCCAGCGCCTGCTCAGGTGTGTTCTTTGTTTACTATGCCCATTATAGTCATCATAGGATTCTAAACTTTATGATGCAGTGCCTTCTTTGCTCGCACCATCAACATCAAATCTATTTATGCCCATGCCTCGCCTCGTACGCACACCGCCTCGCCAGAGGAGCCCATAACCCAGCGTCGCGAAGTCCACCTTGTCTGTGGTGGAAAGACCGCTTGCGTTGCGACCAGTGACGTCACTATCACCACACCTTTGTGCGAGCGACTCTTCCTCGACGAGAAGTTCGCTATCGGGCAGATGTTCCGCAAGATGCAAACGCCGCCCCAATTTGCGCTCCTAGACTGTGGTGTTGGGTTTGAAGATGGCAAGAACACCCTCTGGCGGCGGTACACCCTGTCCACAGAGGGCTTTGTGTGCGACATAACGGAGGTGTTCCCTGACCGGGACATGTTTAACCTTGGTGAGCGGTGGCTCGACGAGGAGCACGTGAACGTGCCAACAGCCACAGCGGAGAACAGCAAGCTCCGGTATGCTGCGAACAGTGTTTTCATACATGCTTGATGGCATTTATCCCCCAAACCCCCAAATTATTCTGACCTCTGGCCTGGAGTCGGACTTGCACTGGAGACCCACGTGATTCGACGCGTCTTATCTATAACACATGCATAACTACTTAGCATATTACACTTTGTAATTTTACCATTTGTACAGCATTGTCATCAGAGATCGTTTCACCCAACAATTCGTGTCGGCTCTTCCAGATGGCTATCCCGGTAAGGAGTGCGGTCGGATCTTTATTCGCGACAACAACGGGAATGGTCACCGATTTTAACTGTGGAATATTTCAGAAGTTCCCCGTTGAACTAATAGACAGAATCGTGCAGGAGGTTCTGCTTTCTCAATCTCGAGCTTTCTCCTCCATTGCGGCTTTGTCTGTCGTGTCTCGTCAACTTCGCCATATCGCACTCAAAGCCTATTTTTCGCACCTGACGCTGCATCGGCTCACGAAGGCAGGAAAAACTATCGACATCCCTGACAGCTGTTCGTGGGTACGGTGAGGCGAGGAGACGCATATATGCGCAATGAATTAAACCAGTGCATTCAGGCATCTTTCCACAACCATGCAAATCGTCGAGAAGAAAGCTTTGCCAGTGTACAAAATGAATCTTGTGTCGCTGGAACTGGCTTGCGAAGCTGTCTCTGTATTCTCCCTCTCCGCGAGTATACTCCTGGTCTTTCCTCAGCTGCCGACGACACTCGTCTCGCTCAAGCTCACATCGCTATCGCACATTACCCCGATGCTCCTGAAAGAAATCTCTAGGCGATGCACGAGTCTGAAAGAACTGGAGCTTAGCGTCGTCGAACGACTGGGCATTGACTGTTGTTGGGCCTGCTTTGAAGAGTCAAGCACCTGCGCCAAGCACTCGCCCATCGGCTTTTTTGATGCCTCGTGCGATACAGCTGAAGAACTAGCGGTAAGCAACTCCCTTCAGCTATGGGATATATTCACTCTGCGCGATTAGACTTTCTATGCCAGGTGTCTCCAACCGCTGGGAAACTTGCAACGTCTCTCCATTGGTGTCTTCCTCTCCTCTTCGATCGTCCTGAGGGATCACATAGACAACCACTCCTTAGCACGAGAGGATTGCCAACTCGCTGGGTGTCCGTTCGACGATTCGCTCTCCGCACCTCACACTCCTGGATTGGATGGCTATCGGGAAGTCCCCAGGGTCCATTCATACGGTAAATTGCCAAGGAGGGTCGCTACACAAGAGAGGAGCACCGCAATAGGCTGCATGCCGTACACGCCGACCGAATGCGCGACGTGCTGGGAGGCTCATGGATTACGTACTCGCGAGGATGAGCTGATGGCGACGATGAGACTAGCACAAAAACTCCGGAGCCTGACATTAGTTCGATGGAGCTCGTGGTTCAACTCGCCAAAGACCACTCCTCGTTACCCCCCGCTGAATAACAGAGCAGAAAAGAGTCAGAGCGGAGGAGCAGGGTTGAGGGAGGACCTGTGGGCTGTATTCGAGATCCAGAGAGGAGAAGGAAGAGTCAAGGTATGGCGGAGGACGTGAACCCAAGGACGGTCGTGCAACTAGCTGGCTTGGCTGACTCGGTCTACCATGACTTGAACCTTCTGTGCTGAGCGCTCGACAAGTACTACCGGCAATGATCGCCGAACAATGGTTGGGACCACTCCTTAACAAGAGCATTCGTGAGATGACGAGACAATGACGAGACCTTTTAAAACACACCATGACAGCAATGGAAGGAAAAGGAATGTAGAAATACTCCGAGGGACTTGGGTGGACGGTACACACCAACTTGCCGTAAATGGTTAGATAACGGAGTTATTGTCTCTAACAAGTGTGCTGCTGGTGTGTCAGTTAGTTGTGGTTCGAGGCTGAAGCTGAAGTGAGAACAAAGAACTCGACCACTACACACCGCGGCCACAGCGAGAATGAATGTGCAGTATATCAGCGAGAGTGCTTCCGGTCAACCTCACACAGACGCACCCAGGTGCCAGTAAAGTAGGAAGATTCCCGGCATTATTATTGTCGCCACCCACCATACCTCCGACCTCTCTGCCATACGATGGACGCCTCGCCTTCCGCTGCCGCCAGCACTGCTCGGGCCAAGTATAACGACAAGTCGGCAGAATTTGCGAGACTATACTACTTCTTCGAGAAACTTACCAAGCCGCGATCGCATGGAGGGTGCCCAAGTGACGGGTCGGAGTCTCACGAGATCATTCCGGAAGATATTGCGCCGCTTCTCAAGAACTTGTCGGCCATCCTCACGAAGGACGGGCCCATCGACGGGGATGCATCTGAGCTTGGCGAGGCTCAGGTAAGCGTCCCAGAAACACCAACGACGGCATCAGCGCCGACCTTCGCCGCCTCTGCTTCACCATCACCGCCCGCTCACGCGACTCCCGACCACGCGTCGACGGCGCGTCCGAGGCGGAACACAGTGGCGGGGTCCCACGCCGACGCGCCAGCGACCACAACCGGCCGGGGGATCCAGGCGCGCTTTCCCCTGAGAGAGAAGCGCTACCCGTTCACGTTCAAGTTGCTGCTGCACAAGCTGTACGACCTCGAAGACTGGGCGACCAAAGTCCAGGAGGTCCTCGCGGCCAGCCAGGAGCGGTTTCGCTCCCTCGGCTCCTCGCCCACTGCCGGTGCTGCTACTAGTGATTCTTCTTCTTCCGGCGGCGACGACAACAACTCCCCAAGCTCTCCGGGGTCGCCGACCACGTTCTTCGGAGTACCGCTACTGCCATCTTTGGAGCCGCTGTCGCCGACGCGCCGACTGCGCGGGCAGTCAGTCTCCAAGTCCAAAGCGGCCAACGACGCGGCTCGCTCAGGGCCTGCTACGCCGGTACGGCCGCAGCCATCTCGGGCGGTGAAGAAACGCATCGTTAATCGTCGGCGGTCGATGACTGGACTGGGAGTGGAGACGAAGGGGGAGTGGATGTATGATGCGGCCGTTTCGAGCGTCGACGCGGAGGTCGTCAATGCTAGAGGATACGATTCGCTCAGGAGGCGCAAGCGCGTGCTTTCGTCAGTTAGTTTCGGGGAGGAGGGCGGAAGGTTAGATGGGCACAATGTAACCAACATGGGCATCTGCGGGCGCAGGCACTTGTGCAGTTTGCGGTGCCACTAAAAGGCGAGCGTGAGCATGACTAGTTTTTTTTTTTGGTCTAAAGCAGGGGATTAGCATAAACGAGCGTGTAAACAGTTGTGTTATCGGGCCATTGTTACAAGGTCTGTGAGTTAGTTACGATTCGGATACCATACTTGGAGTCATTTTACGATTTCATTTCACCTGAGTCAGGGTGAAATGTTACGTCACTACTGCATTACTAAGATTGATCGATACACCTCCTTTCTCGTTTGACACTTTTCAGAATTCAGAAACGCTACACTTCTCACAAAGGCCAATGATATAAGAGGAACTAGTGTACAATATACAAGATAACAAGTAACTGGAAGAACTAGGCTACGTGCGCTCACCACGCAGCCGGCGCGCAAGTGCGAGATCCTTAGGCTGGATGGTAACGCGCTTCGCGTGGATAGCGGCAAGGTTGGTGTCCTCAAAGAGGGAGACGAGGTAGGCCTCCGCCGCCTCTTGCAATGCCATCACGGCAGATGACTGGAAGCGCAGGTCCGTCTTTCGGAGATGTCAGTGGTGGCACTTAAGGAAGCAGAGCCACACTCACTTTGAAATCCTGCGCAATTTCACGAACGAGACGTTGGAAGGGAAGCTTGCGGATGAGAAGTTCAGTGGACTTCTGGTAGCGACGAATTTCGCGCAGTGCGACAGTTCCGGGGCGGAAGCGATGAGGCTTCTTCACACCACCAGTGACCGCCTTCAAACCATAACTCAGTACGATGCCTAAAGGGACAAAAGAGGACTCACCGCTGCAGAGGTTTTACGAGCTGAAGACTTGGCGGCCAGCTGCTTACGAGGTGCCTTGCCTGAATTTACAAGTGAGGAACTGAGTGGAAATGGTTTTGAAAGTTGACATACCACCAGTGGATTTGCGGGCAGTTTGCTTGGTACGGGCCATGGATGATAATCAAGAGATATGACAAAGGGCAAGTGATGTGGTTTTGTGGAGGCAGAGGAATGAAGCCACTGAATTAAGGTCGGCGGTGGGCGATTATATATAGATTGCTCGACGCGTCCGTCACGTGCTTTCAACGAACGCGGGTGCCAACCTGATCAACAAAGCACAGCCACAGACGTTCCTCGGATCATTTATAGTACTCGTGACTCGTTCCCATTTTGACTCATCTTGCTCTTCCACCTTCGTGCCCTCCACCCAACACTCACATCTCCCACTTTTACCAACCAACAACTTTATCTATCAATGTCCGGACGTGGAAAAGGCGGAAAGGTATTATCTCTTCCCCTCAGTCCACTTCCTTTACCAACTCGTTGACTTTTTCCAAGGGTCTCGGAAAGGGTGGAGCTAAACGCCATCGCAAGATTCTCCGTGACAACATTCAGGGTACGGGAAGCATTGCTTTGTCCCTCGTCACTTCCTAACACATAGTCTAGGTATCACCAAGCCTGCCATTCGTCGTCTTGCCCGTCGTGGTGGTGTCAAGCGTATCTCTGGCTTGATTTACGAAGAGACTCGTGGTGTCCTCAAGATATTCCTTGAGAATGTAGGCCGCTGTGTTGTCTTTATGTTGTCCTTTCAATTTACCCTACCCAGGTCATCCGCGACTCTGTAACCTATACAGAACATGCTAAGCGGAAAACCGTCACAGCTCTTGACGTCGTCTACGCTCTCAAGCGATCAGGGCGTACGCTGTACGGTTTCGGGGCTTAAGAGTACCACGTTTCTGAGTTGTTGACCTGTATTTGTACCGTTATTCTATTATCACTTGATTTTGTTTTTTTTGGCAAGAACCTCCACGTGTGCCACAAACCGTCCAAGCAAATTCTGTATTCGGTCGCCACTCAGTGAGTATGGCTAAGAGTAATAACCAGGATGTGCCACTGGTATGGAGAGCAATTGTGGCAAGAAACGGGTGTATGATGTGACCGTGTACGAGCCCCCATAGCTGCGATGCCCGCAAGCTGTGGCATTCGCTTGGGTGAAATCTACTGAGGATTCGTTGGACACGCGTAGGTGGCGAATCCCAGGTTGAAGCGGAATCACCAATACTCCACGAGTCAGCACTAGCCATACAACGTTTCTCCACCACAAGCCTATGATAGCTTCGCGATGCATGTGCCATTGCACAACTTCTGTTTGTCATCGCATACGCCTCCATACCTACAGTACAGTACAGGAATGTCAGTCATTTGTTAATCGCAGATCTCGAGAGATCAACCAGAAATGAATCTACCAATATGGCGCGCAACAAGGCGCGCAATACAAAGCGCCTCGTGCCAACAGATTTTCCAAGAACCCCACCTTTCCGCAATGAGTGAGTTAATACACCGAGGATACTGGGATAAAGTTCTGTACTATCGTAGGAGAATTTTTTAAAAATAGGTACTTGCACTGGCACAACTTGAAATACAGTGGGCCAGCTATTCGTCACGTCGTCACGTCGTCACTCGTGACAGACCGCGACACGACCCAGGACGAGGACAAGGACGCGCCCGTCTAGCCCTGTGCCTGCAAATGACTGTGATCCGTCTCTATCCCCCCCTGTTCGAAGAAGGGAAGCATGCTAAGTTTCTAGGCTCTGGCCACACCTTGTGTGCTGCTCAATCTCCTAGAGACAATTCTGTTGCAGTGTTTGCCACGAATGCTGTATGCATGTCCCCACCTATGTCCGTCTGTTTCCTAATTACAGTATAAGGTCGATTCGAAAGCCCCCAGATCGCTCGAGGATAAGCACTCCGACTCACGAGACATCTATACTGCAAGCACGGATCGCATACCATCAACTGAACGTCGGTTGGTACGTGTGGCATGTGTCATGATGGGGGTCGCGGCTTTAGTTCTGTATGGAGTTTGTAACAGATACATCTGTCGTCTTTGCTTCACTTCAAGACTTCAAAAATAATCATAGCGAGCAAGACTCCCTCATGTTCGTGGTCTTCTTGCGATAGGCTGGCCGGTCGCTAATGGTGTCTCAGAGGACGCAGCGAACAGGTGTCACCTGTACTAATTAAGCATGCCGTGGACTATGTCAGGATCGTCGTAGACAGCTGGGCGCAGGCTTCCGTGAGTTTCTCGCTCCTCTCACTGCGTGGAGGTGCTCTGATCCTCAAGCTAGAAACAAGTAAAGAGAACGCAGCCCCTTCAGTACGATCCCAACCATTACCGGATACTATATAACTGTCTCTCCCTATTTATTGTCCTTTACCTTCCTGAGGCCGGATTCGATGATGCGCCAGTGGGGGAAGAGTTAATGGAGTGGCTAAACACGCACTTCATCGAACCTTCATCCGAAGAAGGTGATCATCTCAGTTCTCAGGATAGACCGTGGCAGGACGACACATTCTGGCCTTATCTTACGAGGTATTTCCCCTCTCTCTGACGCGGAACGGTCCTTAACTTGCGTTTCACAGATCAGTCCTGCGAGGATTCTCATCGGCACCTGTCTTTCTGCTGGAAACACTATCTCGCCACCCTTCTGAGCATTTACGGGATGTAGCACAGCATCTAACCCCATTGCTCAGTTCGCACCCTCGTATCGTGCAGTTCTCTACAGAGCGTGAATTCGTGGTGGCCCTACGTCGCTGGAAGGAGAAGGTCAAATCTCTCCGCCTCGAACTCGATCGTGTCCCAGAGGACGCGCGAGAGGACGATTTCGAAAATTGGTGGAAGCCATTCAGCAATATCGTGGGTATACTGGAAGGCCGTCTTGAAATTATCCAAAATATCTGCATTGATCTCAATGCCGACTGGAAAGAGGTTTGCGCGGCTTGGAGCATATTTGTGAATCACCGTCTTCGAAGGCAGGACCTTCCGTACGTATTCCCGACGTCGTTAGGAGACCTCTTCCTCACACTTACTCCCAGAGAGGTTGTAAACCAAATTTTAGAGACCATGCCTCCCGATCCCACCGACCTCGAGGATACGATTCATGTGGCCCTGTTCCGTGGTGAGACAATGGAGGCATTATCCCACGCGGCCAAACTCGACGTTTGGTTGGCGGCCCATTGGGTTGACTTGATGGAGCCCCTAGACCTTCTGACCCCGCGTGTTAGCGACGAGTAAGACATCCCTCCTCACATTTCTTGTCCCTCCTCTGAGCTTCAGGATAGTCCAGACATCTCCGTCCGTGACCAATATGTTTTATCGTACGCGGATTATTTGCATTCAGACCCAGCACTGTGGCGCATCAGCGTTGCGTACATGTGCTCGTGCGGTTCTATCGGAAGGGAGAGGGCAGACCAAGTATTGCTTCGCGTACCAATCAGCTTCAATCGCAGTATGGCTGGTTCCTATGACGCGAACGTCTCGGGTGAAGTACCAGACGCTTTAAGAGCGGTCGTAGAGACCTGCCACGAGTACGGAAGGGAGTCTGTGCGACGCATGGTTTGCACGGTCAGTATTCTTCCTGCATCATCCAATTTAATGCCTTTGTCTAAACTGAGCCACACAGATCGCGGCACAAAATTTTCTGCGACGTAAGGAGTATGGCCTGGGTGTTTCTTACGCAACCTCCGCGGAAAATTGGACATGGCTTGGTCGGATCGTCGACGCAGTTCTAACTGAATACATCAAGCATGGTTTGTCTATGCCGCCTGTGCAGTTATCGATACTGAAGAAGTTGTAGGGCCAGAGGTCTTTGCTCGATCAGTGGCCGCGGTTGCACCCTCCCTTCAAGGACTGCGAGCACATCCCGGTGCGGATGGTGTGTTCACTCACCGGCTTATGTTTGCCGTCCGCTACGCCGAGTTCCACCAGCGCAGATTGAATGGGGATCTGCAAGAGGCAGCTTTGGATATCTTGACCATGTTCAGTGAGGGTCTCGCACCGAAAACGTGGTGGGGTGTTCTCCTATGTGACGCAGTCGACCTCGTCCGAAACGGTAAAGAAACACCATTTTCCTGCATCTGTTCGGGACTAATTCTATCCCCTTTCAACGCAGACGATCTGATGCTGTACTCTTCGTCTGGCGCGGTTGAGCTACTCAAACGGCTCGAAGAGGTGCACCTTGGAGCTTCACAAGGTGCTGGAGACGATTATTTGTCCGTTCTCATGGTCACGATGAAGGGGTCAGACGAGAGTGAGGCCCTTCAGCGACTGAAGTCCGCTCGTCTCTCCCTGGCAAAATACTATGCTAAATGCACCATGGTTGCTGGTGGACGCGACATCTCCGGCTCGCGGGTGGGGATCATAGCAGTATAGTTTGATCGGCGCGTGTCGCAACGGGTCTGTGACAGATCGTGCCCTCCAAGTCGTGATTGTGATGGACCTTAGCTCTTCTTTCCCTGCACGGATCATGAGAACCTGAAGGATTTACTAGATGAAAGTAGGCCGGAGCCTCAGGAATGTCATTGGGTAGTCTTTTGTGGACGCCGTTTGGTCATATGTGATTGTCTCCCGGACTCCATGCTGTAGTTATCAATCCAGAACCTACAGTACCCACCATTCCCTGATTTCTTCTGTGTGAGAGATTTTCGTGTATCATAGTTACGTAATCTCACATAATGGCGCCGCGGCTCGGTTAAAGTCACTCGAACACCACGGCGTCTAACACTGTTGCCTTCCTTTGCGTGTTTTCTCACCTCTGTCTACTTTGTACGTTCAAGGGACTTTGTCTGCGGCTCGGCGTGTCAAACTGTAGAAAACAACCAATTAGCAATCACAGAAGATGGGCTTCGCTCTCTCAGCACCGTCATTAGTGGCGTTTTGTGAAAAACAAACACTCTCCCGGCTTTGCTGACGCGATTCCTGGCTAATGTTCACCCAACTCCAGTTTCATACAGCATCTCGCCCTGTCGCACTTTCGCCACGACGTGGTTGCCCTACCTCTAATGGTTTTTCCCGCCACACGGGTTGGCGATGACCTCAGATCACTTACCCCCGTTTGCTAGGGTTTCCACAATGGCTGTGTCTCTTTCCGAGCAACAGATTCGGCGCTCCTTCTCAGACCGTCCGCCACTGCGACTGACCTGATCGCCGGCCACATATCCAGCGCGCCGTATCTGCTTTCACTGCCGCCATCCAGACATCTGCCTTTCAAGATGAAAGGGAACTGCCAGAGTGTGGCGTTGGCGTCACTACTGGATTACGTCGACACCTCGCCGTTCACGGTCAATACCTGGGACATAGAGTTGCGGACTCTTGTGGAGGGGCGACTCTCGCTCGGTTTTGAACTCTCGGGACAGTGCCTCCCGGCTTGTTTGTTCACTGGACGCGCCTAAGATTGAGTTCGCCGTGTATGGCCAGCAGGATTGCATGCATTTTTTTTTTGCTTTCAAAGACCCTCGACATCTCGGTGATCTCGTGTGGCGAACAAGACGTCTGGTATAAATGAACTCTGGGATTATGCCGCCTTCACTATCCTCCAGTTTTCGACTCTTTGTGATTCTCGATTTCTACGCGAACTTGACATGTGCGTCACTGTAACGACTTACTCTGAGCATCCATGTGGTGCGGTCATATTCTCTGGTCGTTCAAACGTAGGCACATTTTTTCTTTCCTTTGAAAGAAGGCCTATCTTATCTGGACTCAAATCAATTTGCAGACTGATTGTGGCCGAACTACCTGCGCGGGAAGTCATCGTCACATTGGACAACATCCTAATGCGCCTTGCACTGCGGCATGCCAACAATCGTATGTATGAGATTGTTCGCGGCGACTTGTAGCTGACGCGACGGATCAGTATGCAAAATATTACCAATAACGTTAAGACGAGCAAGCGCTGCCCGCGTGGCTGTTGATCCGACGTCTGGGTCGTCTGGCACATAGTAATCGCGTTCGCAACATCTATTGTCGCATTCTCGCCTTCGGACTACTCTTACACTACTCGTTCTGTATTAGTAGAATACTTTACGCACATAGTGCACGATCGTATAATCATTAATCGGTGTTTGTTTATCAAGGCTTTCGAAGTCACGAGTCGGACAGTGAGGTGCCACCAACTGATGAAACCGGGCCGGTAACAGCCACCAAATCGCAACAGCACCGCACTCGACTCGGGCTCGTCCTGGACATCTCCTCCCTCCCGCCTTTCTCTTTCCCGTCCCCGCACGCTTCAAACACGCGTGTACTTTTGATCTACAGTCATGAGTCTCAGGACCGCGGAAGATACATTGGCCTCAATATCGACCGACAGTCACGGCGTCGTCGGGTCACCTACGGCCACCCACTCTCCTCATCCCTTTCAATCACACCCTCCGCAGCCCATTATCCCCGCCTCCTCTAGCAACTCCACGAATGTCGCCATTCCCTCTAGACCATCCCTTTCCTCCAAATCCTCGTCGTCCCCACCTCGATCTAGCACCGAAGCCGATCTGGCGGGCAAGCCGTCTCCTTCGGTGACTGCGACTGCGCGATGGCGTAACAGTCTTCCCCCCGCCGCGCAGCGGTCAGACCTCACGCCTGCCACTCAAACGGAATCGATCGCGGTCGTAGAGCCTACCTTCGATGAGAGTGTGCTCCGAGCTCTGTGCGAACTCGATGTGAGGTGCTCCCGTCTAGTCCCTTGGGGATAACCTACTTAATTGACGTTAATTTAGTGCGGTGTGCCTTTGTTGCTCGACAGGATCAAACAGAGCATGGTGTCCTGCAGGGTAAGCTCGCTTCAGCACGCACCGTGACATTCAATTCGAGCATTTCCTGCGTGTTTTAGGAAGCTTCCGTGTTTTTCAAAAAGCGTGCCGTGCTCGAGGAAGAGTTCGGAAGGGGCATGCAGAAGCTCGCCAAGAACACCGCTGATGTGTACGCCATGAATGATGGTAAAGCTGGGTCTGTCTCGTCGTTTCTTTTCTCACCGTTTCCTTGTCTTGACCCAGTAATCTCCGTTTTCACAGCTCTTTCGTCAATGCATGGCAGACAACTATGAAAATACACGAAATCATTGCCGAAAATAGGCTACGCTTCGCGTCACGGTTAAATGAAATGAGTGAGGAGTTGGCAAATCTGGCCAAGGAGGTCGATAAAAACAGAAAAGTGGTATGTCACCACACTGATTTACAACTCGTTTCTCTTCGAGTTTGACCCCCAAACACTATTCTAGACTAAGGAGCTCGCGACCCGGTACGAACGTAACCTGCAGGATTCCGAGGCAACTACCGAAAAGAGCAAAGCGCGCCTGGACACTACAATGGAAGAGCTTGGTCGTATTCTGCTTCAGAAGGAGGGAGAGCCCGCCAAGGATTCCGTCATTCAGGCCCGTGCGCCTGCCGGTGGGAAGCGCGCGATCGGCAAAGCGGTCGCAAAAGGAGGACTCTTGTTAAAGGGCAAGAACCCTGGAAATGTGCTCCCCCCCTCCCTCCTCTCTTATGCGATCCCGCGACGGGAACTCATTACCTGCCCCTACAGATTCAACGCCAGGAAGACGATATTCGTGCTCGGGTGCAATTGTCTTCCCAGGCTTACCACAAGTCGGTGCAGGAAACGCAGGGTCTTAGACAGGAATATTTCAACTTCCAACTTCCTCGGATACTCCGTGTCAGTTCCCGCAGAACAGAGTTCTACCACGTCTCCTCATCTCGACTTCTATAGGCTTTGAAGGAGTGTGCGGACGAAATAGATCTCGGAACACAGTACCACCTCACGCGCTACGCTTTCTTATTTGAGAGCATCGTCCTGAGTGATGGTTCCACCTTGGCACCAACGGGCATCGAAGACGGTAAGTACTGGGAGATCTCTTCCAGGAAATTGCGCCACTGACAGAACGGGCAGGACCTGGACTCAAACCCACCATCGAGTCAATAGACAACCGGTCTGACTTCAAAGTCTACATGCAGAATTACGCGTACGCCCACGGCGGAGTACAGAGGGGTCCGCGTCGTACGGGACCCGAACATGAAGGTTTCGTAAGTCGTGCGCCGATCACGGAGCACCCGACGCAAACTAATCGCGGTTTTTAGCTACCTCCCTTACCTCAACATGTTGATCGCACGAACCCAACACCCCATAGCGCTAACACGCCTAACAGCAGCCATTCACAGCTGCCAGATCGGACTAGGCCCACTTTTGGTATTGACCTCGCAGAACAAATGGCACGTGACAGTGTGGAAGTTCCTCTGATCATGGTCAAATGCTGTGAGGCCATCGAGAAGTACGGCATCTCGACGGTAGGCGTCTATCGTATCGGTGGGACGATGAGCAAGGTCACCCGGTTGAAAGAAAAGCTCGATAAAGGCGCGTGCTGATTCGTAGTGCCTTGAAGGCTAACGGCTCACAGTCCCACAGATTTAGACGCCACCAACCTTGATGCCGAGGAGTGGTCAGGCGACATCAGCAACGTAACAAGTGTCTTGAAGCTCTGGCTAAGAGAGCTACCAGAGCCACTGTTGACGATGCATCTACACCAAGGCTTTCTAAGCGCCGCCAGTAAGCATTTGCACTCCTTCGACGCGTCACAGGGTCGAGTGAAACCGTTCGTATCCGGCCAGAAATCGAGAATGACCGTTTGAGGCACATCCGGCTTCACGAACGGGTCAACGAGCTGCCCGATGCCAATTACGCGACGCTAAAATATTTCTTGGGCCATCTACACAGGTACGTCCTCGGACCAGACTTGTGCCTTAGCCCGACCAATCAATCTTCCTGTGCAGGATTGTGCAGAACGAGGCGCAGAACTCGATGTCCATAGGTAATCTGGCAATTATCTTCGGGCCGACATTGTTCCCTACCACCGCGCCGAATGGTGTCAACGGGCAGGATGGCCTCGCAG
>Ga0137385_10003641_pt1 | contig 13401 bp, 14 predicted proteins | sample SagtaG_FD_104921 | JGI IMG/M metagenome (GOLD analysis project Ga0137385, IMG submission 104921) | Vadose zone soil microbial communities from Sagehorn Ranch, Mendocino, California, USA - Sage2_R_80_16 metaG | ecosystem: Environmental > Terrestrial > Soil > Vadose zone | place: USA: California...
CCGGTGCTGCATCTTCTCCTTGTCGTAGACCGCGTCGCCGGTCAGGATGTAGGCCTGGCTGTCCAGCCGGACCAGGAGCGACTGGTGGCCGGGCGTGTGGCCGGGCGTCGGGAAGATCAGAAACCGGCCGTCGTTGAAGATGTCGTACTCGCCGCGCAACGGCTTCCAGTTCTGCACCGCGTCGAAGTCCTGGCGGACGTAGACATCACGCTGGTAGACCGGGGCCAGTACGCAAATGCGAGTTCGGATCTCTGCACGTAAACCGTCGCGCCGGTGAGGAACTCCAGGCCGCCGGAATGGTCATAGTGCAGATGGGACTGCACGACATGCCCGATGTTCCCGGCGTCGACGCCGAGGGTGTGCAGCCGGCTGACGACGTCGTCGCCGGGGGCCATGACGATGTCGTACAGGTCCGCGGCAGCCCCGAGCCGGTTGCGCGGATCGCCGATCAGCCCCGGGTGGGCCCCGTTGTCGAAAAGCACATCCCCTTCCGGGTGGCGGATCAGGTAGAAGAAATACGGCGGGTGAATCGTGGCGCCGCAGTCGGGGTCAAAGGGGTCGAACACCGACCGGAGCGTTTTCTCGCCGCCGCAATGGAAGGCGTACATTCTCATCCCGCCCGTCCCGCTCATCCCGCCGTCTCCCTTCTCCAGCCCCCTGGGCCGGCTAGCTGCTTCCGCCGGACTCGCGGTAGTCGGGCTGGCGTTTCTCACGGAACGCGAGCAGGCCCTCGGCCTGCTCCGAGGTCGCATCGATCCGGCTGTAGTACTCGCGCATCAGCCGGAAGTGGTCCTCAAGCGAGCCGGAGAGCCCGTGCTGGACGAGTTCCTTGATCATCCGGACGGCCATGGGGCCGTTGCCGGCGATCCGCGCGGCGATCCGCAGCTCAGCTGCTATACTTGTGGTAATTAGCAGCTAGATAGCTGCTAGCAGAAGCTAAACTAGCAGGTATCAATGAGGAAGCCCGAACCGCCTCCGCCCATCCAGAAGCTCATCGGCCTCCTGGCGGGGCCTAGCCCGGAGGATCTCTGCAGGCGGGTCCTGGACGTCTCCGTGACCGGCAGCCGGTACCTGCCGTGGGACGAACTGCGCCGCCGGCCGCCACCGGACGGTCTGACCAGCAAGGAGTGGTGGCTCGCGACCAAGCTGGCGCGCAGCGGTATGCAGCGCGCTCTGCCACTTACCGACAAGGACGGTCACCACCTCACCTACTCGCTCCCGGACGAGGTACTGCTCGGCATTGAGACAGTGGACAAGCACACCAGCGGGCGCATCGGCGTCCCGGAGCCGGTGACGCAGGACGCGCCAACGCGTGACCGCTATGTGATCAGCTCGCTCATCGAGGAGGCCATCACCTCCAGCCAGCTTGAGGGCGCCTCGACCACGCACAAGGTCGCGAAGGACATGCTCCGCACCGGCCGGAAGCCGCGGACCAGGGATGAGCGCATGATCGTTAACAACTACATGGGCATGCTCCGCGTCGGCGAGGTCCGGCACGCGCCGCTCACGCCCGCGCTGATCTGCGAGCTTCACCGCATCATCACCGAGGGCACGCTGGATAACCCGGACAGCTGCGGTCGCCTGCAACTCCCCGGCGATGACCGTGTCGTAGTTGAGGATGAAAAAGGCGAATTGCTGCACGCCCCGCCGGCTGCTGAGGAGTTGCCCATGCGGCTCCAGCGTTTGTGTGACTTCGCCAATGGCACGTCAGATACCGCATATGTACCGCCCGTCGTCCGGGCCATAGCCGTCCACTTCATGCTCGGCTACGACCACCCATTCGAGGACGGCAACGGCCGGACCGCACGGCTGCTGTTCTACTGGTCGATGCTGAGCCAGGATTACTGGCTCGCGGAGTTCCTGCCGATCTCGCGGCTCCTGGCGAAGGCTCCTGCCCAGTACGCACGCAGCTACCTGCATAGCGAGCAGGACAACGGAGATCTCACGTACTTCGTGCTTTACCAGCTGGGGATCATCCAGCGGGCGATCACCGACCTGCACACGTACATAGACAGGAAGGTCACAGAAACAAGGCACTTGCGGAAGGCCCTGGCGGCCTTGTCGCGGCAGTTCAGCCACCGCCAGCTGGCCCTCCTGGAGCACGCCATCAAGAACCCGGGCGCCCAGTACACGGTGGTTTCCCACAGCAGAAGCCATAACGTGGCCCTGCAGACTGCGCGTACGGACCTTCAAGGTCTTGAGCGGCAGGGGATGCTGACACGGGTCACGTCAGGACGAGGGTTCGCCTGGATTCCGGCAGAGGACCTGGATAGCCGGCTGCGTACGAGTAGGCATCCCCTCGACCGGCAGCGTGGTCTCACGGAAGGAGTTCGCAGTGGCTACTGAGCGGACCGGCCCGCCCGTGACCGGCAACGAGCGCGAGATGCTGCGCGCGTTCCTTGACTACCACCGCGCGACGCTCGCCATGAAGTGCGACGGCCTCTCCGACGTGGACCTGCGCCGGCAGTCGATGCCGCCGTCGGCGCTTTCGCTGCTTGGCCTGGTGCGGCACATGGCTGAGGTGGAGCGCACCTGGTTCCGCCGGGTGATTAACGGGGAGGACGTCCCGCTCGTGTGGTCGGACGAGGGCGACTTCCAGGCGGCATACGACGCGAGCGAGGCCACGCAGGCGGAGGCATTCGGGGCCTGGCGGGCGGAGGTCGGTCACTCCCGCCGCATCGAGGAGGCCGCGGCATCGCTCGACGTAACCGGCCACCAGCCCCGCTGGGACGAGGACGTCTCGCTGCGGCTGGTCATGCTGCACATGATCCACGAGTACGCCCGGCACAACGGGCATGCCGACTTCCTCCGCGAGGGCATCGACGGGACCGTCGGGTCCTGACGGCCCGCACCCGGCCGTCTGCGGCGCGCGGTTGACGGCGGCGGCACCTCGCGCTGTACCAGCCGGGCAGGGAGCCGCCGCCGTCAACCGCGGCCAGGCCGCAGCCGGTCAGCCCCGCAGGGCCGCCTCGGTCTGCGCGGTGTCCTCGGTGCCGCGGTAGTAGGCGATCTTGCCGTCGCGGAACTTGAAGTAGTGGTGCAGGTCCATCGCCGCGACGTGACCGGTACTGCGCGACCTGGCCAGGAACCGGACCACGGTCAGCACGTCGGTGTCGTTGGCTGCGAACGAGACCGGGGTGAATTCCTCAACCTCCATGGTCGAGCCGAAATCCGCGAAGAACTGCGCGACCGAGTCCCGGCCGTGACGCACGCCGTACCACGGGGCGGCGGCCGAGTTAGCTTCCGCGGCCCAGTCGACGTCGTCGGTGACGGCGTCGAGGATCGCGGCGACATCGCCGCGGCCGAATGCCTCGTATACCTGCGCGATGGTCTTGATGTTGTCAGCGCTCACTGGGAACTCCCCTCCCGCCCGGACCCGCCGGGCACCTGACGGCCCACATTGCTGCTGGCGTTCCTGCCCCCTCGGCAGGAACGCCAGCAGCAGGAGCTCAGAACTGATCTGGCGAGGCGACGGCCTCGGTGACGGTGATCTCGGGCGGAACCGGGTCGGCGCCAATCGTCCCGATGAACGCCTGCAGATCGGGGTTGGCGAAGAACTGCTGGAACTGCTCGGCGGTCTGCCACTCGTCGACGGCCACGACGAAGCCGTCGCCGCCCCCGAACCGATGGTGCACCGCGCCCGCGGCCCGGGCCATGTCGGCGATCTTCTCGTACTCGCCGGCCCGATTGGCCAGAGACTGGCGGAACTTGGCGGTGTCGCCCTGAACCTTCACTACTACCAGCACACTCACGGGTCCTGTACCCCCCTCAACAAAGGTCTGCCTGCCTGATGGCTCGCAGCTTCCGCAAGGGATACGTCACCGCCGCGGCCGGCGGATCACCCCTGGTTCGGGAGTTCCTCAGTCGAGCGCGAGCGCCGCGACCGCGGCCACCACCTCGGCGGCCCGGCCGGGATCACCGGTGACATGCAGGTCCAGGTCGGCGGCGGTAACCCGGTTGGCCACCAGCCGGCAGAACCCGACGGCATCGGTGACGATGCGGACGGAGGCGGGATCGCCCGCGCGCTCGCCGACCGCCACGTCCCAGGTGCCGCCGCCGGGCCCGGTCAGCACCAGGCGCAGGCTGACCGGCTGGCGCAGGCCGGTCAGGGTCGCACCATACGGCAGCAGCCGGGCCGCGAGCTCGGTCATCAGCCGCAGTGTGGACGGGTCAGGCACGGACGCGGGCAGGCCGGCCACCCGGCGGATGTCGTTGTCGTGGGTCCACAGCTCGAACGCGCGGACCACGAGCAGCGCGCCCAGGGGCAGCCGCATGCCGTGCACCGCGACCTCGGCCTCAAGATCGCCCGCGGCGCTGACCAGGTCCAGGCTCCGGCCGGCCGCGCTGCGCCACTCGGTGCGGGTCGCGGCGGGCGGGCGCCCGGCCTGGCGGGCGGCCGCGGCCCGGGTGGAGGAGATGTGATCTGCCTCGGCGACGCCGGGGTCACCGGACAGGCAGCGGTGCACGTCCTCTTCGACCCCGATCAGATGGCCGACGAGGCCCTGCACGTCCAGGTCACGCAGGGCCGGCCGGGGCCAGTCCTCGTCGCCCAGCGCGCACAGCAAGCCGTAGAAAGCATCGGCCGCGCGGCTGAACGCCTCGGCCGGGGAGATCTCCTGGACGTCGGGGACGGTGCGCCCGGCGGCGCGGGCCTGCCTGGAAGCCTCCAGGACGCGTTCGCGCAAGCCGGCCGGGACTACCATCGGCTGCGACGTATCGGCTGTCATGACCACTCCAGCAACTCCCGGTCCAGCACGGTCTCCAGCTTGGCCAGCGCCAGCCGGAGCCGCGATTTGGCCGTTCCCTCGGGGATGTCCGCCACCAGGGCGACCTCTCGGCAGGTGAGCCCCTGGAAGTAGGCGAGCTCGACCACCCGCCGCTGGGCTTCGGGCAGCTGGCGGACCGCGGCCCGCACCACGCTGGCCGCCTCCGCAGCCGTCACCTCCTCGCAGACCGACAGGTGCGGCTGCTCTGGGGTCAGCCGGTAATGCCGCTGCTGCCGCGCGATGCGCCGCAGCTCGCTGCGCACCGCGTCTACCGCCCGGTGCCGGGCCAGCACGATGAGGTAGGTGCGCAGGGACCCGGCGGCGGGGTCGTAGCGATCGGGGCGATTCCACAGCTCGACGAACACGTCCTGCACAACGTCTTGCGCGGCGCTGTTCTCCCCGAGAACGCGCAGCGCGGCACCGTACACGACGGGCGCGAGCCGGTCGAAGACCTCGGCCAGGGCGTGATCGTCCCCGGCGCCCAGGCGCGCCGCCAGGAGCGCGTCGGTCCCCCCCACCTCAGGAACGCTAGCGCGGCGCACCTCCGCCGTGCAACGCGCGGGCGCGGGCGTGACCGGCCCGCACGGCCGCACCTCTTGCAGCGTCGCCGGCACCGTACCTCCTGCGCTGTGCTTCCTGCGGCTCCCCACGTCGTGGGGGTGCCGTCTGGGGTACGTCGCCGGGCGGCGGACCGGATCAGTTTCCGTTCCGGTCCGCCGCCGTTCATGCGGGCTACTCGTTGCGGGCGGTCTCTGGCCCGGTGATCCGCCTCAGGAGCGGCATGGTGGAGGCGATGACCGCGAGCGAGGCCGCGAGACCGGCGATGACGATGAGGTAATACGCGGGGCCGGGCGGCCGCAGTGAGTAGGAGAGCTGGGACTTGAGGAACAGCTGGGCGGCGAGGAACCCCATCCCGATCGACACCACCGAGACGGCCAGCAGCGGGACCGCACTCTCCAGGGCGATGACGCGGCGCAGCATGCCCAGCGGGGCACCGGTGAGCCGCAGCAGGCTGAAGGGGCGCTTGCGTTCGCTCAGGCCGGCCGCCACGCTCGCCGCCAGGGTGCAGCCGGCAATGGCCAGGCTGGCGATGATGACGACGTCGGCCAGCTGCTGCCACCCGGTGAGGTCCGCGTTGTTCGAGTAGAGCTGCGCGATGGTGGCCGGGGTGCCTGCGCCGGGGTAGGCGCGCTCGAGGGCGGTTCTGGCCCGCTCGATCGCTGACGCGGACCCGTTCGTGGCGACGACGATCGAGTCGGCCGGCAGGCGCTGCAGGCGCTGCGGGGCGATGGCTGCGGCGGCCCAGACGATGGAGGCCTGGGCTGTCTGGCGGGTGAAGCCCGGCAGGAGCGGTTGCGCCGGGATCGCCGCGGCCTGCGCCCCGGCCGCGCAGCGGCCAAGCGCCGGGGTGCGGGAGAGCTGGGCGCAGGAGACCAGGCCCGCCGGTACCGGGCCGAACGACGCCGGCCGGCCTATCTCCCGGTCCACGATCGCCGCGGCGAGAGGGTCCGCGTGAACCACGGTCACGCCGCGGACGCCGCGGATGGCGCGCAGGCGGGCCAGTTCCGCTTCCGGTATGGCGGCTGCCGATTCCGGTATGGCCGTCGGCCCCGGCGAGCGCACGTCCGGCCAGGCGAACTGGTCGACCAGGGTGTCTCGGGTGTCCGCGCCGAGATTCCCCGGGCCGCGGTTGGCGTTGATCGTGGTGATCACCGCGAGGGCCACGGTGGTGACGAAGAGGGCGAGGACGAGCCCGCTGATGGCACGGAACCCCGCGCGCGGGTTGTCGGCCAGCCGCCGGGCGGCGATGAGCGTCGCGGGACGGCTCGTGCGGCGGGCCATGACGCGGGCGCCGGCCATGGTCAGCCACGGCCCGGCGATGATCAGTCCCGCCAGGATCAGCAGGAACCCGGGCAGGTAGGCCTCGATCTGCCCGGAGGTGGTCGGGGGATGGCCGATGCCGACGAGGCACGCGAGCTCGGTGATGCCCGCCAGCAGGGGGATCAGCCGCCACGAACGTGGGGCCGGCGGGGTGACGCGCCTGCTCACGCCGAGCGGGGAGATCTGCACCCGCCGCAGTGCGACAAGTGCCGCCGCCGCGGCCGCTATCGGGACGCCGACCGCGACCAGCAGGATGTCGGCCAGGCTGAGCGACAGGTCGCTGGTGAAGAACGGGCTGCCGGTGAACGGGACCGCCGCGACCGCGGGGCGCAGCAGGAAGAACAACCCGAAGCCGGCCGCCGATCCCGTGACAGCAGCGGCGGCCGACTCGATGGCCGAGATCACCGACACCTGGCGGGGTGTGGCGCCGGTCAGCCGCATCGCCGCGAACCGCTGCTCCCGGCGCGCGGCCGACAGCCGGGTCGCGGTGGCAATGAAGATCAGCACCGGGAGCAGCAGCGCGCCGGACACGACCGAGAGGATGAGGTCGATGCTGTTGGCGTTGAGGCCGGCCGTGACCGAGCAGTTGGTGCCGTTGCAGCTGCTGGGCGTCGTGCTCTCGATGCTGGTGACCTTCTCGGCGCCGGGAACCCGGGAGATCTGGGCGGCGGTGTGGCCGATGATGATGATCAGCGAGTTCGGGGCCGGCAGCGCCGCGGTGCCGATCGTGCCGATCTGGTGTCCGGGGAACCGGTCGCCGAGCTGCGCGGCCGGGCTGGTGCGCAGCAGCCGGCTGAGGGCGGGCGACGCGTAGAACTGCCCTGGCCCGGGCAGGCGCGGGATGCCCGGCGGGACCGGCGAGCGCGGCCCGGTGGCCGCGACATCGACCCGGCCGATGACCTGGCCGCCGTAGTAGTCGGCCCGGACCAGCCACCACAGCGCCTCCGACGCGGCGGTGCCCGCCCCGCCGCTCGCCGGCTGGCCTCCGGCGCGAGTCGGCGCCGTGCCGGTGGCCAGCCAGGCGAAGCGGGCGTTCTGGGCGTTGACGGCGTTGATGCCGGCCAGCGTGATCAGCAGCAGGCAGGTTCCCAGCGCCACTGCTGCGGCGGTGATGGCGAGCCGGATGGCAGCCTCCCGGCCGCCGTTCAGGGTGAGGCGCAGGCCGAGGCGGATCACGGGGTGACCGGGTCGGGCGACAGCGAGTTCACGGTGCCGTCGCGGACGATGACCTCGCGGTCGGCGTAAGCGGCCACCCGGGCCTCGTGGGTGACCAGGACCACGGTGGTGCCCTGCTCCCTCGCGGCGCCGACCAGCAGGTTCATCACGTGCTCGCCGGTCAGCGAGTCCAGCGACCCGGTCGGCTCGTCAGCGAACAGCACCTTCGGCCTGGCGACCAGCCCGCGGGCCAGCGCCACCCGCTGCGCTTCCCCGCCCGACAGTTCCCCGGACCGGCGCCCCTGCAGCCCGTCCAGGCCCAGCCGCCCGAACCAGACTTGTGCGTCCTCCAGCGCGGCCGCCCGGCGGGTGCCGCCCAGCAGCAACGGCAGGGCGACGTTCTCCTCGGCGGTCAGCTCGGGCACCAGCTGACCGAACTGGAACACGAACCCGAACCGGTCCCGCCGCAGCGCGCTGCGCTCGGTCTCGCCCAGCATGTCCACCCGGCGGCCGTCGAACCAGACCTCCCCGGAGTCCGGCACCAGGATCCCGGCCAGGCAGTGCAGCAGGGTCGACTTGCCCGACCCGCTCGGGCCCATCACGGCCACGATCTCCCCGGCAGCCACCGACACGGTGGCCCCCCGCAGCGCGGGCGTCTGGCCGAACGACCTGACCACGTCCCGCGCCTCGACCAGGTAGCCACCCGGGCTGGAGGCCGCGGCCGCGCCCGCGGTGCTGGTGACACTCGCTCCCCTGGTCATCGGGACCTCCCAGAAGGCGACACCGGTGCTGACCGGCGCACCACGTCGGCCAGGGCGTCGAGGCGGGCCGCGGTCGTGTCGATCCAGCGCAGGTCGGCCTCGAGATGGAACAGGCCGTGATCGGCGAGCAGCCCGTCGACCAGGGCACCGGTGCGTTTCAGCTCGGTCAGCTCCCGCATCCGCTGCAGGTGCGCGGCGCGCTGCGTGTCGAGGTAGCGCCCGGCGGAGCGGCCTAGCATCAGCGCCAGCACGACCTTGGCGAACAGCACCGTCTGCAGGTGCGGCTCGGGCTCGACCGGGTGGGCCAGCCAGGCCTCGAATTCGGTCACCCCGGCGTCGGTGATGACATAGCGCTTGCGGTCGGGGCCCGCGCCGGGCTCGACTTCCCCGGCCACGACCTTGCCGTCGCGGGCCAGCCGGCCGAGGGTGGCGTAGACCTGGCCGAAGGGCAGCGGTTTGTCCCGGCCGAAGTAGGCGTCGTAGTCGCGCTTAAGTTCGTAGCCGTGGCTCGGCTCTCGCTCGAGCAGGCCGAGCAGGGTCAGCGGAACGCTCATAACCGCGAGTCTACATCGAGCGTATACTCCTCGTCTATACACTTCGCATTGGTTGCTGCAGCGGTTGTCACCTGGCGGTGCCGTGCAGCCGGGACGCAGACCATGTGTGCGTGACGTGGAGCCGGCCAGGGGTCGTCACATGCCCGGTGACATGAGCACGGGGCAGGTCAGAGGGCATCCTTCCCCCTGCGGCGCCGGGCCAGGTAGGTCGACAGGCCGATCGCGACGATCAGCGCGCAGCCGTTGAACACCGGCTGCACCCAGTCGCTGACGCCGGCCAGGGTGAGGCCGGACACGGCCACCGCGACGAAGAGCACCCCGATCACGGTGCCCAGCACGTTGAACCGCCCGGGATCCACGGCGGTGGCGCCGAGGAACACCGCGGCCAGCGCCGGGAAGATCAGGTCGGTGCCGGTGTCCGCGGTGGCGCCGCCGTTCCTGGCCGTCAGCAGCACGCCCGCGATGCCGGCGAGCAGACCGGCCAGGACGAATGCGTAAAAGGCCTCGCGCTGGACCCGGATGCCGACCAGGCGCGCGGAGCGCGGGTTGTCGCCGAGGGCGTAGAGCCGCCGGCCGAACGGCGTCTGGGCCAGCAGGTACCAGGCCAGCAGCGTCACGACCGCGACCAGGTACACCGCGCGCGGCAGGCCGAGCCAGTCCAGGGACCCGAAGTTGATCAGCCCCTGCGAGATGCTGCTGGTGATGGTCTGGCCGCCGGTGTACCAGGTGACGATGCCGCCCAGCAGCGTGGCCACGCCCAGCGTGGTGACGAACGAGCTCATCCGCGTGTAGCAGACGAGCACCCCGTTGACCACGCCCACGGCCAGGCCGAACAGCACGGCCACGGCGATCGCGACGATGGCCGGGGCATGGTCGCGGGACATCAGCCCCGCGGTCAGGCAGGAGGCCATCGCCGCGTTGCCGCCCAGCGAGAAGTCGAAGTTCCCGCTGACCAGGGGGAAGATCTCGGCGATGGCGAGCAGCGCGGTGACGATCTGGTTGCCGGTGAGCACGGCGATGTTGGCCGAGGTCGGGAACGTCCCCGAGCTCTTCGGCAGCACGCTGAAGAAGATGCAGACCAGTATCAGCAGGCCGAGCAGGGCGAAGCGCTCAGCCTGATGCAGCAGGTTCCCCCGGCCGTTACGCAAGAGCCGCGGGCCGGTGTCCTCGCTGCCCAGCTGCCCGGAGGGCTGGCCGGTTATCGTCATGCCCGCTGATCTCCGTCCGCAGCCGACTGAACCAGCGCGGTAAGCCGAGCCTCGCCAAGGTCGTGGCCGGCCACCTCGGCGGTGACCCGGCCCTGCCGCAGCACCAGCGCGCGGTCGCAGAGCAGGGCCAGCTCCTCGAAGTCGGAGGAGGCCACCAGGATCCCGGCGCCCTGGTCCGCCGCCTGACGGACCAGCCGGTACACCTCCTGGCGGGCCACCGCGTCCACGCCCTGGGTGGGCTCGTCGAGCAGCAGCACACGGGGATCGCGGCGCAGCCACCTGGCCAGCACCGCCTTCTGCTGGTTGCCACCGGACAGCGAGCGGAACGGCGCGTCGGGTGACGCGGCCCGGATCGAGAACCTGCGCATGAGATCCGCGGTGTCGGCGCGCTCCGCGGACCGCCGGATCCGCCAGCGGCGGAAGTACCGGGAGATCACCGCGGCGCAGACGTTGTCCCGCAGCGACAGCTCGGTGAAGGCGGCCTCCCCCAGGCGGTCCTCGGGCACGTAGGCCACGCCCGCCGCCATGGCACCGGCGGGCCCGTTGGCCAGCAGCGGCTGCCCGTCGATGGCGATGGACCCGGCCGCCCGCGGCAGGGCGCCGAAGACCGCCCGCAGCAGCGCGGACCGGCCGCTGCCAAGCAGGCCGGCCACGCCCACGATCTCGCCCGCCGCGACGTCGAGGTCGACCCCGGACAGGATTCCGGCGCTGAGGTCGCGGACCGACAGCATGGCCCGGCCCGGCGGGCGCCCGCCCCGGGCGGCCTGCGGCGGCAGCGCGGTGCCAGCGATCATGGTGATGATCTGCGACTCGGAGGCGTCCCGGCAGGCGAGCGAGCCCACATCCCGGCCGTCGCGCAGCACCGTGAGCCGGTCGGCGACGGCCAGAACCTCCTGCAGCCGGTGACTGACCAGCAACACCGTCTGCCCCGCCTCGGCCCCGCGGCGGATCGCGTCCAGCAGGATCCGGGACTCATGCTCGGGCAGGCTCGCGGTCGGCTCGTCCAGGACGAGCACCGAGGTGCGATCGGAGTCGCCCAGGGCCCGGGCGATCGCGACCATGGCCCGGTCGGCGGGCCTCAGGTCCCGCACCAGGGTGCGCGGGCTGGCCTCGATCTCGTAGCGGTCAAGCAGGCTGCGGGACCGCGCGTGCAGCGCCGGCCAGGCGATCGCGCCCGCCGCACTTGGCAGCAAACCACGGGGCAGCAAACCACGGGGCAGCAGCCGCCCGCGCCGCCAGCCCCGGTGCGGGAAGCCCAGGTCCAGCGCGAAGTTCTCGGCGATGGACAGGCCCTCGAAGAGGGCCAGATCCTGATGCACAAACGCAAGCCCGGCCGCGCGGGCGGCGGCCGCGGTGAAGTGCCGTGCGTCCCACTCCCGGTCGGCGATCCGGATCTGGCCCTGGTCGGCGCGGTAGGCGCCGGCCAGGACCTTCACCGTGGTGGACTTGCCCGAGCCGTTGCCGCCGAGGAGGGCATGGACGGTGCCTGGCGCTACCTCCAGGCCGACCCGGTCCAGGGCGAGGGTGCCAGGGAACGCCTTGCACAGGTCGCTCACCTGCAGCGCGGGAGCTGCGCTCGTGGCCACCTGCCCTCGGCTGCCCGCCTGGTCGCGCCCGGCGGCGTCCCCGGTCACGGCGTGTCACGCGTCACGATGACGCGCCCCAGTCCTTCGCGTAGACGGCCTTGTAGTTGTTCGGCATGACGTAGGCCGGCCCGCTGGGCAGGTGCGAGGAGTCGATCACCTGGTACCCGATCCCCTCGGTCACGATCGGCTGGTGGGTCAGCACCCGGATGGCCTCGTCGACCGCCCCGTAGGAGCCCTGCGTCGAGTCGAACGCCACGGTGGCGTCCTCGCCCTGGTGCTCCTTGATCAGCGTGATGTTGCCCGGGGTGGGCTGGGCGCCGATCACGTTCAGGCTGCTGGCCCGGGCGGAGGATGTGATCGCGGTGGCCAGGCCGGAGGAGAACCAGCCGTCGATGGGCAGCACCACCGCGTTGACACCGGGGTTCTGCAGCAGGCCGGTGGAGAACTTCGTCCGCATGGTCCCGTTGGCGTTGTCGGCGTTGCTCATGTCCACGGTCTCGGCGATCGAGCACCCGTGGCAGGTGGCCAGCTGCTGCTTGAATCCAGCGGTGATCATGGCACCCCATACCTCGTCGGTGAAGTTGAGCAGCAGCACCTTGGCCTTGCCGTCGGTCTTCCCGATGACCCAGTCGGCCTGCAGCTTGCCGATCCCCTCCCACCACTGCTGGGCGGTCCCGTTCGTGAGGTAGTCCAGGGTAGCGTTGTATTCGCTTTTGCCCCCGTTTTCCGTGCAGTCGAAGCCCCCGTTGCCGATCACGATGATCCCCGCCTTCCTGGCGGCCGCGACCGGCGCCGAGAGGAACGTGCAGTCCACCCCGGTGATGATGATCACCTTGGCCTTGGCCGCGATCGCCTGGCGCACGCAGTTGGCCCAGCCGCTGGGGTTGAGCTGCCCGTCACATTCGTGCATCGACCAGCCCACGGACTTCCCGGCCGCCATCGTGGCCGCCGTGGGGATGACGCAGCTGGGCACGATCTGGCCGCAGGAGATGGCCCAGACGCTGAGGCCCTTGGGCGCCGTCAGCGTGCCGGTCGGCGGCTGCTCCACCGTGCCCGCGTACGCCGCCTTGAGCAGCGAGGCCGGGGAGTTGGCGGACGAATGCGAGCCGGACATCGACGCCGAGCTCGAGCTCGACGATGATCCGCAGCCGGCGATCGCCAGCATGAGCGCAGCGGCCAGCACCGCGAACACCGCGGCGGGCCGGTAGCGGCCAGGTATCGGCATGGCGGAAGCCTCCAGTTACGACGGCTCGCGGGGCGTCGGCTGCCGCCTCGCGAGCGCTTCTTGGTCCGACATACAAACACGAGGCGGGGGCGTTGGAGCATCGCCGTTTCGCATGGGGCAGATCTGCTCCGGTTATGGTCGGGGCGGGACCTCTGCGGCACAGGCCGGACGGCAAGGTCGGGGCCAGGAGGGTCACCGTGGCCATGGCTGGCATGGCGAATTCGTATTTGCGCCCGGGCGGCGCCGTTCCTAGCGTCGGGCGGAA
>Ga0137385_10003651_pt1 | contig 13385 bp, 18 predicted proteins | sample SagtaG_FD_104921 | JGI IMG/M metagenome (GOLD analysis project Ga0137385, IMG submission 104921) | Vadose zone soil microbial communities from Sagehorn Ranch, Mendocino, California, USA - Sage2_R_80_16 metaG | ecosystem: Environmental > Terrestrial > Soil > Vadose zone | place: USA: California...
GCTCCTTCTGTCGACGATGCAAATGACGGCGGACATTCTGGATCATCTGCGCCTTGTTGGTTGGCCGACTTTTACCCAGCGCATTGGTCTTGACGTCCTGATTCAGCAGTTCATCCGGATTCAGTTCGGGGCAATACCCCGGCAGTCGGATCAGCCGCAACCATTCAGCGTTCTCGGCAACGAACTGCTTAACGGCGACAGACCGGTGTACCGGATGGCCGTCGACGATCAGATAGATCTTGCGCGTGGCCTGCTTGAGCAGTCGCTTCGCGAATTCGATGAAGGTCGCATTCCTGAACGTTCCCTCGAAGACCATGAAGTTCAACTCGCCGCGATTGGTGATCGCCGAAATCATGTTGCAGCTGAACCGTTTTCCGGTCGCACGTGTCACCGGCGTTTCGCCTTTCAGGGCAAAGCTCGTGCCGCTTACATGGTCGCTGCGCAAACCCATCTCGTCGCCCCAGTAAATCGTTGCATTTTCCTGCTTCCTTCTTTCGCAATCTGCGGATAGTCTTCCTTCAGCCAGCGCTCGATCGCAACATCGTTTCTCTCATACGCTCGCCGCACCGGCTTCTGGGCGCTCATGCCCCATGCCTTGAGGTATCGGCCAGCTGTCTGAGGTCGGTGGTCGTTGCAAGCCTCAAGGCCGGTGCGTCGGACTTTGTGGTCAAACCGTTCGACAGGAGCGCCCTGCTCGCCCAAAGTCGGCAGGTTTCTGGGCATCTCGGACAAGCCATCTGGTTCTGCTGAACCGCCAGCACCCCCATCCGCTCCCGATTGACACGCGGAGTCATATCAGCAACCAGTTGGTTGGGTTGCGGTCGGCGACTTTGAAAACGAACGTTATAGATCGCGCACGGAGGACCACGCTACTCCACTCGCGTTGCCGGACTCCCTGCTCTGCTCTCTATTATGGCGCTTGACGCCATAATATCGGTATGGCATCCTACGCCATATGAAGAAGAAAGCCGCACTCCTATTCGAGGACCGAACCGTCTACCCGGACGGGGCCATTCTCGAAATGCGCATCTGGCGACTACCGGAAAGCGACGCCGAACGACCGCACGGTCTCAAGTACAGCCTGTTTTACGGTCGTGCAGGTCAGCGAATCATCGGCTACGACAATGAGCGTGGCAAAGGCGACCACCGGCACTATCGCGATCGGGAAGAGCCGTACGCATTTTCGACACCTGAGCAGATGGTGGCTGATTTTCTGGATGATGTAGAACGTGAGCGAGGTGAATCATGAGCAAACTTAATGTGCATGTTGGTGGTGCGCGGGATATGGGTCGTCGATTCGCGGCGGCGTTCAACCGTGCGCAAGCAGGCGAGAATTTCGAAGAACGGCACGTGACGTTTTTGTCGCTCGAGGAGATGCTGGCTGCGCTGTCGCCGAAGCGCCTCGAGATGCTTCGTCATCTACATCGCGAAGGTGCAGAGAACGTGAAGGCGTTGGCAACTGCGCTGGATCGGGACTACAAACGGGTCTACGAAGACGTGGTGATTCTGGAGAATGCTGGCCTTGTCGTGCGTGAAGAAGGACGTCTGAGCGCGCCGTGGGACGCGTTGACCGCCGAGGTTTCTTTGTGACCGAATCGCGAAACGCGGCCATGGGTGCGTTTCGTGATGATCGTCGGCTACGCGACGATGGTGTCGTTCAATCCGACCAGCGGCATGTGCCGTGCCGAGTTTGTCAGCCTGATGTGGTCGAAGCCGAGCGGATCGAGCCGCGCGACATCTGCGGAGCGTCTTGTGAATAAGATGCTGCCGCTCAATGACCAACACCGAGAGGACATCGCCCGGGTGCGTGACCAGATCTGGTCGCTCTACGCGATGATTCTGAAGGCATACAAACTGCATCCGACCACAAACAAAAACGCGAGCTGGGAGAGTGAACGATTGAAGGTCACCGGCTGCGCATGACCCAATTCAAATCCGAAATGGCTGAGATGGCGCAAAAGACGCGAGGATGCGGCGTTTGTTCGCATGAAATGCCTCGGAAGGCGGTCCCTTCATGCCATGTGCAACACATTCATCCGCCTGAGGTTCCACGCCAAAGGACGTCGTTGCTCATGCCCGCAGGCGTCATGCCCGCGCTTCTCTGTTCTCGCCGCACGCCCGCTGCCGGACACAGGCTATCGGTTTGGTCGAGCGCGGCCCTCGTACAGAAAGTTCATCGACTTCGGGCCGGGCGCGTAGCCCGTGTCGAGGTGGTCGATGATGAAGCCGCCGCCCTCAATCATGAGCGCTATGGGCCGATTCAGATGGCAGCCGCCGCTGATGCACTTCCAGGCGGGCGTCAAGCGGTTCTGCCATTTACACACACGTTCGTCCGGCGCGAGACCGTGCTCGACGAAGAGCAGGTACCCGTTCGGTTTTAGCACGCGACGCATCTCCTCCAGGGCACGCATGGCCTCCGGAATCGTGCACAGCGTCCAGGTGGTGACGACCGTATCAACGCTTCTGTCTTCCAGTGGGATGGCTTCTGCCGAGGCGTCCAGAAACGTCATCGGTCGCCTCGCTTGCTTCGCGTTTCGCCGCGCCATGGCCATGAGCCTGGGATCGGGCTCGAGTGCGAGAACCTCTCTCACGCCCGCTTCGTACAGAGGCAAGTTCAAGCCCGACCCCGCGCCGATCTCGAGCACCGTTCCTTCGGCGCTACCAATGATTCGCTCCCGGTAGGGCCGAAGGAACGCGTTGCGCATCGCGAGATCGCAGAGCCGCGGCAGGATGAGATTGCGGTAGAAACCCATGTGTTGTCTCCTTATCCGATGCAGCGACGCGTGCCCGACATGCGCTCGCCTCCCGATCGTCGAACCGATGCTTTGACGCTACTTGCGGCGCGTTGCCCGCGTTGGGCATGTGTCCCGAACGGCATCGATATCATCGGTGCCCACACCTCATCGTGCGCCATGTTTCCGTTACTTCGGCTGCGATACAACCCGCAAATACGGCTTGATCGTCTTGAAGCCCTGCTGATATTTTTTCCTGGCATCCTCGTCGGAAACGGACGTCGGGATGATGACTCGGACGGCGAAGCCGCCTAGCTATCCGCCGCGACCAACGGTCGCGGCGGTCCCCCGAATAACGGACTACCGTAAAAGATATTGGCTAACATGTCCGAAGAAGTTCCCCTCGAATTGAGAAGCTAAAGACATGGATAGCGACGTCACTTAGCCTGAGTGAGGACCTCCCAAAGGCGCTAACGATCAATCTGGACTGCTCGAAGCCGAAGAGCATTCGCAACCACACTCACTGAGGACAGCGCCATTGCAGCAGCTGCAATGACGGGCGACAGCAGGATACCGAAGATCGGGTAGAGCACGCCAGCCGCAATCGGCACACCAACCGCGTTGTAGACGAAGGCAAAAAACAGGTTTTGCCTGATATTGTGCATCGTTGCCTGCGAAGCTCGTCTCGCGCGTACGATGCCCATCAGATCCCCCTTCAGCAAGGTAATGCCGGCGCTTTCCATCGCAACGTCCGTACCCGTCCCCATCGCAACGCCAACGTTGGCCGCAGCGAGCGCAGGTGCATCGTTGACACCGTCTCCCGCCATTGCCACGACACGGCCCTGTGCCTGAAGGCGCTCAACAACAGCCCCTTTGTCGTGCGGCAACACTTCCGCAATGACTTCGTCGATGCCGAGTGTTCGTGCAACGGCCTGCGCGGTCACCTTGTTATCACCGGTCAGCATGATGATCCGGACGCCTTCACGATGTAGTGACCGGATTGCCTCCGGTGTCGATTCCTTCACCGGATCCTCGATTCCCACAAGGCCAGCATATTGCCCGTCGACACCGACATAAATCACGGTCGCGCCCTCAGACCGAAGCGTCTCGCCTGGGTCACCGGATGGCATCGCGATGTTCTGTTCGAGGAGGAATTTCGCGCTACCGCAGACAATTTTCCGGCCTTCGACGTCCCCTAGGACACCCTTGCCAATGGGGGCATCGAAATCCGTTGCCGGCAGGAGCGCCAGGCCTCTTTCCTGTGCCGCCACTACAATTGCCGCGGCCAGGGGGTGTTCACTGGCCCGCTCCACACTCGCCAGTAGTTGCAAAAGCTCGCCCTCATCGCGCTTCCCGCCTGGCTCAACCGCCACAACCTTGGGGCGGCCCTCAGTCAGTGTCCCGGTTTTGTCGACGACAAGCGTGTCCACCTTCTGCATCTGCTCAAGCGCTTCGGCATTCCGGATCAGCACGCCGAACTGGGCCGCGCGGCCGACGCCGACCATGATGGACATGGGGGTCGCAAGGCCCAAAGCGCAAGGACACGCGATGATCAATACAGCAACGGCCGAAATGATCGCGTACGACAACGCGGGGCTGGGTCCCCACACCGCCCACGCGACAAACGCAGCGAGCGCAATGAGAATCACGCCAGGCACGAACCAGCCCGCAACCTGATCCGCCAGACGCTGGATGGGCGCCCTGCTTCGCTGTGCCGACGCGACCATCTGGACAATCTGCGCAAGCAGCGTATCGGCACCGACTCTTTCCGCCCGCATAACGAAACTGCCAGTCTGGTTCAAGGTGCCGGCAGTGACCTTCGATCCAGGCGCCTTGGCTACGGGAATCGGTTCGCCTGTCACCATCGATTCGTCGACGGTGCATCGTCCTTCCACGACAACGCCATCCACCGGAACTTTCTCACCCGGCCGGACGCGAAGCAGATCGCCAACCTGCACCGATTCCAGGGCAATCGTTTCGTCTGTCCCGTCGGGACCGACCCTGACGCCTGTCTTGGGAGCGAGATTCAGCAGCGCCTTGATCGCACCGGATGTCCGCTCCCGCGCGCGCAATTCGAGCAGTTGGCCCAACAACACAAGCACGGTAATGACCGCCGCGGCCTCAAAGTACACGGCCACCGCTCCCATCGTACGGAAGGTCATTGGAAACAGCTGGGGCGCCACTGTCGCCACAACACTGTATGACCAGGCCACGCCGGTACCAAGCGCAATCAGCGTGAACATGTTCAGGCTACGGTTCACAACCGACGTCACCGCTCTCAGAAAGAAAGGCCAGCCGGACCAGAGAACCACAGGAGTTGCCAGCACCAGTTGCAGCCAGTTCGACAGCTGTGGCGCAATAAAACGGTCGAGCCTGAGCAGATCAGCGCCCATGTCCAGAATCACCACGGGCACGGTCAAGGCAACGCCAATCCAGAAGCGTCTCGTGAAGTCGCGGAGTTCGTGGCTTTCCTGGACGTCCGCCGTGACGGCTACCGGCTCCAGGGACATGCCGCAAATCGGGCAGTTTCCAGGTCCCAATTGACGCACCTGTGGGTGCATGGGGCAGGTGTACTCCACACTGGCCGCATCAGCTTGCTGCCCTTGCGCCGACGTCCGCGACTCAACATGTGATCCGGCACTGTGGTGATGCGCATCGTGGTGATGATGCTCCAGTGCCGTATCCGAATCATGCGCGTGGTTCGCGCGGTGCATTTCCAGTGTCTGCAAGTCGGCCGATTTTTTCATGCTGCCTGCCTCAATCGAGAGATGACAGAGGGAACCATAGACCCTCCCATGCGGGGAAGGTCAAGGTTCTGCTCGATCTGCGTTCCGTAAAAAGCACCGTCCCGGCAGAAAAACCGTGCAACCGCTTCTTCTGCCGTCGGCGCACCGAAGGATGAGCCGCAGCGAAACCGCGCAGCACGCCGGACGGCAAAACGGCGCGTCGTGTCCACACTTCCGGGAAACCCGGATGTCATCCCACCCGCGCGCGGCAAATTCGCAGACGCTGGATCGTCCTTACCCGGGCCGCATGACCGGGATATAGCCAGCCTCAACGATTGCCCTGTCACAGACCGAAGCGCCCAGCGCTCGGAGCGAAGGACGCTCACGATGAAGCACGTGGCGCGTGCGAGTTCACTGGTGTCTACGCTTCCGCTTCCCGACGATCAGATTTCTCCCCATCGTGACGGTGCAAGCCCTCCAATATCGCGCAGCCAGATCGACTGTCGCCCGCGCACTGCTGCACCAGCTTATCGAGTGAATCGCGCATGGCCGACAATTCGGCTATCTGCGTGTTCAGCTCGGCGATGTGCTTCAGGGCGACCGCCTTGACGTTGGAACTCGCGCGATCTTCATCACGCCACAGGGCCAGCAGCTCCCGGATTCGTTCGATCGAAAATCCCAACGTGCGCGCCTGCCGGATGAAGCGCAGAACCTGAACGTCGCTATCACTATAGATCCGATAGCCACTCGCAGCACGTCCGCGTGGCTGGATCAGGTCAACGCTTTCGTAGTACCGGATCATCTTGACCGACATCCCGGTGGAACTGGCGACTTGCCCGATGTTCATCTTGTGACTTCCTCGTTGGACTGCCTGCAGCGATTAAACATGAGTGCGCATTTCAATCGACGGCGGCCAGCGTAAGCAGGAGCGCGTTGCCCCACACTGATGCTGCTGGCCGCCACTGCGACGCGGACCGCGCAAGCACCCTTCTCAAGCATGCAATCAAAAGAAAAGCATTTCCCGCAGTCGCTTTGCCGGGCGATTGCGCATTCGCCCGGCCTGACTACCTTAGATGACAACCATCGGGATCACTATTTGCTGATCTGCGACGGAGGCTGCTGATCACGTGATGCCTCGACCGTCGACGGACCATGATCGTCCTTGCTGGAGTGCATGCCTTTCATCATGAAGAGCATGGACAGCGGACACAGCAGGAACAGCAGGTAGGGTCCGGCGCTGACTACAAGCGTCCGGAACTGGGGAAGCGCCATATAGGCGAGCGCCAGGGCAACCAGCAAGGCGACGCCCGTGACAACCATTGTTTTCGTGCATTTCATGGTATTGCTCCTTGAGCAAAGTTCGGTGATTGCCTGAATCAACAGGCGCTACGTGTCATTTCGCGGCCGGGGCCTGAATCTTGTCGGCGTACTTGAGCATGATGTCGCCCATCGCCTTCATCATTTCCCCGTGCATCTGCATGGCCAGCTTTTCGTTTCCTGGCGGGAGTTGCCCCATCATCGGGCAGTTGCGCATCATCTCCCCACCCATCATCGAGCTTCCACGATCGTGCATGGCCGATTGCGGTGTTCCAGCCGCCGCGCTCAAGCCACTCACTCCTAACAGTGCAACTGCAAGCGATACGGCAGCCAGGTGTCTGGTACGCATAACAACCTCCTTCGTTAATCCGGAAATCGAGAATTGAAGATCGTCTGATCGCCTTCCTGGGCGTCGCATGAATATCACTGGCTTAATCAATCAAGCCGGGATATCGCCGTGCCGGCTCGAGGCTGTACGCGCGCGTTGACGCCTGCGTACAGTCTTGACGCCCAATGCCAGCGAAGGGAATTACAGAAACTGAGGGGGGCGCTGCGGAAGGTCGGGGATGAACTGCGGAAGAAGCGTGGCGTCGAATGACGTGTAGACGGGCATAGTCGGAGCGGCAACCATAACTACTGCGGTTGACGGTATCGCCGCAAGATTGCAGCCAGCGCTGCCGATACTGCCGTGGCAATCGGACTGGTGCATGATCGATACGGCAGTGGCCGCATGCGTCGCAGTCGTATCCTGTGCCGCCGGTGAGTGCATCGTCTGTGACGATGCACTCATTGTGGTTGGCATGTGCGGACAAATTGATACCGGCGCGGCAAACCCCGTCAGGGGCAGCCATGCGATCAGCAGATACAGTATCAATTTGACGGTGTGTTTCACGTGTCGGTTCAGATTCGGAATAACGAGTTCAATCAGGCAACGCTCGTGCGGGGACTCGCGTCATGATGCGAGCGCCACGCGGCGGTCCGCGGTTGTGCGATCCTGCACGTGCCGGGTATCAGCGCGGTCAATTCCCTCCAGGATCGGGCAGCGAGGCCGGCTGTCACCCGCGCAATGCTTCGCGAGGTAGGAGAGCGTGTCGCGCATCACAACGAGTTCGGCAATGCGGGCGTCCAGCTCGCCGATATGTCGTCTCGTAATTGCCTTGACTTCCGCGCTCGCACGATCCTGATCCTGCCATAACGAGAGCAGTTGCCTGATCTGCTCGATCGGGAATCCCAAGGTACGGGCTTGCCGGATGAAGCGAAGCAGGTGAACGTCGCTGTCGCCGTACGTCCGGTAACCACTGTCGGATCGCGCGGCGACCTGTACCAGGTCGATACTTTCGTAGTAGCGGATCATCTTTGCCGAAACACCCGATGCGCTGGCTGCCTGTCCGATATTCATTCCACACCTCACCCATTGCATTACAGTGACTTGCCAACGGCCATGCCCGGGCAGCGTCCCAACGCTACGAGGCTCGCACTGGAATGAGCGGGCCCGGGGGAAACCCGCAGTCACCGTTCCATCTATTGCCTCCAGCCTGACTTCACTCTAGACCTTCCAGTTACTGGAATGTCAAGGTCTTTTTTGGAGAACATTCGACGCCGAAAATTCACGAGCCGGCCACTTGACACTCCAGCGGTGGGAGTGTCTAGACTCCGCTTCATCGTTCGAATCCTCAGAGCACGGCCACGGCAAAACCGTGGACACATGGAACGTGAAAGGCCGGCGTTACCCTCCCGAGGGCGCTCCGGATGACAAGACTCATGCAGGTCATGAAAGCCGGCAGGAGGTACAAGAAATGCAGAGTGCGACAGCAATGAAGGCAACGATTGTGCAATCCGGGAACCAGATGATCGCATTTGCCGTACCTGCCGCAAATGGATTTGCATATCCGACTCGACGGTTCAACTACGTGCCGTGTGCCTTAACCGACGTTCAACGCGCGGCCTGACCCGAGTCATGCGCCGCCGCACCAAGCGTACGTTTGCCGTTGTAATGCTGCTCATCGCGCTGTTTTTCAGTCAGCTATGGGTCGCGGCGTACGCCTGCACAACCACCCTGCATTCCACGTCGACACACCAGACGGTAACAGCCGTCGCCCCCGATGGACACGGCGATCTCCGCGATCACCACACTGCCGCGGTTTGCCATGCTCATTGTGACAATTCTGCGCAGCCGGATCATGCCGAACAACCGGCGCCATCACCGCTCGCCTGGCTGCCGCTCATCTGGGGCGGCTCCGCGATACCCGAGCTGGCCATCCTTCAGCACCTGCCCACGCAGCCCGAGTCAATCCTGATATCAGCGCCGCCCCCTCCTCGCATCCTGTTCCAGGTTTTTCGCACGTAGCCCCTGACGGCTGAACGTTGGTCGTGTCATGCGCAAGCTGGCACGCGATCCCGCTCACCCGCTCGGAGGCCTTCATGCCCTTCCCACCTCGTGGCCATTCGCCATGCGCGACAGCATGTATTGCTGGCACGGCTGCCGTCCTGCGTGGACGTGCTGACGTCCGACACGTTGCCGCCATCTGGCGAACCAGACATCGCTTTGGCGATCGCGTCGGTGCGAAATCGCGCCCTTCGCGCGATCCGGGTCGACGCTCCGGCCCCTCCTGAAACTTGGTGATCCCAGTGTTCGTTTAGCCCTCGCGGAAAAGTCTGCAGGCGCAGCTGTGCGCGCCCGTTTCCAGACATTTCCCGCTGTTGATTGCCGTCATTGCGCATCCGCGCATAACGCTGTTTTCCTTACTTCTGATGGAATTGATCATGAAAGTTACTACCCCGCTGAACCGCACGGTCCTCGCGACGTTGCTCCTTTCTGCCTCCGTTACGGTCTTTGCCGGTGGTGGCGGTGGTGGCGGTGGCGCCCGCGGCTCCGACCGCACCCCCTATCCGTCAACTGCTTCGCGCGTCGAGCACGTTTCGGCGAACACCGAGCGGGCCGTCCCGCTCGCGGCAGATACCGCACCCGTCGCCGATGGCCAAGTCACCCACGGCAAGACCCGGGCGCAGGTCCGTGCGGAGTTACTGCAGGCCGAAGAAGCCGGCCTTGTGCCCGTTCGCAGGAACGACTACCCGCCCAGCGCCGAGACGGTCGCTCGCAACCGCGTGCGATTCCAGCAGATCGAGCAGGCGTGGAAGGCGGGCGGACAGCTCACCGCTTCGGACCAGTAACGGGCGCGCTGTCATGACCCTGGGAGTTGATCCGGTGAACGCGGCCGTTCGCAAGGTCGAGGGAGTCGGCAACGCCCAGGGTCGACGTCTGTTGGCGACCCGGAACTCGCCGGGTCGCCACAACAGGTCCGGGCGTAAGGCCGCTTCGACACGCCAGCACGCGCCTTCGGGCGAGGACCACGCATCGCCGCGCTGCGCATTGATGCGCGACGCCTTTTTTGAACTCATGGAACCAACAAATGAAACTGACTACTTTCCTGAATCGTACAGTCTTCGCGACGCTCCTCCTGTCAGCGTCCGTATCCGCCATTGCCACTCCTCCCCGTCTCCCACAACCGGACTGGCATCCGTTTGCGAACACGGCGCCCGCCCCTACCCCGTTGCTAGCGGAGGTTGATGTCAGAAACGCCTCCGCATGGACACCGCCCGTCGTCCCCGTGCAAGGCGACGTCGCCGGCGGCGTCGCCGCCGGGACTGCCGCTCATGGCAAGACGCGGGAACAGGTCCGCGCGGAATTGCTGCAAGCGCAAGAAGCGGGCTCGATACCGGCTGGGAACGCTCACTACCCGGCCGGCCCAGACTTGATGGCGCGTAACCGGATGCAATTCCAGCAGGCGGAAAATTGGTGGCGAGCGAGGGGACAGCTGAACGCTTCAGGACAATAAAGGCGCGTCCGGCCTCGCGAGAGATGGGTAGCCGCCAGAACGTCTCTTCGCGAGGTCGATCATGTGGCAAACGTAACGATCAGCACATTGTTCCAGCTGCGTTCTACCGTGAAAGCTGGTGCTTCGTCGTGGGTGCAAATCGACATGTTTACTCTTCACCGTATGCGTGAGTCGGAGCATTCCGGCGACGAGTGGCGTTGCACACGCCGGATTGAGAAACACGAATGATCGTGACGTTCCCCTCAGGAGCGAGATGCCGATTCGCGAACGAGATTCGGTCATCGCACCCAGCCGCGCTTTGGCTGCACCAGGGGCGGCCGCAGGCATGTGAATGACTTGCATCGCCACCATTGTTCACTCCTTCAGCAGACGCCCAACATCGGCTGCCATCGCATCGATGCTCGTCCCGGGGCTCATCAACAGACGCAAGTGGCCTGCCGGATCGAATACATAGATCACGCTACTATGATCGACGCTGTAATTGCCATGTTCGTCGGCCTTCTGCGCGCGGTAGACCAACTTGAACTCGCTGGCCAGTGCCGAGGTGGTGTTCTCGTCGCCGTAGAGGCCGAGGAAGCTCGAGTCGAACGCGGAAACTTATTGCGCGAGCACCTGCGGGGTGTCACGCATGGGATCGACGGTGACGAAGAGGCCCTGCACCCGGCGGCCGTTTTCCCCCAGCTTGCTGCGAACCCCCGCAGTGTGATCGATCAAATGAAAATCTCGCCCCCAGCGGACGCCGGTGATGTCGGAGGACACGAATCGTGGCGGTGTCGATGGAGAGCCGGCGTGGTCGTCACAGGCGACCAGTGCCAACGCCAGTACGACGGAAAGGACGCCCGGGGCGATATACAGGCGTCGGTCTGTCGACAACTTACTCATGGGCTTCCGTCTCCCCTCCTACGGTCTACGCCGGCAAGTAGCGTTGTATCAGCTGTAGCGTTCGCGGGTCGTCCCACGTTGCGGGCCCCAGCTTGCGGCCCGCCTCGCGGCCGTTACGGTCGACCAGCAGGGTGATCGGAATGCCGGTCGTGATCACGGCCGCCGCGTCGTGGAAGGTGTCAAGATACGGGTGCAGGTGCTTAACGCCAGTCTCGCGAAAGAATGCCTGAACCACCGGCAAGCCGCCCGCGTCGACGGACACCGCGACGACTTCGAAGTGCGGTCCTCCCAGCGCTGCCTGAAGGCGGTCCAGCGTTGGCATCTCCTCACGGCACGGACCACACCAGGTAGCCCACACGTTGAGCAGCACGACCCGGTCGCGAAATGCGGCGAGGCTCGTCGCTGCGGTTCCCATCCGTGAATCGCAGCGACGGCAATTCGCGCGCACGCGCATGGACCACGACGCCACCTACGATGTCATCAGACAAGAGGCACCAGTACGCTGTCGCGCCGGCGGCCAGGCCCGCGGCTCCGAGCCCTGCAAGCTAAGCTCTTCTCGTCGTGCGCCGGTTGCGCCCGGCTCCAGGTTTCGCGGTGGCGTCGCCTGGAGGCATTGGCGCATCGGTGTGGCCGGGGGTCTCGTTGTTCATGCGCACTGCCTCCGAATCAAGCCGGAGATTTCCTCGGGGCGCGAGAAGACCACTGCGGCACGGTCGCCACGCATGCCGGTGCCGAGGAGCACGGGCTTGCCAGCGGGGGGCCCCTCAGCGCTGCCATCGGTTTTGAATCGCAGGTTGAACTCCCAGAAGGCGTGGGTTTTCCCGTCGGCCGTAGTGAGGCGGTAGGTATCGCCGCAGTAGCGGATCGCGGTGACCTGCGAAGCCGCGTCGGCCTCCTTCAGGCTCGGCAGGCCCCGGTCGGGTGCGGACACGCGACCGCTGGACACCGCCTTGAGGTACGCGAGCAGATCGGCTCGAGTGCGTGCATCGGCAATGCCGGGAAAGTCCATCGCATTGCCCGGTACCGCCGCTGCAGGGTTCGTGAGCCACTCATTCAGGTGCCGTTCGTCCCAGACCAGCCCCGATCGTTTCAGCGCATCCGAGTAGCGCGCGAAACCGGCGGCGGTGCCCGATTTGCGACCCCAAACACCCGCCAGACTCGGCCCCGTCATGTGCCGCCCCGGCGCAAACGAATGACATTCCATGCAGGCGCGGGCGGCTTGCGCACCGCGCACAAGGTCGCCTTCACCATGCGCTGGCGCACCAAAGGCAAGCGTGGCCAAGGCGGCCAGGATCGCGCGTCGGCGGGGTTGCCAAATCGCCGGACAGATCCAGTTGATATACGGGGTCAGGCGTTGACCGTGATGTATGCGTAGCCGCGCAATGGCGTGCCGAATCGCCGCTGCGTCTGCCAGAACCGCTGGCGCAAGTGCAAACAGCGCAGCGGTGATCGTAGCGTGTGGCCGTATCATGTTCTCGCTCCTTTCGTCGGCTTCTTGTACACAGATCCGTCCAACCTCGAGCCCAGGTCCCAGCAGGCGGCCCAACCTCGCGTCTTTACCGCGCGCTCCTTACGTCGACTCCGAGAGCGCTTCGCCAATCATCCGGTTCAGTTCGGGAAAATCGGCCTCGCCAAGAATGCGCTTGAGGACTCTGCCTTTCCCGTCGACCAGGTACGTTGTTGGAGTGAGTTGCACGTTATGAAACTGCTGTGCAAGGCTGCCGTCCACGTCCATCACTATCCTGAACGGCAGATGATGGGTCTCTGCGTAGTTCCTGACATACAACGGCGGGTCATAGCTCATCGCCACTGCGACGAAGTCAAAGTGTTCGCCCCTGAACCGGTTGTAGGTCTGAATCATCTGCGGCATTTCCTTGATACAGGTTGCGCAA
>Ga0137385_10003653_pt1 | contig 13383 bp, 9 predicted proteins | sample SagtaG_FD_104921 | JGI IMG/M metagenome (GOLD analysis project Ga0137385, IMG submission 104921) | Vadose zone soil microbial communities from Sagehorn Ranch, Mendocino, California, USA - Sage2_R_80_16 metaG | ecosystem: Environmental > Terrestrial > Soil > Vadose zone | place: USA: California...
AATGCATGGGGCCGATCCTGACCCAGCGTCTCGCACCCAGCACTTTGGTTCCTACGAGGCGAACGGCGATCAGCGCCACCAGGCATGCTCCGTAAGCCCATGGCACCCAGTCGAGCAGACGGTGGTAGTCGATTTTTGCAAAGATGAACATGGCCACCAGGCCGCCGGCAATCCACAGCATCTGCTTGGAATGAAAGCCGGAATATTTGGTGCGCATGGTGGCGGAGTAGATTTCGAGTACCGAGATGGTGCACAGCCCCAAGACGATCAGCAGAAGACCCCAGTCGAAATCGCGAAAGCTTAGAAAACGGCGCATCAGGGGAGCCTTTGCTGCCGGCGGACAGGCAGGCTGGCGGCAAGCCACGAGGGGAGAGGAGCTAATGCTCCAGCCACTGTCTTGGGAGCTGGGCTGGGATCGATTTTTGTGTTCATGACGAAGTGGCCTGCGTGGAGCGTCTGCTGCTGATCGGAACCGGGCTTGATTGCGGGATTCGCCGGAAGCGGATCGGCCCAGACGGCTCCTACTTCGACCGGCTTGTTGAGGCTTGCCCGGTCGAGAATGTTGTGGTCCTGCTGGCGCTTCTTGTTTACGTACTCGGTGACCATGGCCTGCGCGATGTGGGCTGAATTCGCTCCCCAGTCGCCGTGTTCCTGCAGGACGACGATGGCGAGCTCAGGATTACGGCGGGGAACCATGCCCACGAACCAGGAGTTTGGAGTCTTGGCACCGCCTTTGACGTGGGTGTCGCCGCCACCCACTACCTGGGCAGTGCCGGTTTTCCCGGCGAAATCGACGCCCTCGATGTGCGAAGCTGCGGCCGTGCCGGTGGTAGTTGCGGCGGCCATGCCGTCGGTGATCGTCATCCAGGTGTCTTCGCTGAGTTGGACGTTCTTGTCTCCCGAGCCGGGGAAGGAGTCGAGAATCGCCTGGTGGAACTGGGCCGGCAACTGGCCGAACGCTACCACGTGAGGACGCACCAGGTGTCCGTCGGAGGCGATGCCGCTGAGCGCGCGAACGAGTTGCAGGGGAGTCACCTGGGTTTCACCCTGCCCGATACCTACCGAAATGGTATTGCCGGGATAGTACCGCTGATGGTAATTCCTCATCTCCCATTGGGTGGAGGGCATGATGCCCGCCATCTCGTTGGGCAGGTCGATACCGGTCCGTGTAGACAATCCCAGGCTGGTTGCGTATTTGGCGATCGTATCGATGCCCAGCCGCTGCGCCAGTGCATAGAAGAAGGTGTCACACGACAGCGGGATCGCCTGCTGGATGGCGAGGACGCCGTGGTGCTTGTCGCACTTGAAGAAGCGGCCGTAGAAGCTGCCGCCGCCCACGCAGTTGACACGCATGTTCTGCGCTACGCCCTCTTGCAGGCCGGCCGCCGACATGATGATTTTGAAGGTAGAGCCGGGAGCCAGCTGATCCTGAATGGCCTTGTTCATCAAGGGATGGCGGGGATCGGTGATGAGCTTGTTCCAGTCGGTTCGATTGATGCGGACCGCGAAGGCGTTGGGGTCATAGGTGGGGTGCGAAACGAGGGCCAGGATCTCGCCGTTGCGAGGGTCCATGGCGATAACCGCGCCGCTGGCGTCGCCCAATGCCACCTCAGCGGTGCGTTGCAGATCGATGTCGATCGTCAGCTTCAGGTCCTGGCCGGGGACGGCATGCTGGGTGCGAAGGTAGCCGACTTCGCGGCCATGGCTATCGACGATCACGTCACGGGAGCCGTCCTGGCCGCGCAGTAGTTGGTCGTAAGTGGCCTCGACGCCTGCTTTTCCAACCACATCGCCGGGTTGGTAATAGGCGTAGCGGCTCTGATTGAGATCTTCTTCGCTTACTTCTCCCACATAACCGATCAGGTGAGCGGCGAACCCGTCGCGGGGATAGAGGCGGCGTTCTTCGTCGATGGTTTCGAGCTCAGGCAGTTCGTTGCGATGAGCTTCGATGAAGGCCTGCTCGTCGGCTGTAATGTCCTGCTTGATGGGAATCGGCTGGTAACCAGGCGAAAGGCGATAGTGGCGCAGGGTGGCGCGCAACTGCTCGAGGTCAACATGAAGGCCCTGCGCGATCAAAGGCAGGTCGGCGTCAACGTTGCGGTTTTGTTCGCGGACAAGGAAGCATGAGACCGAGGGGTAGTTGTCTACGACGAGGCGGTTTTCGCGATCGAAGAGCTTGCCGCGGGCGGCGAGGATGGGAACCTTGCGGATGCGGTTCTGTTCAGCCAGCGAGCGGAAATTGGCCGCGCCGAGAACCTGGAGGCGCCATAGGCCCGCTGCGAGTGCCAGCATCATGAGAAGAATGCCGTACTGTACCACCGTGGATTTAATGGTGGAGAGTTTTTCGCCGCGGTTCACAAAGTCGGAATACATGGTTCTCTATCTAGGATACAGCCAGTTGAGTTATTCCAGTGGGACGGGTGTTATCTACAAAAGCCCCTTGGCGGCTCGGCCCAGGTCTGAGTCAGAATCGGCTGGCGAAGCGGCTCGGATGTTGTCACGGAGCCACTCGCCTTCGGCTTAATCTCTCATCTGGAATCTGTCGAGCAGCGGAAACAGGAGCAGAGCAACGATGGAGTTGCCTACGGCTTTGAAAAGCTCTGTCATCCAGTTCCACTCGAATTCCATACCAAGCAGGACGCGATAGATAAAGAGATAAATCCCGCTGCAGAGCATGGAGAGGACGAAATTCAGCATCACGCGGATGGCGTTGTTTTCGACGTCGATACGGATGCCGACGGATGCCGCGAGGTAGCCCGCGACGGTTTTCGCGATGCCGTTGATGCCGATGGCGTGGTGGGTGAGAGCGTCTTCAAAGATGCCGACGAATCCACCGATGAACATGCCCTGAATGGGGCTGCGGCGGCCCAGGGCGAAATAGATCGTGATCGCCAGGGGAAGATCGAATAAGGCGAAGCGGCCCATGAAGCGCGGCAGCAGGGCCTGGAGCACGAGCGCGACGATGGGTACGACAAGGTAAAGGGGTGCCGGATAGCGGTGAATCTCCATATCCCGGCGGGAACGAGCGGTCAGGACTGACATGACTACGGGTTCCTCCGAGGCTGGTCGCTGGGCTTGGCGGGTTTTGCAGGCGCAGGTTGCGAGGTGTCGCCGGGAGTGGCCTGTTTCTTCTGAGGAGGCTTGGTTCCGGGCGTTTTGCTGGTCGGCGGTTTGGGAGATGCCGGGCTGGTCTCGGCGGGAGCGGTGTCAGGGGTAGCATTCGGCTGCGCGGCGCTTCCGGGGGTGAAGCGGTCGGGATGCTGCGGCGGCAGGATCTTGGGCACAGGCGGGGCGGCAGGTGCGGCACCGGCCGGCGTGGCACCCTTCGCAGGCGTGGCGGCCGCGGCCGGAGCATTTGGATCGGAAAGGCCGGGAAGGCGCTCGGCCATGATCTCTGAGGCTTTCTTCTGCTCGTTGATGGCCGCGGCCTCGGCACCCTTGAGCGATTCGCTGGTGGCGATGTCTTTCTGCTGCTGGGGCGAGAAACGCGAATCCGTCGCTGTGATGACCAGTACCTCGTCGAGACGGTCGAGATGGGCTGCCGGCTTGACGATGACATTAATGAAGGCGTCGCGATCGGGATCGGGCACTACTTTCTCGACGACTCCGACGGGAAGGCCGCGAGGAAAGATCTCATCGCCACCGGCGGTGAGAACCTTCTCTCCTGGCTGGATGCGCTGGTCGGCAAGAATGCCTACGATCTGCGGCCGGCCGTCTGCGTTGCCGCGAAGAATTCCGCGAATGCGGGTGGTTTCAAGGATTACCCCGGCGCCGCTGGTCTGATCGTTGATGGCCAGCACCTGCGCGGAGTGGGGAAATACATCGCGGACCTTTCCCACAATGCCATCTGCCGTAATTACCGCCATGTCGCGAGCGATGCCGTCGTTCTTGCCCTTGTCGAGACTAAAGACGCGCGACTGGTCGGACCCACTGGTTCCGATTACCTGGGCGGGAAGGGTCTTGTAGAGGTATTTTTGCTGGAAGTTGAGGATCGCCTGGAGGCGCTGGCCTTGGCGTGCATCTTCGAGCAGCGTCGCCTGTTCAAGTCGCAGCCGGTCTACTGTCTGTTGCAGGTCCTTGTTCTGCTGGCGCACGTGGCGCAGGTCGATGTAGTTCTGCCACAGTCCGCCGACGCCGGTCTTGGAGGTTTGGACGGCGCGCTCGGGGGGGGAAACGATCGAGTTGGCCCAGTAGCGGATGAGCCGGACTCCGGAACCGTCGCTGGAGTCGAGACTAACGCGTCCCTGATCTGTCCGGTGCACCTGGACGGCAAGACCGATGATCTGTGCTACCAGCAATGCCAGCAGCACGAGAATATTTCGATAGCGGACGAAGAAGGATTCCATGAAAGTCAGTGATCAGTGGACAGTGAACAGTGGACAGGGGCCTGCCCGATCCAGACTGGTCACTGTCTACTGTTTCAGTCGATTTTGATCTTACGCAGCAGGCGGAAGTCGGAGAGCATTTTGCCCGTGCCGAGAACCACTGATGCCAACGGATCGTCGGCAACCGAAACCGGCAGGCCGGTTTCCTCACGGATGCGCTTGTCGAGATTCTTGATGAGCGCTCCCCCGCCGGTGAGGACAATGCCGCGGTCGCTGATGTCGGCGGACAACTCGGGCGGTGTGCGCTCGAGCGCGACACGAATGGCGTTCATGATGACGGCGATGCACTCGCCCAGAGCTTCGCGGATTTCGCTGTCATCGATTGCGATTGTCTTGGGCACGCCCTCAATGAGGTTGCGGCCCTTGATTTCGAGGGTGATGGGCTTGTCGAGCGGGAAGGCCGAGCCGATCTCCATCTTGATGTGCTCGGCGGTGCGCTCGCCGATGAGCAGGTTGTACTTGCGTTTGAGGTAGTTGGTAATGGCCTCGTCCATCTGATTGCCGGCCATGCGCACGGAGCGCGAATAGACGATGCCGGAGAGGGAAATGACAGCGATATCGGTGGTGCCGCCGCCGATGTCAACGACCATGTTGCCGGAGGGCTCGGTGATGGGAAGGCCGGCACCGATGGCGGCGACCATGGCCTGCTCCACGAGATAGACTTCGCTGGCTTTGGCGCGATAGGCGGAGTCTTCAACCGCGCGTTTTTCAACCTGGGTGATCTCGGAAGGCACGCCGATCACGATGCGGGGATGCACGAGCATCTTGCGGTTATGGGCCTTCTGGATGAAGTAGTTCAACATTTTTTCTGTGACTTTGAAGTCGGCGATCACGCCATCTTTCATTGGCTTGATGGCCACGATGTTGCCGGGCGTGCGGCCCAGCATCTCCTTGGCCTCTTTACCCACGGCTTCGACTTCGCCGGTATTTTTGTTAATGGCGACAATCGAGGGCTCGTTGACAACAATGCCCTTGCCGGCCGCATAGACCAGCGTGTTGGCGGTGCCGAGATCGATCGCCAGGTCGCTCGAAAACATGCTGAAGAGCGAACGCAGGCCGTGCGAGCGCGATGAGCGCGAAGGATAGCCATTGGATGACATTGGGAGCTTGACTCTACCTCATTAGCTAATTGTACGGCCCGTGAGCGAGAGCCGCACTTCAGCTCCCGTCCTTGCGGCGAAGGGCGCAGTCGTTGCGGTAAACTCTAGTGTTTGCCGTAGCGTCAGGATACGCTTACTGAAGCGCGCGTGAGCGTCGTCTACTGGAATTCTCAGTCTTTTTTGAAGTTCGCGACGCGAGTTTCTAACCCATCTCGAGGTTTCTATGTCTCACCGCACGTATTTGAACCTGATTGGCGGGGAATGGCTCCCAGCCAGGACCGGCAAGACGTTTCGGAATCTGAACCCGGCGAACCGTGAGGACGTGGTGGGGGAGTTTCCTGCCTCGGGGGCTGAAGACGTGGCACGGGCGGTGGCGGCTGCTAAAAAAGCATTCGCGACATGGCGGCTGGTTCCGGCTCCCAAGCGAGCGGAGATTCTTTACCGTTGCGGTCAATTGCTGCAGGAGCGCAAAGAGCAGTATGCGCGCGAGATGACCCGCGAAATGGGGAAGGTGCTGGCGGAGACGCGCGGAGACGTGCAGGAAGCCATCGATGAGGCCTTTTACGTGGCCGGTGAGGGGCGCCGCCTTTTTGGTAAGACAACGCCGAGCGAATTGCAGAATAAGTTCGCCATGAGCGTACGCATGCCTCTGGGCGTGGTGGGCATGATCACCCCATGGAATTTTCCGATGGCGATTCCGAGCTGGAAGCTGTTTCCGGCGCTGGTGTCGGGGAATACCTGCATTATCAAGCCGGCGGAGGATACGCCGCTTTCGACGTACAACCTGGTGCAGACGCTGGTGGACGCGGGCCTGCCCCCGGGCGTGGTGAATATTGTTGCGGGGTTCGGGCCTGACGCCGGCGCTCCGCTGGTAGAGCACCCCGATGTGCGTGCGATCAGCTTTACGGGCTCGAGCGAAGTTGGTTCGCTGGTCGCGCAGCGGGCGGCAGCCAACTTCAAGCCGATTTCGCTTGAGATGGGCGGAAAGAATGCACAGATCGTGCTCGACGACGCCAATCTTGAGTTGGCTCTCGATGGCGCGCTTTGGGGTGCGTTCGGCACCACCGGGCAGCGCTGCACGGCGACCAGCAGAATCCTGGTGCAAAAGGGGATTGCGGCGGAGTTCACGGCGAGACTTGTTGAGCGGGCGAAGAAGCTCAAGGTGGGCAATGGGGTTGACGATGGAGTCGAGGTTGGGCCGCAGGTGAACGAGCAGCAGATCGAGACTTCAAAGAAGTATGTCGAGATAGCGCAGGCGGAAGGTGCGAAGTTACTGACTGGCGGGCAGACACTGACTGAAGACGCATGCAGCAAAGGGACTTTCTTTGCGCCCACGGTGTTTGGTGGAGTTACACCGGCAATGCGCATCGCGCGCGAAGAAGTTTTTGGGCCGGTCGTGAGTCTGATCGAATTCGACACCTTCGAGAAGGCCATCGAGATTGCCAATTCGATCGACTACGGCCTTTCGACAGCGCTCTATACCAAGGATGTGAATCGTGCGTTCACGGCGATACGCGACCTGGAAGCGGGCATCACGTATATCAACGCGCCGACCATCGGAGCGGAGGTTCACATGCCGTTTGGTGGCGTGAAACATACCGGCAATGGGCATCGCGAAGGTTCGGAGGCTATCGACTTTTTCACCACGTGGAAGGCGGTGTATGTCGATTACTCGGATAAGTTGCAGAGGGCGCAGATCGACAATGCGGAGTAGTCAATCGAACTTGACGGGGACGCTTGAGCGCCTTCCACACTTATCGTTTGATTTCAGGTACCGGTAGTCTCCACGTTCGCAGCAAATGGGAACGTTCTGTCGAGCGCGCCGTAGCGTGTCATGGAGAATCCCGGCACGGTCGAGAGCGCCTTGCCGATCCACCTGCGATCGAGGTTATCGCCAACGCTCCAATGGTGAGCAGCAAATGGAGGGTTCAATGAGAAATACGGTTAAGATGAGCCGTTAGAGTTTCTCTGCCACGCTTTTGGCCTGAGTGAAGAGATATAGGTAGTCTGGGCCGCCTGCCTTGGAGTCGGTTCCACTCATATTGAAGCCGCCGAAGGGGTGCGCTCCGACCATGGCTCCGGTGCACTTGCGATTGAAGTAGAGATTGCCGACGTGGAACTCGCCGCGGGCTTGGTCGAGGCGGTTGCGGTCGCCGGTGTAGAGAGCGCCTGTGAGGCCGTATTCGGTGTTGTTGACAACCTTGAGCCCTTCTTCAAAGCTGTCGACCTTGATGATCGCCAGGACAGGGCCAAAGATTTCTTCCCGCGCGATGATCGCGTCAGGAGCCACATCGGCGAACACCGTAGGTTCAAGGAAGTAGCCACCATCTGGTGTTGCGACGGGCTTTCCGCCTGCCACAAGGCGGCTTTCGTTCTTGCCCGCTTCGATGTAGCGGAGCATGGAGTCGAGTGCGGCCTCGTTCACCACAGGTCCCATCGAAGGGTTCTCCACCGGGTCGCCCAGGGTCCACTCCTCTAACCGTTCCCGCACGCGTTCGACAAAGGTGTCGTAGATGGGAGCTTCGATGATTGCGCGGGAGCAAGCCGAACATTTTTGGCCGCTGAAGCCGAAGGCTGACGCTACGACGCCATCGACGGCGGCGTCAAGATCAGCATCCGCGCATACCAGGATGGAATCCTTGCCGCCCATTTCAAGGATGGTCCGTTTGATCCAGATCTGACCGGGCCTGGCTTTGGCGGCGCGTTCGTGAATGTCAAGGCCAACGGCTTTGGAGCCGGTGAAGGCGATGAAGCGGGTTTTTGGGTGTTCCACGATGGCGTTGCCAAAGGTGGCGCCGGAGCCGGGGCAGAAGTTCACAACGCCGCCGGGGAGGCCGGCTTCTTCGAGCACTTCGACAAACTTGGCGGCGATGGTGGGCGAGTCGCTCGAGGGCTTGAGAATGACGGTGTTACCGGTGACGATGGACGCCGCGGTCATGCCTGCCATGATGGCGAAAGGGAAGTTCCACGGGGAAATGACGGCTCCCACGCCGAGCGGGATGTAGAGCAGTTCATTGCGCTCGCCGGGATGCTGGATTGGAAGCGTGACCTTTCGAGACGTAGCGCCTCACGGGCGTAGAACTCCAGAAAGTCGATGGTTTCCCCTACGTCGGCGTCAGCTTCGGCCCAGTTCTTGCCCACCTCGTAAGTGAGCCAGGCACAAAACTCGAAATGGCGTTGGCGGATAATTTCGGCCGCTCCGAGCAGCAGGGAAACGCGGTCGGCGGTTGAAACCTTGCTCCAAACCTCAAAGGCGCGCAAGGCCGCCTGCATTGCCTGCTCGGCATGTTCCGCGCCGGCCTTCTGATGTACTCCCACAACCTGCGCAGGATGCGCGGGATTCACCGAGAGGATCTTTCCCTCTGTCTTGAGCCGCTCACCGCCGATGATGAGGTGGTATTCGCGACCGAGCTGGCGGGATACCAAATCGAGTGCTGACTTCATCTTGCGGGCGTTTTCAGGCGTTTTGAAGTTTGTGAACGGTTCGTTTTTGAACCCGCCCTGCGGCGAACGAGGCTGAATGGAGGTGGTAAGGGTCGCGGTTGCCATGACGAAGTAGATTGTAGTCGAGGCGTGGGGAAATCACTGCGCCTGGGAAATTAGACGGTGATATGCGGCTGGCAGATTACACAACGACAGACAATTTCAGATTTTCTTGCGTAAGCCGCGAAACTAATAGATGAGAGCCGGGTCTAAGCCCGTTGACCGTCTACTCGCCTTGCGGACCGACCATGCTCTGGCGCCGGATGCAACGAGGGGCGGCAAGGCGCAAAAAGCTGATTGGCCGCGGTTCGATGGAGCCTGGGTCGATCCGCACCGTACGCTTCGCGGCGGCGGTCTCGGACGGAAGCCGATCCCGATCCAGCCGGTCTGTGAGGGAAGATGGATTTCGGAGTGAATCTGCGCGAATTCTCATTGAAGGGTCGTGCGTGTCAGCCGAGATTTTCAGCCTTCCATCACCGCCTGTTTGCAGTCGCTGAAATGCGCTCGGCAGCATTTCGACTTGCGCTGTCGGCTGTAATGATTTTTTTGCTTATGGTCAGCCAGCGCGTCTGGTCGCAGCAGCCGATGCAGTGGCCGACCGACGACGCTTCCACCGACCAGTACGTTCCGGATCAGCAGCAGGGCTACGGGCAAGCGCAGTATCAGCAGCCGCAGCAATATGGGCAGCAGAACGGCTATCCGCAACAGAACTATCCCCAGCAGGGCTACGGGCAGCAGATCCGGCCGCTGAATCCCGAAGAACTGGAACAACTGGTGGCGCCGATCGCGCTTTATCCTGACGCGGTGCTGGCGCAGATTCTGGCTGCTTCTACTTATCCCGCGCAGGTGGCTTCGGCTGATCAGTGGCTTCGCAGCATGGGGAACGCTTCTCCTGAGATGGTGGCCGCAGGAGCGAGCGCCCAGGCTTCTTGGGATCCAAGCGTCAAGGCGCTCACGGCATTTCCGCAGGTGCTTGAGATGCTCGACCGCAACCTGCAATGGACTACCAACATGGGAAATGCTTATTACAACCAGCCGCAGGACGTGTTGCAGACGGTGCAGGTGATGCGCGGACGCGCCCAACAGGCTGGTAATCTGCAGAGCACACCCCAGGAACAAGTGAGCTATAACCAAGGCAACATTGAACTGGCCCCGGCCAATCCGCAGGTGGTCTACGTCCCCAACTACAATCCCTGGGCTGTCTACGGCCAGCCGGTGTCTCCCTATCCTGATTTTTCGCCGGTCGATACCGTCGGCGCAGTCGTGGGGACGGCGGTGCAGTACGGGCTGGGATTCGCGATGTCGGCTTTTTTGGGCGCTCCTTTTGGCTTGCTGAGTTGGGGGCTCGACTGGCTGGCAAATGCCGTTTTGTTTGACCACGAAGCGTACTGCTCGCACAGTTTTGAGGTGCGGGATTGGGGCTTCCCGTATGGCGGACCGCGTGCGTTTGGCGGCTGGGGAGACCGCGGATGGCAGGGAGGCGACCGCGGATTTGGGCGCGGAGATATGGGCTACAATCGCGGATCGAATTACCCATACGCACGACCAGCCAGAGCGTTTGGGAATGGGATGCAGGGCGGCTACAACCGGGGTTCCGGTTTCCCGCCGGCTCGCGCCGAGCGATCGTTTGGAAATCAGCAGCAGGGGTTCAATCGCGGGTCGCAATTTCCCACGGTGCGGCCGGAACGGTCGTTTGGCAATCAAGGGCAGGGCTTTGCTGGTGGATTGCAAAGATATGGCAGCGGGTACGGTTCCGGTTATGGCGGTCGGTACGGGGCCGGGTACGGGCAGCAAGGTCTGCAGGCATACAACCACATGCCTTCGGCAATCGGCCGGCCACAGCCCTATGGAAACAGCCCGCAAGGCTTTGCCGGCAGACAACCGCAGCAATTCGAGAATCGCGGATACGGATACAGCTTGAATCAGCGGCCCATGCAGAACTTTGGCGGCAGGCAGGGAATGGGCTACGCTGCTCCGTCTCAGAACTATCGTGCTTACGGATCAGGGGGATCGGGCTACAGTGGTGGAGGTTTTGGAAGAGGTTCCTCCAAGTCTTTTGCGGGCTCATATGGGGGTTCGCAGCACTCAGGCGGCTTCCACCCCTTCGGCGGCGGTCATAACTCGCAGAGCTTCGGTGGTGGGGGAGGCCATGCGCCGAGAAGCTTCAGCTTTGGTGGCGGCGGTCATAGTTCAGGTGGTTTCGGAGGCCATTCGGGTGGAGGATTCTTTGGTGGTCATTCGAGCGGCGGCGGTCATTCCGGGGGCGGCCATTTCGGTGGAGGCCACTCAGGTGGAGGACACTCGGGTGTCGGTGGTCATTCCGGCGGGCACGGGCATTCCCGCTAAATTAAAAAATCGCGTTTGAAGCGCGGATTGTTGAAGACGGCGGCCTCGAGCCGCCGTCTTCGTTTCGCAGCTGCCTGCGAAAGATCAGGTGGAACATGAGGCCGCAGCGTCGGGCGCTGCGGATGTGCAGTTTCGTCGCTCGTGTTGTGACTTTAGTCGCTGTGGTTATTTTGTGTGGGTCGTAGTGTGATTTGTGTAATCCACTTCATACGGAAAGGTCCACGCTATGTTTTGCTATCAATGCGAACAAACTTCGAAGGGCGAAGGCTGCCAGACGATCGGAGTCTGCGGCAAAGACGACGCAACTGCAACACTGCAGGATTTGTTGATTCACGCGGTCAAGGGCATCTCGATGTATGCGTATCGGGCACGCCAACTGGGCTCCGCCGACGCGGAGATTGACTCCTTCACGATTCAAGCGATCTTTGCCACGTTGACGAATGTGAACTTCGATCCGGAACGGCTGGTTGAACTTATTCACCGGGCAGTTTCGATCCGCGACCAGGCTCGGTCATTGTATGAGCGGGCAAGTGCGGGGATAGGCGTCGTGGCGGCTGAGTTGGACGGTCCGGCGGTATGGACTCCGGCGCCCACGCTCGAGGGGTTGTTGGCGCAGGGCCAGCCGGTCGTGTTGCCTGCAAGATTTCTCACCGAGGGCAAGGAGATAGCGGATCTGCGGGAACTGGTGCTGTATGGCATCAAGGGTGTTGCGGCGTATGCGGTGCACGCGTTGGCACTGGGTGCGGGCGACCCGATTTCATTTGCAAAGATTCACGAGGTTCTCGATTTTCTTACCCATGAGTCGGCTACCGCAGAAGAGCTTGTTGGTGTGGCATTGTCTGTGGGCGAGCTGAATTATCGGGTGATGGAGATATTGGACGCCGCTCATACGGAGACATTCGGACATCCACAGCCATCCAAGGTGAGGCTCAATGCGCGCAAGGGGAAAGCAATCCTCGTGTCAGGGCACGATCTTCACGACTTGTATGCGCTGCTCGAGCAGACAAAGGGGCTGGGCATTCAGGTCTACACGCATGGCGAGATGCTGCCTGCGCATGGCTATCCGAAGTTGAAGGCGTTTGAACACCTGGCGGGAAACTATGGAGGCGCATGGGTGGACCAGGCTGAAGAGTTCAACGAATTTCCCGGCGCAATTCTGATGACTTCGAACTGCATTCAGGAGCCGAAGCTCGCGTATAAGCAGCGCATCTTCACATCAGGCTCGGTGGCATGGCCGGGAGTGCAACACATCGCAGACCAGGACTTCAGTGCGGTGATTGCCGCGGCGTTGAGCGCACCGGGTTTTGCAGAAGACGGAAGCGGCGAAGAGATCACGGTCGGGTTTGGTCACAATGCGGTGCTAAGTGTGGCCGGAAAAGTTATCGATGCGGTGAAGACGGGGGCGATTCGGCACTTCTTTCTTATCGGCGGTTGCGATGGAGCGCGCTCGGGGCGCAGCTATTACACCGAACTCGCGGAATCGATTCCGAACGACTGCCTGATTCTCACGCTGGCATGCGGAAAGTATCGATTCAACAAGCTTGAATTCGGTGAAATTGGAGGTCTGCCGCGCTTGCTCGACATCGGGCAGTGCAACGACACTTACTCCGCGTTGCAGATCGCACTGGCGCTGGCCAAGGCGTTTGAATGCGGCGTGAACGACCTGCCGCTCTCGCTGGTGCTGTCGTGGTATGAACAGAAAGCGGTTGCAGTGTTGCTGACACTGCTGCATCTGGGCGTGCGCAACATACGTATCGGGCCGTCACTGCCGGCGTTTCTCTCGCCTGCAGTGCTGGACCTGCTGCACGAGAAGTTCAACCTGATGGCAATCACCAGTCCGGAAAATGATCTGGCTGCAATGCTGGGATGACGTTGAAGCCCCGGAAGAGCAATGCTTATTCCGGGGGTTCAAATTGGGTTGTCGGCTTGATGAGTGGCCCAGGACTGTATGCCGAGTTGCCGGCACGATCGAGTTGCAATCTCTGAAGCAAGCCTGAGGGACGGCTGAAATTCGCGGGTGCGAGCAAAGTGATAGCAGAATGCGCCGTGCAGTACATCGCCTGCGCCCA
>Ga0137385_10003667_pt1 | contig 13362 bp, 12 predicted proteins | sample SagtaG_FD_104921 | JGI IMG/M metagenome (GOLD analysis project Ga0137385, IMG submission 104921) | Vadose zone soil microbial communities from Sagehorn Ranch, Mendocino, California, USA - Sage2_R_80_16 metaG | ecosystem: Environmental > Terrestrial > Soil > Vadose zone | place: USA: California...
GCAAGCGCAACTACACGAGCGATCTCGATCGCCTGAATACGCTGCGCGAAGAGGCCGCACACTGATTGATCCATGGCAACGCGTGCGTTACGCCGCGGGCCAAAACTAATTCGCAGTTGAGTAATGGATAGGAGATTCAACATGGCAAAGGCAGTGCGCTTCCATGAAACGGGTGGTCCCGAAGTCTTGCGCTACGAGGACGTTGAAGTGGGCGATCCCGGCCCAGGGCAGGTCCGCTTGCGTCACGAGGCAGTGGGCCTGAATTTCGCCGACACGTATTTCCGCAGCGGCCTCTACCCGGTCCCACTGCCTGCAGGCATGGGCGTCGAGGCGGCCGGCGTGGTCGAATCGATTGGCCCGGATGTGACGAACGTTGCGGTGGGTGATCGTGTGACCTACACGGGATTCGTCAATACGCTCGGCGCCTATAGCACCGAACGCCTGGTGCCTGCGGGTCCGCTCATCAAGCTGCCCGATGCGATCTCCTGCGAAACGGCTGCTGGCATGACCATGCGCGGCCTGACCGCGTCGTATCTGATGCGCCGTATCCACGACTTCAAGGCGGGCGACGCCATTCTGCTGCATGCCGCTGCGGGTGGCGTTGGGCTGATCGTGTCGCAATGGGCGAAGCTGCTGGGTCTGACCGTGATCGGCACGGTTTCGACGGAAGCCAAGGGCGAGATTGCCCGCGCGCATGGTTGCGACCACGTCATCTACTACGGCCGGGAGAACGTCGCGAAGCGCGTCCGCGAACTGACGGATGGCGTCGGCGTGAACGTGGTATTCGACAGCGTCGGCAAGGATACCTTCGAGGCTTCACTCGATTCGCTCAAGCGTCGCGGTCTGATGGTCTGCGTGGGCACGGCGTCGGGTCCGATCCCGCCGTTCAATCCGCAGATGCTGGCGGTGAAAGGCTCGCTGTATATGACGCGCCCGGCGCTGGCCGACTATATCGCCGACCCCGTCGAAAAGAACGAACTGGCAGGCGAAATCTTCGGGCATATCGCCGCGGGCCGCATCAAGATCGAGCTCAACCAGCGCTACGCGCTCGAGGATGCGGCGCAAGCGCACCGCGACCTGGAAGCGCGCAAGACGACCGGCTCGTCGGTCTTCGTCATCTGAGGAACAAGCCATGCGAGTCGAACCCTTGACGTGTACGATCGGCGCCGAACTGACGGGCGTGCATCTCGCCGATGCGATCCACGATGACGGCCTGTTTGCGGAAATCCGTGCGGCGCTGATGAAACACCGCGTGGTGTTCCTGCGCGACCAGGAGATCACGCGCACCGAGCATGTTGCGTTTGCGCGCCGGTTCGGAGAACTGGAAGATCATCCCGTCGCAGGCAGCGATCCGGATCATCCGGGCCTCGTGCGCATCTACAAGAATCCGGACCAGCCCAACGACCGCTACGAAAACGCTTGGCACGCCGACGCCACCTGGCGGGAAGCGCCGCAGTTCGGCGCGGTGCTGCGTTGCGTGGAGTGTCCGCCCGTGGGCGGCGACACGATGTGGGCGAATATGGTCCTCGCCTACGAGAACCTGCCGGAGCACATCAAGACGCAAATCGCGGACTTGCGTGCCCGCCACAGTATCGAGGCGAGTTTCGGCGCCGCGATGCCCATCGAGAAACGCCTCGCACTGAAGGCGCAATTCCCGGACGCGGAGCACCCGGTGGTGCGCACGCACCCTGAAACAGGCGAGAAGGTGTTGTTCGTGAATGCTTTCACCACGCATTTCACCAACTATCACACGCCGGCACGAGTGCGCTTCGGGCAGGACGCGAATCCGGGTGCGGGCGATCTGCTGCGCTATCTGGTCAGCCAGGCTTACCTACCCGAGTACCAGGTGCGCTGGCGCTGGAAGCCGAACAGCATCGCGATATGGGACAACCGCAGCACGCAACACTATGCGGTGATGGACTACGCGCCGTGCCATCGCAAGATGGAGCGCGCCGGGATTATCGGCGACAAGCCGTATTGATGGGAAAGGCAACGTCGTCATGACTCTCGGTATCACACCCACCATTCTGATCGTGCCGGGCTTGCGCGATCACGTCGCCGGGCATTGGCAAACGCTGCTGGAGCAGACGTTGCCGAACGCGGCTTCCGTGCCGCCGCTCGAATACGACGGGCTCAGTTGCGCGGCGCGTGTCGCGGCACTCGATGCGGCGCTCGCGAAAATCGACGGCCCGGTGATTCTGGTGGCGCATAGCGCGGGCGTGATGATCACGGTGCATTGGGCGAGGCAGCACAACCGCAAGATTCACGGTGCGCTACTCGCCGCACCTGCCGACCTCGAAACGCCGCTGCCGGCTGGCTATCCGACTTTCGATGCGCTCGCAGTGAATGGCTGGCATCCCATTCCGCGCGAACCGCTGCCGTTTCCGAGCATCGTGGGCGCGAGCCGCAACGATCCGCTCGGGAAGTTCGAGCGTGCGGAAGCGATGGCGCATGACTGGGGCAGCCGTCTCGTCGATCTCGGCGAAGTCGGTCACCTCAATCCTGCTGCGGGCTTTGGCGAATGGCCGATGGCGACGACGCTGATCCGCGAGTTGCTCTGAGCTGACTGTTACCTCATTTGGCAAGAAAAGGAGCCTGCGATGTCACGTCAGGTAGGGATCGGTGTTGCCGGCGAAATCGAGCCGGGCCAGCGCAAGCGGGTATTCGTCGACGGTCGATGCATCGTGGTTTTCAACGTCGATGGTGCGATTTACGCGATCGACGACTCGTGCCCGCACAACGGCGCGTCGCTCGGGAATGGTCAGCTGGAAGGGCCCGTGCTGCGCTGTCCCGCACACGGCCTGCGCTTCGATCTGCGCACGGGGTGCACGCCCGGAACGGGCGGCTTGAGCCTCATCAAGTTTGCTGTCGAGACAGTCGATTCGAAGCTGGTCCTGAATCTCGACGAACAGAACGCAGTGCTGACGAACGTGACAGGCGGCAATGCAGCAGGACAACCGGAAGCGCGGCACTGCGCGACCAGACAGGAGAAGCAACAATGCAAGGTTTGATGATGCAGCAGCCGCTGCTGGTCGCGTCGCTGCTCACGCATGCGGAACGTCATCACGGTGGGCAGGAAATCGTGTCGCGACGCGTCGAAGGGGATATTCACCGCTATTCGTACCGGGACCTCGCGCAACGCGCGCGCCGCATGGCCAATGCACTTACCGCCCTCGGCGTCGAGCAAGGCGAGCGGGTGGGGACGCTCGCATGGAATGGCTACCGCCATATGGAGCTTTACTTTGCCGTGTCGGGATCGGGCGCCGTGTTGCATACGCTCAACCCACGGCTTCATGTCGATCAGCTCGCGTACATCATCGAGCACGCGCAGGATCGCATCGTGTTCTTCGACCTCACGTTCCTGCCGTTGATCGAGAGCGTCGCGTCGCGCGTGAAAAGCCCGAAGATTTTCGTTGCGATGACCGATCGGGCGCACATGCCGACAACGCATGGCCTGTCCTCGATGCTGATGTGCTATGAGGATCTCATCGATCTTCACCATGATGTATTCGACTGGCCGCTGCTCGATGAAAACAGCGCCTCGTCGCTGTGCTACACGTCGGGCACCACGGGCAATCCGAAGGGCGTGCTGTACAGCCACCGCTCGACCGTGCTGCATACCTATGCGGCAGCGTTGCCCGATTCGCTCAACTGTTCGGCGCGCGATGCGATTCTCCCCGTCGTGCCGATGTTCCATGTGAACGCATGGGGATTGCCGTATATCGCGTGCATGGTCGGCGCAAAGCTGGTGTTTCCGGGGCCGGCGCTCGACGGCAAATCCCTCTACGAACTGATCGAAGCCGAGCAGGTCACGCTGTCGGCAGGTGTTCCGACAGTCTGGCAGGGACTGCTCGCACACGTCGACGCGATCAAGGGTGCGTTCTCGCATATGAGGCGCACGATCGTCGGCGGCGCAGCGTGTCCGACTGCGATGACGGCCGCATTCAGGGAGTCTCATCGCGTCGAGGTCCTGCACGCCTGGGGAATGACGGAATTGAGCCCGGTGGGCACGGTCTGTAGTCTCAAGGCGCATCAGCTTTCGCTGCCTGTCAGCGAGCGTTACGCGGTCCAGGCGAAGCAGGGGCGCGGGGTGTTCGGCATCGACATGAAGATCGTCGATGCGGATGGCAACGCGTTGCCGTGGGACGGCATCGCGGCGGGCGATCTGCTGGTGCGTGGTCCGTGGGTCGCGCGGGAGTACTTTGGCAGTGAAGGCCAGTCGCCGCTGCGCGACGGCTGGTTTCCGACGGGCGACATCGCAAGGATCGACGCCGATGGTTTCATGCAGATCACCGATCGCAGCAAGGACGTCATCAAGTCGGGCGGAGAATGGATCAGTTCGACCGACATCGAAAACGTCGCGTGCCTGCACCCCGACGTGACGACTGCCGTCTGCATTGCCGCGCGGCATGCGAAGTGGGACGAACGGCCGTTGCTGCTGATCGTGAAGAAGCCGGGAAGCGGGCTGGACGCGAGCGGACTGCTGGCGTTCCTTGACGGACGCATTGCCCGATGGTGGAAACCCGACGCCGTGGTGTTCGTCGATACCGTTCCTATCGGCGCAACCGGCAAGGTGCTCAAGAACCAGTTGAGAGATCAATTCGGCGACTATTACCTGACGGCCTGACACGCGAACCTGAAAGACACGCGTACATTTGATCAAACAACGACCGGGAACATCCCGGCACTTATAGAACCAGAGGAGACAAAATGAAATTGAAGTTATGCTGCGCTGCTGCGCTGGCCATTTTCGCCACGGCAGCCCATGCGCAATCGTCGGTCACGCTGTATGGCGTCATCGACACCGGGATGCTGTATCAGAGCACGTCGGCGGCAACGTTCCAGCCGCATGCGCCTAACCTCGGCCACGTTTACCAGCTCAAGGACGGCGGTATCTACGCCAGCTTCTGGGGGCTCAGGGGAAGCGAGGATATCGGCGGCGGCTACAAGATCAACTTTAAGCTGCAGGGCGTATTCAACTCCACGAACGGCAAGTTCGGTCTCGCCGATACGCCCGGCACGACCGCGATCTTCAACCAGTTTGCGACGGTCGGGGTATCCGGGCCATTCGGAACATTCGACGCCGGACGGCAGATCATCCCGATGATCTACGCGATGGCCGAAACCGACGTGCGCGGCGCGCAGTATTTCGGCAGTATCCTGACTGCATGGCTTGGCATCAATCAGGCGGCCGGCTGGCCCGGCACCAGCACCAACGCCCCGATCGGCGCCCTGTATGACAGCAATGCGCTCGTCTACAACTCGCCGAAATTTTATGGTGCTTCGCTTGCACTCGAGTATGCGCCGGGCGGTGTCGCCGGTCAGTTCCAGGGCGGTACACGCGAGTCAGCCGTGCTCAAATATTCGAACTACGGTCTGAATCTGTCTGCCGTGTACTACAACGGACACGATACCAATCCGTTCCCGCTGACGTATCCGGCCGCTCCCGCCGTGCCCGCGACAGGTCTCGCCAACAACCGTTTCTACTATTTTGGCGCGATGTACACGATCAGCGGGTTTTCGATATCCGCGTCTTACGGCATCGGCAAGAATCCGGCAAAAAGCAATACTGCCGATTTCGAAATGATATCGGGCGGCCTTGGCTACCAGTTCAACCCTAGCTTCAAGGTTACGTCCGGCTACTACTACCTGAAGGACCGGAACAATTCAGCGAACCACTCGAGCGAATTCGCAGTGGGCGCGGAATACAACCTGTCCAAACGGACCAAGGCCTACGCGCAGGTCGGCTATGTCGACAACAAGGGGACCATGAACCAGACGATCATCTACGGCGCGCCGGTTGCGCCGGGAGAGTCCACCACTGCGGCAATGGTCGGCATTCGCCATGCGTTCTGAGTTCACCACGAAGATCAACGGGAGTATTCGATGAAAGACAATCACATAGTTGAACTGGCCGTCGCGCTATTGTTCGTCGCAGCGTCCATGAATGCATGGCCCCAGTCGGGTCAGCCAGCAAGTGGGCCTGCCAGTGTACCGGGCGCATCCGCGATGACGGCGTCCGGCGCAGCCGCACCGGCTACCGGAAGGAAAGCAGATAGAGCGCTGCGTCGGAAAGTGTATGCGGCCATTGGAAAGCAAAAGGAGATCAGTGCCGGGGATATCGGCGTCACCGCGAAAGACGGCGCGATAACGTTGTATGGCTCGGTTACCGATGCATCGCAGATCGACAAGGTCGTGGAGCTCGCGAAAGGCGTTCCGGGCGTGACTTCGGTGACTAACAAACTGGCTGTGAAGAAGCCTCTCGGCGGGATGTAGGCGGTCTTGGTCGGTGGCGGTGACGGTGTGTGAGTCGGAGTAGCGGGCCGCAATCGTAACTAAAGTCCTCTTCGCCTCTTGCTTCAAGCCGAGCCGTTTGAAACAGGCGGATAAAAGGCTTTCGCGATCGACGTTTCCGGTTCCGGGCAGAGGCGCAGAAACTACCCTTCATTCAAGGGCGAGGTTGTGTCAGGCACCCAGATCTGAACACAGTTGCGTCCGTGATTCTTGGCTGCGTACAACGCTGCGTCGGCGCGTTCCTGTGTTGCGCTGAGATCGCTTTCTTTCTCATCGTACAGGGCGATGCCGATGCTGAGCGTTTGCGAAACCGTAGCTCCGGATTCGAGCGATATAGGCGTGTCCTGCACGGCGATACGAATGCGTTCGGCGATCGTTCGCGCCTGTTCGAGATCGGTATCCAGCAGGATCGCGGCAAACTCTTCGCCTCCAAGCCTGGCCGCCAGATCGTCTTCGCGAAGTGCATTCTCGAACGACCGGGCGGTCACCTGAAGCACGCGATCGCCGGCCGCATGTCCCCACGTGTCGTTGACGCGTTTGAAGAAATCCAGGTCCAATGCCAGAACGGATAGCGGCCGGTGATGACGTCGTGCGTGTTCGACTGCTTTTTCGGCTGCCTTTGCGAAATACCGGCGATTGGCGAGCCCGGTCAGCGCATCGAAGTCGGCTTCTGTCCGAAGTTGTTTAAGCAATTGATGTTGATGGGTGATATCCACCAGTGTGACGAGTAGTGAATCCGGTTCATCTCCTTTATCACCTGTTCGAAGCCGGGTGCAATGCACGAGCATGTGCCGGATTCCGTCACGCGTGAGAAGAGGAACGGGCTCGTCCGTAACGACTTCACGCACTCGCGTCCAACTGCCGGCGTCGACAAAGAGCCGGGAAAACGGTTGGCCCTTACCGGCTACGGCGCCAAACAGCGCAAGCAGCGCTTCATTGGCCAGCACGATATTCTCCGTTTTGATGTCGACGATCGTGACGGGTGTCGGCATGTTTTGCACGATGGTCAATACCGTGCCCGCAAATCTCTCGATTCGATCGTGCAGGCGGTGCTCACGCTGGATAAGCAGCACGCCGCCCGCCAACATCAGAAGGAGCAGGGTAGTCCCGGCGAGATTGATGTACATGCTGTTCCGCAGACTGTCACGATAGCCGCTGACGGCGTAACCGACGTCCAGTGTCCAGTAACCAGCGGCCGGTCCCAACACTATCCTGCGCGTCGCGACGAGGCGCTCGGTCGGGTCAAAACTCCAGCGCGCATAGTGAGTGCCCGGGATTGGTCCTTGGCGAGCAGCATTGTCTTCAACGAGTTCATGCCCGATTGCCAATCCGGAATAGCGGGGATAGCGCGCGATAACGCGATGCTCGCTGTCGCTCAATATGATCGCGGTGCCATTCACCAGCTTCACGCCTTCGAGCAGGTGCTGTTCGAGGGGAATCAGATAGACCGCGATGGCATCGAATTTCCCCGCCCGGTTGCGATGGCCTTCTGCTACGACCAGCGCGCCGCTTTGCCTCCACACAACAGGTAGCCAGAGATGGGTAGCGGGGGCGGCGCGTACAGTGTCCAGGATGGTGGTGAGATTCGATATTTCGTTGCGGATGCCGGGGCGAGATCCCGCAACGAGGCGCGCACTCCCGTCAAACACGGCAATCGACGCATCGCCTAGCGACGCCTTTAGTGTGTCAGTCACATCGTGGAGAGATTTATCGGTGAGGTTGTCTGCGTCGATCAGGGTTCGCGTGACAGCCATCATCCCATTGAGATCCCGGAGGCGGTCTTCGACCAGCCGTTGGATAAGAGAAGTCTGTACATCCAGACGCTGTGCGGCCTGTTGATCGGCCGCCCGAAAGTCATGCATGGACTGGTAGGTATTGACCACGATATTTGAAGCAACCAGCACGGCAAATACGGGCAACGCTTTCCGCAGCCAAGACTTTCGCATGACGGGATTAAGCGACCAGCTAACAGTCGTGTTGAATGATCGCCGCATAGTTTGCCAAAGTCAGGGACCCGCATTCACCGCATTTCAACGATCGTCGCACTGTTTCATCGGCTCAAGCTGCGTTCTGGGTTCGCCGAGCCAGGCGATGAGTTCCTTGCTGCGCATCGCCTTTGCGAACAGCCAGCCCTGTCCGTACTGCACGCCCCTCTCTACCAGATAGTCGACCTGGGCATCGTGCTCCACGCCCTCCGCCAGGATTTCCACACCTAGCTCGTGTGCCATCCTGATGATATGAGGCGCGACGATGCTCGATGCCGCATCCTGTGCAATGGTGTCGATGAACGACTTGTCTATTTTGAGGACGTCGATTTTGAAGGTTTGCAGATACGACAGGCTGGAATATCCGGTTCCGAAGTCGTCGATATACACCGGGTGGCCGGCATTTCTGAACGCCGCTATTGTTTGTCGCGTCGTGTCGGCGTCCAGGAAGATGCGCTCCGTCAATTCGATTCTGATCTGCGCGGGACGGATATCTGTTCCTCTCAGTCGAGCGGTGAGAACATCCAGGAAGCGACTCGTTTGCAAATCTTCACTGCTCACGTTGATGGAAACGTAGAACGACGGGCGCGAACGCAGGAGTGTCGTTAGTTCGTCAATCGTTTTGTCCAGTACGAGATCCGTCAATGGCTGAATAAGGCCGTTTTGCTCGGCCACTGCAACGAAGATTTCGGGCGAGATGTTACGCCCGTTCAGCTTCCATCGGACCAGCGCTTCGACGCCGACGCATTCGCCGTCTGCGAGCCTGACGATGGGCTGAAAACACACGTCGATCCGCTTGCTAGCAATTGCCCATTCGAGCGTCGACGGGAAGGAGAGTTGTTGTGAGATCTTCCTGAACGAAAGCCAGCCGAACAGGCCACCCACGACAACGCCAATCGAGAGCCACATGCCAAGCAATCCCGTCCAGCTGCCGAGCAGGCTACGACGTGGGGATTTGACTACCACGGCGAGAGGCAGGGTTGCCGAACGGCCAATCGCATAGTGCCACTGGTCGCTGCTGACGTTTCCCGCCTGCTTCCAGGCGTTGAGCATATCGGCCGAATCTGCACCGGTCGACAACGCCAGAAGCGCGTTGGTGTCGCTGCTGAACACGGCGATCGGCCTTCGGGCAGGATCGATCAGATCGACGTAAGACTGGCTGTCGATCGAAACGTAATTGCCGTTACGACCCACCTGAATATCCTGGCGCGCGTTGCTGAGCGGGTTTTTATGCCTGTACCAGATCAGAAAGCCATCGTTGCTGCGCCGGTCAGGCTCAGGCATCGTCAGATGCCGTGCCCGTACGTCGCCTAAAAGCGGTGAACACAAATATTGGCCGCCGCCGTAAGCGCCCGCATCCTGCACGTACCGGTAGTTGAAGATCACACGGGCAAGTTGCGCGATGTGGGCGGACGAGCAGGGCGCGCCGGGCGTCGCCTCCATGTCGGCGATGGCGGCCAGTGCCTGATAGGAGACGAGCTCCGCACGCATGACGGCTTTCGCTGCGAATTCCCGCAGATCATCCTGTTCCCGACGCTCGGCGTCTTCTTCCGCGATATAGATGCTGGTCAGTACCGGCGCAACGGACGCCAGGCAGCCAAGCGCGATGGAAGCCGAAACGATCGACAGTCGCTTGATCATCTGGCGAGTCCTGTTGTGGACAAACGCGGAGGAGAACGCGCATGACACGCTGCCGTCCGATTGCGGTCGAACGCGCGGCATCATGATGTCAGCGTAAATCATAGTATCTGACGCTATTTTTTCAATGCATCCATACCTGTGCCGTTTCGAAGAAACACGCTCGGTACGCTGAATTCATTGACTGTCGCACCCCGTGGTATTGGAGTGGCTCGCGCTATTTCCAATGCAACTGCATCGTGCATCCGCTACACGGATGGGTTTGCGAAAACCTCCGGTCCCCGTCGGCAATCTGCGGGAGAAGACTATGCTTTACTTGCGGGTGAAGCCGTCTGAATGTCGATGTCAAGTCAGTCCAGGGGAACTACGATGACTCTGTGGGGCAAACGGAAATTTCACGCAGTCCTGGGAATTGTCATTCGAACCAGGTCCGGAAAAAGCGGATGTCTAACCGTAAAGTGCGCCCTGCTCATCAGCATCTGCGCGTGCTTGTTGCCGTTGGCGGGATGTCCATATTACGCGGTGCCAGCCGGAGCCGTCGTCACGACACCAGCCAGTTTCGATCGGTCCTTCGCCGCTGCGTCCGGCGCAATGCATGACGAGGGTCTGGTCATCACTGTCCAGGATCCGGCCAGCGGCAACGTTGTCGGCACGTTCGAGGGCAGCACAGTGACGGCGAGCGTACGCCAGCAAGCTGATGGCAGCGTGGTCGTGCAGTTCAACTCGGTAGACGCGCGCGACCCCACACTGCTCAATCGCATCTCGCGCAGCTACGATCGGCGTATGGGGCGTTGAGCGTCTTTCCTCTGCGCGACGGGCCATGGAAATCTATAAATCATTCCTGCAATTTGCGAACTTATTATTCAATGCGAATTTTTCAATAATACAGTTTAGAAACCCTAAATGAGTTCAATCCTGTAAGATTTGACGTGCGCAGCACGATTCGCCGAAAGGAATGTCGGGAATAACTCGCGCGACGGTACACTAACCTCACCATTTGATAAGAAGTTGCAATTTGGTTCGCATTCGCGTTGTGGAGCCTTGTTAGATAAGTCACATCCGCTTGCGATAGCGCAAGATGTCGCCTATAACAGCCGACAGACCTTTACGTACTCGGTCCAAAGGCATATTTCTATTATCGAACGATTGTGCTTGCATCGCCTCTTTTCCCGCTATGCGTGCGCTTTCGTGCCATTTATTCACGTGCTGCCGCGTACTCTCAATACGCATGACGACAATCGCGTGAATCTGGATACCATAGACCGGAGAGAAGACTATGAAGATCATCAGACTCATATTGACTGGTGCGATTGTCACGTTCGCCTCGATTGCTACGGCACAAAACGAGGCTGCGTCTTCCCCGGCCGCCGCACCTTCGGCGCAGGGTGGCAGCAACGATGCGATCGTGAAGATGCGTCAGCAGGAAGCTGCCGCTAATCGCGCTTATGAAAAGAGGGTGGCGGCCGCGAAGAAGATCTATGACCACAAAAAGGCGGAGGCCAAGAAAGAGCGTGATGCTGCTATTGCCGCCGCGCGATATGGGACAAACCAATAACCAGCAGGCTTACATTTTTATATTTTGAAGTCCTTCAATATAGTCGTTACATTGTCCGAAAATATCGCGATACAGATTTTCAATCTGTATCGCGCGACCAAGGCGATCCACCCGGTGTATTCGAGGGTAGGCCAGAAAACCGTGTGTGGTACCGTCATTCGCGAGGTGCGGAATCCCGGCGTGCTGCAACGGAAATAACAAGCTGCGAGGCGTAGCAACCCATATCAACGCAGCTTGCGTCGAATGGGCAAGTCGGCGCAAAAGGCCATCGCCGAGGCGCATCCAGACGACCCGGAATGCTGGGTCCCGTGTCGGGGTCGATGCGGCTCAAAGTGCAGGCCGCCATCGAGTTCGCGCGCAATACGGGCAAGGACGTCGTGATCGGCGCGCTGCCGGATATCGTCGCGATCACGGGGCAGGGCTGGTACGCGGATCGGTCTGCACGCGCCCGGGGTCGGTTTCTATCCGCCTGCCTGGCGCAGGGAGAGGTGCACGCATGCGGCAACGGTTGCTTCAATTGCTGCGTGAGCGAGTTGAGCGTGGCGTTGCCGGTGACACGCTACGGCGCGTCGGCACCGCCGGGATTCGACGAGGCGGGCGAAGGATCGGCAGTGCGCGGCACGCTCAATTGTCCTTCGGACGATGTGTCTTGCCCACCGTGTGGCGCCATGGTCCGAAGCAGGATGAAATCCCGTTCAGGATCGGGCATCGCGATGATCGCGTGCAAGGTCACTCTCGTCATCCAGCAAACATCCGATGCCGTTGCCTTCGACGGATTGGACGCGTAGAACGCATATCGCTCCATGTTCATCTCGTCGCCGTGCAGTTCCGCGATGAGCGTGCGCGAGAGTTGCTGATCGGCGGCTGCATACTGTTGTGGCGTTCCCGTTGCAACGGGCGCATTCGATGCCTCGATGACCAGCACCTTGAACAGCAGCGAGAAGTACAGGTCGACGTCGGAATCCGTCATCTCACGCAACGAGATGCGATTCATCACTGCGCGCATGTCGGACAGACCGAAGCAGTTGACGGGAACCAGTTCGTCGAGGAATCGGGTCAGCAATGTCACATACTTGAGCCGGTCCGAAGGCGTGAGATGGGTCAGCCCGTTCGACATGTATTGTTCACGCGCGGCCGGATCGAGAAAGATCTGATCGACCCGCCGTGTGTCGCCGTTGGTGCCCGTTGCGATGTCGGGGTCGTGCCGGATCTTCTCGACCCATGCGCGAATGATGTGAGCCTTGTTAGAGTTCGGATCGATGCCCGCCCTCAGTAGGAGGCTTTCCAGATCGACCTGCTGTGTATCCGTCGGCGCAGCGGAGAAGGTGGGTTCGTCGGTCAGCGAGTCAAACCCGGGATCGCGGCGTATCGCGGCGCCAGCCAACGTCGTGGCCGCCAGCGCGACGATCAGCAAGGCGATACAAGAGCCGGAATGTCTCATGTTGCCTCCCTGCATTGGGCCGCTTTACGCGTGTGTTAGCCCTGAAAGTCGGGATGAAAGAAGACGCGGGCTGTTCTGCCGTGAGGGTCCGTTTTTGTCACGGGCTTACGCGGCAGACCAATCATATAGCCTGAGTCTTTACTTCAAGGCTGCACCTTCGCCCAGCCGGGTCCAGGGTCGAACGAGGAAATCGCCTTCGCCTTCGCCGCGCTATCGGGGCCGAGATCGCGTTCATAGACCTGGCCCGCATGGCTGACCATGAAGCTCTTGATGCCCGTGTCCCCGTAGCGCACAGGCCACGCGAGCACGGCGAAGCCACCGAACAGCTTGCCATGCGCGACATAGTCGTAGGCACCACCCGGCGCATGCGGACCTTGCGACGTCAGCAGCTTGTAGTGGTAGCCGTGGTATCCGGCGTCCGCGGCATTGCGAGTGGTCGCTTGCACGAA
>Ga0137385_10003669_pt1 | contig 13360 bp, 7 predicted proteins | sample SagtaG_FD_104921 | JGI IMG/M metagenome (GOLD analysis project Ga0137385, IMG submission 104921) | Vadose zone soil microbial communities from Sagehorn Ranch, Mendocino, California, USA - Sage2_R_80_16 metaG | ecosystem: Environmental > Terrestrial > Soil > Vadose zone | place: USA: California...
CGGTGGCGAGGAGGACCTGAAGTCCGGCCGGCTGCCGTGTGTCGTTGCCACGTCGTCGCTGGAGCTGGGTATCGACATGGGCGCGGTGGACCTGGTGGTGCAGGTGGAGGCGCCGCCGACGGTGGCGTCCGGGCTGCAGCGGGTCGGGCGGGCCGGGCACCAGGTGGGCGCGGTGTCCAAGGGGGTCGTGTTCCCGAAGTTCCGTGGCGACCTGGTGTCGTGCGCGGTGGTGGCCGAGCGGATGGCGGCCGGTGCGATCGAGGCGTTGCGCTACCCGCGCAACCCGTTGGACGTGTTGGCGCAGCAGATCGTGGCGATGGTGGCCGTCGAGCCCTGGACGGTGACCGCACTGGCCAACCTGGTGCGAGGTGCGGCGCCGTTCGCGGCGCTGCCGGACTCCGCGCTGGACGCGGTGCTGGACATGCTGGCGGGCCGCTATCCGAGCGAGGACTTCGGCGAGCTGCGCCCGCGCATCACGTGGGACCGGATCACCGGCGAGCTGCGCGGCCGGCCGGGCGCGCAGCGGCTCGCGGTGACCAGCGGTGGCACCATCCCCGATCGTGGCCTGTTCACCGTGATGACCCCGGCGGACGAGCGGGGCCACGGCTCGCGGGTGGGCGAACTGGACGAGGAGATGGTCTACGAGTCCCGCGTCGGCGACGTGTTCCTGCTGGGCACGTCGTCCTGGCGGGTGGAGGACATCACCCACGATCGCGTGATCGTGACGCCAGCGCCTGGCCAGGCCGCCCGGATGCCGTTCTGGAAGGGCGACACCGTCGGCCGGCCGCTGGAACTGGGGCGGGCGTTGGGCAAGTTCGTCCGGGAGCTGAGTTCGGCGACCGAGCCGGCGGCTCGGGAGCGGGCCGCGGCCGCCGGGCTGGACGGGTGGGCCACTGACAACCTGTTGGCCTATCTGGCCGAACAGCGGGCGGCCACCGGCCGGGTGCCCGACGACCGGACCATCGTGGTGGAGCGGTTCCGCGACGAACTGGGCGACTGGCGGCTGGTGGTGCACTCGCCGTTCGGCGCGCAGGTGAACGGGCCGTGGGCACTGGCGGTCGCGGCGCGGCTGCGCGAGCAGCGCGGCATCGACGCCCAGGTCGCGCACGCCGACGACGGCATCGTGGTCCGCGTGCCGGACTCGCTGGACGAGCAGGGCGCGCAGGTGGCGCCGACCGCGGCGGACGTGCTGCTGGAACCGGAGGAGGTCGCGCAGGTCACGGCGGCCGAGGTGAGCGGCTCCGCGTTGTTCGCGGCCCGGTTCCGGGAGTGCGCGGCCAGGTCGCTGCTGCTCCCCCGCCGCGACCCACGCCGGCGGACCCCGTTGTGGCAGCAGCGACAGCGCAGCGCGCACCTGCTGTCGGTGGCCGCGAAGTACGAGCGGTTCCCGGTGGTGCTGGAGGCGATGCGGGAGTGCCTGCAGGACGTCTACGACGTGCCCGGCCTGCGCGAGCTGATGTCCGACATCCGGGCCCGCAAGGTCAAGGTGGTCGAGGTGGAGACGCAGTCCGCCTCGCCGTTCGCCCGCAGCCTGCTGTTCGGCTACGTCGCGATGTTCCTGTACGACGCGGACACGCCGCTGGCCGAGCGGCGGGCCGCCACGCTGTCGCTGGATTCCGCGCTGTTGGCCGAACTGCTGGGCGCGGAGGCGATCCGCGAGCTGATCGACCCGGAGGTGCTGGCCGAGGTCGAGGCGGACCTGCAACGGCTGTCCGAAGGCCGCCACGTCCGGGACGCGGAGGGCACGGCCGACCTGTTGCGGTTCCTCGGTGACCTCACCGAAGCCGAGGCGGCGGCACGCGGCGTCGACCCGCGCTGGCTGACGGAACTGGCCGACCAGCGGCGGGCGATCGAGGTGCGGATCGCGGGCGAGGCGCGGTGGGTCGCGATCGAGGACGCAGGCCGGCTGCGCGACGCGCTGGGCACCGCGCTGCCGGTCGGGCTGCCGGACGCGTTCGTCGAGCCGGTCGCCGATCCACTGGGCGACCTGCTGATCAGGTACGCGCGCACCCGAGGCCCGTTCACGGCGGCCGAGGCGGCGGCGCGGTTCGGCATCGGTGTCGCCGTGGTGACCGGGGTGCTGGAACGGATGAGCGGCACCGGCAGGCTGGTGCGTGGCGAACTGCGGCCGACGCCCGCCGAACTGCCGGGCGCCGGTGGCATGGAGTATTGCGACGCCGCTGTCCTGCGCCGGTTGCGCAGGGCGTCGCTGGCCCGGTTGCGGGCCGAGGTCGAGCCGGTCGAACGGGCCGCGCTGGGCCGGTTCCTGCCGGCCTGGCACGGGATCGCCGGCCGGACAGCACAGCAGGACCGGCAGTCGAACCGGCAACCGAATCAACGGCCGGATCTGCGGTCGGGTTGGCAATCGGACCGACAGTCCGACCGGCAGCCGGATCGGGCCGCGCGGTCCCGGCTGTTCGCGGCGCCGACCCCGGACGACGTGCTGAACGTGGTGGAGCAGTTGGCCGGGGCGCCGCTGCCGGCCAGCGCCGTGGAGTCGCTGATCCTGCCGGCCCGGTTACCCGGCTACTCCCCCGCGTTGCTGGACGAGCTGACCGCGGCCGGCGAGGTGACCTGGACCGGTTGCGGCGCGCTGGCCGGCGGCGACGGCTGGGTGGCGTTGGCGCCGACCGACGTGGCCGAGTTGCTGTTGCCGGATGTGGACTCCGTGCCGGAGGGCCTGCTGTATGCCGCGCTGACGGCGACACTGTCCGGCGGCGCGTTGTTCTTCCGGCAACTGGCCGACCGGGTCGGCATGTCGTTGGTCGAGCAGGGCGAGTCGGCGCCGACGGACGAGGTGTTGATCGGCGCGTTGTGGGAACTGGTGTGGGCCGGGCTGGTCACCAACGACACGCTGGCCCCGCTGCGTGCGCTGGTGTCCGGGCGGGGCGCGGCACACAAGCCGCGCCGATCCGCGCCGCGCGGCCGGTACGCACGGCTGCGGGCGCAGGGCTCGACGCGGATGCCCAGCCGCACCGGGCCGCCGACCGTGGCCGGGCGGTGGTCACTGGTGGTGGACCGGGCGACCGACCCGACCCGGCGGGCACACGCGCGGGCGGAGGTGTTCCTGGAACGGCACGGGGTGCTGACCAGGGGCGCGCTGGACACCGAACGGGTGACCGGCGGGTTCAGCGGCGTGTACCGGGTGCTGCGGGCAATGGAGGAATCCGGGCAGGTCGTGCGCGGGTACGTGGTGGAAGGCCTTGGCGCGGCACAGTTCGCGGCGCGCGGGGCGGTGGACCGGTTGCGCGCGATGTCCCGGCCGGGCGGTCCGGAGCCGGGGCAGCCGGTACCGGTGGTGGTGCTGGCGGCGGCGGATCCGGCCCAGCCCTACGGTGCGGCGCTGGACTGGCCGGCAGCCATCGGCGACACCAAGCATCGGCCGGGCCGCAAGGCGGGTGCCCTTGTGGTGCTCGTGGACGGTCGGCCCGCGCTCTATGTGGAACGTGGTGGACGGTCGTTGCTGTCGTTCACCGAGGACGAACCGACGCTGCGTTCCGGAGCCGACGCGTTGGCCGGCGCGGTACACGACGGATGGCTGGGCGAACTCGCCGTACAACGGGCCGACGGTGCCGCCGCATTGACGTCACGGCTCGCGGAAGTCTTACGGGAGGCCGGTTTCCGGGCCACACCGAAGGGGCTGCGCCTGCGCGCTTGAAAGCCGTTGGTGAATTTCAATTCAGCCATTCGACCGACCCGGCGGACGATTTCCATGTCATCGAGTCGGTCGCCTGGCAATCCGGCCGTAATAGACCGACGATGGAGACGCCTTCGCTCCAGGAGGCACTGGGGGTCAGCCGACCTGGCGGACCAAGACGCACGACGAGCCGACTCACGAGGTCGTGGTTGTCCGAGTCCGCCAAGCCCACTGCTGCGACGAGCGGTCGACAGCCCGCCCGTCGTCAGGAGGGCCGGGCCGTCGTGACCACCTTCCCGGGTTCAGGTCACGACGGTCCGGTGCTGCTTCCCCAGGTACAGCAATAACCCACCGGACCGCCACAACGCAACGACTGCCTAAGAGGCTCTTACCTGCCGCCGGTCCAGGACGTGCCATCAGCAAGGTTCTTCGACATCGGCCAACTCCTCAGGTGGTGACGAGCACATGAACAGGATGATCACTCGACCGGGTGATCATCCCCGAGCCCGGGAGCAAACCACCCGGTCCCGTTCGTTGAGCGAAACAAAAACAGCCCCCGCTCGCGACCGGCCCCCAGCGCCCCGCACCACCACGATCACCGACCTCAGACACACCCGCACGAACCGACACCGCACCGGCCCACCGCCCACAAGCAGTGCGCCCCGCCGACCACACCATGACGCCAGTTCTCATTCAGCTCGCCGCAACGTCCGTACCGGCCAACCGAGCACGCACCTGGCCCGCACGAACCGGATCGACCTGCTCGAACAACGCCAGCGCGTGCTGCCACGAGTCCCGCGCCAGCGCACCGGCACCGTCACCCGCGAGCGCCAGCCCCAGATTGTCCAGCCCGCCGGCCTCACCGCTGCGGTCGCCGAGTTCGCGGAACATCAGCACGGCACGCAGGTGGCAGTCGACGGCGGCGTCGTAGTCGCTGAGCACCTGGTAGGCGCTGCCCAGGCTGTCCAGCGTCTCGGCCTGGCCGAGCAGATCGCCCACCTCGGACAGCACGCCCAGCGCCCGCTGGTAGTAGCTGATCGCGTCGGAGAGCCGGCCGAGCGACAGGCACGCGCTGCCCAGGTTGTTCAGCGCCTGGCCCTCACCACACTTGTCGCCGGCCTGCCGGAACAGCATGATCGCCCGGTCGTGGTGGGCGACCGCGGTGTTGAACTCGCCCCGGCTGCGGTGCAGCGACCCGAGGTTGTTGGACACCGCGGCCAAACCCCAGACGTCGCCGACCTCCTTGCGCAGCGCGAGTGCCTGGCACAACAGGGTGTGCGCGAGATCGGGCCGGCCCACGTTCGCCTTGGCCACGCCGAGGTTGTTCAGCACGATGGCCTGACCACGCCGGTCACCCAGCGCCCGCGAGGACGCCAGCGCCACCTGGTGGGTGTTGATCAGGTCGGCCCAGTGGTTGCGCAGCGACAGGAATCCCCACAACATGGCCGGCAGGCGCCACGCCAGGTCGTGCATGCCGCGCTGCGCGGCGTCGTGGGTCAGCCGCACGATGGTCGGGCGTTCCGCCTCGCACCAGGCCATCGCGGTGGCGTGGTCGGCGAATTCCAGCGGTGTCACCTCGGGCGCCGGGTCAAGCGACTGGCGGCGACGCTGCGGCAGCAGCACCCGGTCGGCCGCTTCCGCGGTGTGCAGATACCAGGTGATCAGCCGGCGCAGGGCATCGTTCGTGTCGTCGTCGGAGTCCTCGTCGTGCGCGCGTTCGGCCGCGTAGAGCCGAACCAGCTCGTGCAGCCGGTAGCCGTCGCGGCCGCTCTCCTCGACCAGGTGCACGGCCGCCAGGCTGTCCAGCAGGCGCCGGGTGGCCGGCGGCGTGGTACCCACGATCGCGGCGGTCGCCGGCACGCTGGGCTCCAGCCCGGGATACAAACTGAGCAAACGGAATACCCGCGCCGCATCGTCCGGCAATGCCCGGTAGGACCACGAGAAAACCCCGCGCACGGCGGTGGCTTCGTCGCCACTCATCGACAGCGCGTCCAGCCGGTCGCTCTCCGAGCGCAACTCCGCCACCAAATCGGCCAACGGGCGGCCAGGCCGGCCCGCGGCGCGGTCGGCGACGATCCGCAGCGCCAGCGGCAGATTTGCGCACCGGGCGACCAGTTCCGCGGCCGCCCGAGGTTCCGCCGTGACCCGCAACTCACCGACGATGCCGCCGATCAGTGCGAGCGCTTCCCGATCGGGCAGCCCGGACAGGCAGAGCCGACGCGCACCATGACGGACCACGAGGCCGGACAATCGTGCCCGGCTGGTCACGAGCACCAGGCAGCCTGCCGAGCCGGGCAGCAGCGGTTCGACCTGCTCCGCGTCGCTCGCGTCGTCCAGCAACAACAGCATTCGCTTGCCGTCCATGACGCTGCGGAACAAGGCCGAACGCGCACCGACGTCCGGCGGAATGGCGTCCGGTGCGACGCCGAGTGCGAGCAGGAATCCGGCGAGTACGTCGGACGGGTTCGCCGATACGCCAGTTGGGTGATAGCCACGGAGATCCGTGAACAACGCGCCATCAGGGAAGCGCACCCGCAGTTTGTGCGCCCAATGCAGCGCGAGCGCCGTTTTACCGATCCCGCCGAGCCCTTCGATCAGCGCGATCAGCATGCCGCCTTGCGTACGACTGGCCAGCATGGCATCCAATTGACCGATTTCGAAGCCCCGGCCGGTGAAATCCGCGACCGCGGCGGGCAGCTGCGCGGGCCGATGCGTCGGTTCCCGACGTACCGCCGCAGGCACCCGGCTGGCGCGCGGACCCGCTGGCGCGGCAGGAGCATTGGGCGCGGCGATCAGCAACCGCAGCAGGCCGCCCTCGGCGCCCAATGCCTTGTCACAGCCCCGCGCGAGTTGCACCGTGGGCGGCTTGTCGCCGGTTTCGACCTTGCTCAGGTATCCCTTGCTGTAATGCACGAGTACCGAAAGATCGGCCAGGGAAAGGCCACGTTCGGTGCGCAGGGTGCGCAGGCGTTCCCCGAAGGTCGGGGACGATACGCCGGATTTGCCGACGGCCTGCGATTCGTCCACCTGACCTGGCCTCCCCTTTCTCGCTACGGGCTCCCTCCAGACGGGAGCACCCCGGAAAGCTTCCCCAGTGAACGCTCGATCACCGTACCCATAGGGTAGCGGACTCGAAGGGGCCAAACAGAGCAACGCCCCCCGTGAATACCGCACCTACCTGGGCATTTGTATTCAGGCGATCGCTCAGCGCTACCGACAGCCGGGCGAACCGGTCACACGGCGACCAAGTGTCCGTTTCCCGTTTCCCATTCGGGCACGGGCGACGGGCAACACCTCGACGCGCCGGGTGGACGGAGCCAAGGCTCGCCTGGAGGATCCGAAGACCTTGGGACGGAGGGGATCCGATATGCCGCAGCGCAACGCGCAGACAATCGAACCACGCAGCATCGGTGGTCTGGCCACGAGCGAGACCGATCGGGGCTACACGGTCGAGGAGTTGTCGCGCAAGGTCGGTATGTCGCCTCGCAACATCCGGGCGCACCAGGCGCGAAAGCTGCTCCCGCCGCCGGTTCGGCGCGGCCGCGTCGCCTACTACGACGAGTCGCACGTGCGCCGACTTGAGACGATCAAAGGCTTGCAGCGCCAGGGTTTCAACCTGGTGTCCATCGAGGCGATGCTCGGCACGCACCGGTCGGACCGGGGGGGTACGACACTGGAACTGCTGATCGGACGGGTCGAGTCCGATCATCCGGCCCTGCTGTACGCGCTCACGCGGCACGGCGTGGTCGGCCGCACCGATGACGGTGTGGTGCGGGTGGTGCGGCCACGAGCACTGCTGTCCGCGCTGGACCTGCACCGGATCGGGCTGAGCCCGATCGCGGCGCTGCGCCTGCTGTCCGAACTGCTGGACAGCACCCAGGGCACGGCACAGCACCTCGTCGAGGCGGCGGGTGCCCGGCTGCTGGCGTTGCGGCCGGGGGCCGTCGACGGACCACGCCGCACCGGCGAAGCGCAGGACGCCGATTCGGCCGCACTGACCCAGGGGCTGGTCAACGTGCTGTCCGAGGTGCTGCGGATCGCGGTGGAGAACCGCGCCCGTACCGGCGTGCCGCAGCTGCTCGCCGACGGCGACCCGGCCGACTTCGAGTTCGACGACGACAACGGCATCCGCGAGATCGCCGCGAGCTGCTAACGCCGGCCGCGCCACGGGGGACATTGGGGCGACGGCCAGGTCGGGGGCGAGCCGAGGGGCTCGCCCCCGACCAGCATTTGTTCGATGGTGCGCAGGGTCAGCACGGTGTGGTGGTCGATCGCGGCGGACAACTGGCCCGCGACGAGCAGCGCGGCGGTGCGCACGGACTCGACCGTGCACGGCCCGTCCGCGACGATCCAGTCCCGACCGGCCAGCAGCGCGGGCTCCGGGCCGCCGAACACGGCGGCCTGGTCACCGTTGCGTCGGATGTGCCCGCCGGCCACCCGCAGCCACGCCACCTGGCCGTCACCGGCCAGCGCGCAGCCGGCGGCCAGGGACACGAGTTCGGTGTCGCACAGCGGAACCGCGTCGCCGGGCGGACAACCGACGCGTAGCGCGTCGGCGATCGCGAGCAGCCCGGCGTCCAGGCCCCTGGCCAGGGCCGCGGCCAGCACGGAAACCGCACGGGGCGGCGGGACCAGGGGGTCCGCCGGTCCGTCGCAGTCCGCGGGGCCACCGAGGCCGAGCTGCCGCAGCCGGTGCGTGCGCAGTGGCCGGATCCGGGTGCCCGGCAAGGGAGCCAGCACGAGCTGCCACGCGCCCAGCACGGTCGAGCTGGGCAGCACGCAGCCCTGTTCGATCCGGGTCAGTACCGTCCCGGCGATCAGCGGCTGCGGGAAGCCCGTCCGGCGTATCGCATACAGGTCGGCGCCGCCGTGCGAGACGAGGTAGGCGGGCTGACGGCCGTCCAGCAGGACCGGCACGGACTCCGGCGAGTCCGCGGTGAGCCCGGTCAGCAGCGCGACATCGGCCTCGCGCCGGACCGCGGACGGCACGTGCATGGGCGTCACTCCTCCCCGCCCGGCCGCCCGCGGTACGCACGGCTCGTGGGTAGGTCCCGGTTTAGGCCCTCCCTGGGGCACGCGTCCAGTGACAGAAGACGGACATCGCCGGACGGCCGGATTTCGGCGCCAGCCAGTCGACGGTCGTTTGTGATTCGCATGAGCCCGCGCCAGCCACGCACCATCGCACCTCCCCTTGCCGACCGCACCGTGGAATCCCCCACCGCTACCTGGGAAAATAGTGTCGGCTGTGCCGGTGAACCGGAAGCGATGGCACAACACGCGGCCACGGTGCGCACCTGGTCGAGCACAATCCAAGTAAGCACCACGCAAGCCACTTTCGGGCCGGTGGCATTTGTGCTGGCGCGACCGGGGTGTCAGCGTGGCGGTATGCGACTGCCGACGATCAACGATGTCCTACGCGCCCGCCGGGTGCTGGCCGGGTACCTGCCGGTCACGCCGATGTGGAGCTACCCGGCGCTGTCCACGACCACCGGTGCGACCACCTTCGTCAAGCACGAGCACGTCCAGCCGACCGGGGCGTTCAAGGTGCGCGGCGGGATCTTCCTGGTGGACGGGATGACACCGGCCGACCGGGCGGCCGGCATCCTGGGCTACTCGACCGGCAACCACGCCCAGTCCCTCGCCTACGCGGCCCGCCTGTTCGACATGCCGTGCACGATCGTCATGCCGGCCAACCCGAACCCTGGCAAGGCGGCCGCGGTGCGTGCGCTGGGCGCGGAACTGGTCGAGTACGGCGAGAACTTCGACATCGCGCACGAGCATGCCGAGAAACTGGCCCAGGAACGCGGCGGCCGACTGGTCAGCTCGGGCGACGAGGCGGACCTGATCGCCGGCGTGGCCACCGCCTATCTGGAGATCCTCGACGCCGAGCCCGAACTGGACGCGGTGTTCGTGCCGATCGGCGGCGGCAGCGGCGCGGCGGGCGCCTGTCTGGTCACGGCCGCGCTGGCGCCGGACTGCCGGGTGATCGGCGTGCAGTCCTCGGCGTCGCCGGCCGGGCACGACTCGTGGCGCGCCGGCCGACTCGTGACGGGCCGGCCGAACTCGACCACCGTGGAGGCCGTGGCCACCGGGTTCGCTTTCGAGATGCCGCAACGGATCCTGCGGGAACGGCTGTCGGATTTCGTGCTGGTGCCGGATGAGGACATCCGTCGCGCGCAACGAATCCTGCTGCGCGACGCGCACACGATGGTGGAGGGCGGTGGCGCCACCGCGCTGGCCGGACTGCTCGCGCGGCGGGACGAGTTCACCGGGCAGCGGGTGGCCGTGGTGTGCACCGGCGGCAACGTGACCGAGGCACAGGTGCGGGCGGTGCTGGATCAGGAATGATCCAGCGGCCCGGTGGCGTAGTACGTCTTGCAGACCGGGCCGTCCAGATCGGTGTCCACCTCGAGCACGGACCTGCCGTCCGGTGATGGCAGCAGCGCCGGGCTGAAGTTCTTGCAGCCGTTGTTGTTCACGTCCGCCACCGCGACCGGCGCCGGGATCTCGTACCAGGGACCGTTGCCGAGGTGGTCGTTGGCCAGGATGGTGCTGCCGTTCTCCGGCGCGATGCTGCCGTCCGCGTGCACCACCATCTCGCTGATCAGCAGGATCGTGCCGTGCGGCCCCGGCCCGGCGCTCCAGGCCGGGTACGGGGTGTGGCGGGCGTACTTGCCGTCCGTGGTGCGGATTTCGGTGCCCAGGTCGTGCGGATCGCCGTAGTCCCAACCGTTCGTCGACCGGCGGTAGTAGCTGGCGCACAGGTGCACGAGATCGTTGTTGCACACCTCGTAGGACATGAAATAACCGTTGTCCGGCAACCGGATCACGTTGGCCATGCCAGGGCGGACCACGAACGTGTCGCTGACGACGGTGTCCCGGTAGTCGGTCCAGTGCACGCCGTCGCCGGACCTGACCTGCGCGAGCTTCTGGTCGTGGTGGGCCTTGTCGGTCTCGTCGGAGTAGAACGCGACCAGCCGGCCGTCCGTGGCCACGGTGAGGCTGGGTTCCCAGGTGGGGTAGCCGTTCGGCGTGACCGCGATGTCCGAGACGAACCGCCAGTCGACACCGTCGTCCGTGCTGGCCCACAGGCGTTGCCGGGCGGTTCCCGTGCCGGTGCCGGTACTCGCGGCCCACAACACCGTGCCGCCGGGTAGGTCACCGACCCGGGACGGCAGGTCGAACAGGGTCGCGCAGCACACGTCGGCACCGGTGGCGTCGCGGATCTCGGCCAGTTCGTGGAACGTCGTGCCGTTGTCGTCGCTGGCCTCGATCACGCCGACGCCGACGCCGTTGATGTTGGTCGTCACGCTGGTCAGCAGGCGGCCGTCGACCAGTCGGATGACGCGTGGGTAGGAACTGCCGTGGTCGTAGAGCGTCCGGCGGACCGGTTGGTCCCCGATGACCGCGCCCACCATGAGCGCGACGCCGATCAGCGCGGCCCAGCGTCGCATCGCACTCCCCCGTCACTGCTGGTGATCAAGCGGTCACGCTAGCGCCGGCGCGGGGACCGGACAACTCAGGCGGCCGGGCGCCCGCGATGAGTGTGGCGGCGATCACGGTCGACACTGGAGACCGTGGCACGTGTCCGCGACCTGACGCCGTACGTCGAACTCGACCGGGACCAGTGGCGCGAACTGCGGGCCACCACACCGCTGCCGCTGACCGACGAGGAACTCGACCGGCTGCGCGGCCTTGGCGAGCCGACGTCGCTGGAAGAGGTCGCCGACATCTACCTGCCGCTGTCCCGATTGGTGAACCTGCAGGTGGAGGCCAGGCAGCGACTGCACTGGGCCACCACGACATTCCTGCGGGAACGTGCGGAGCGGGTGCCGTTCGTGATCGGCATCGCGGGCAGCGTCGCGGTCGGCAAGTCCACGACGGCCCGCGTGCTGCGCACCCTGTTGTCCCGTTGGCCGAGCCACCCCGGCGTCGACCTGATCACCACGGACGGTTTCCTGTGGCCGAGCGCCGAACTGGGGCGGCGCGGCCTGATGAACCGCAAGGGATTCCCGGAGAGCTACGACCGCAGGTCGCTGCTGCGGTTCGTCGCCGAGGTCAAGGCCGGGCAGCCCGAGGTGCACGCGCCGGTGTACTCGCACCTGAGCTACGACATCGTGCCCGGCGTGGTGCAGACCGTGCGGAAGCCGGACATCCTGATCATCGAGGGCCTCAACGTGCTGCAGCCGGGGCCTAGGCTGACCGTGTCGGACCTGTTCGACTTCTCGATCTACGTGGACGCCCGCCTGGAGGACATCCGGCGCTGGTACGTGGAACGGTTCCTCACGCTGCGCGTCACCGCGTTCGCCGACCCCGCGTCGTACTTCCACCGCTACGCGGTGTTGGACGACGACCAGGCCATGGCCCGCGCGGACGCGCTGTGGCAGGAGATCAACGAGCCGAACCTGGTGTCGAACATCCTGCCCACCCGGGCCAGGGCGGATCTGGTGCTGCAGAAGGGGCCTGATCACAGCATTAACAGGGTAAGACTGCGCAAACTCTGAACTCCCGCACGGCGCCCCCCGGCTGCTAATGTGCGCCCATGAACGGCTTCTGGAGCTACGCCAAGGCGGACAACGAATACGAGGGGAATCGTATCGTCCGCCTGGCCGAGCTGGTCCGAAACGAATACTCGTTGATCACCGGCCAGGACCTGGAGTTGTTCACCGACCGTAGCTGGCCCGAAGATGGGCACCACGACGGCGCGTTCTTCGTCCCGATCATCACACCGCGATACTTCAACCAACCGGAATGCCGCCAGGAACTGCTGGATTTCGCCGCCAGGGTACGGAAACAAGGCGCGGCACAACTGATGATACCGATCGTCTACACGTACACACCAGCACTGGCCGACCCAAGAACACAAGATGAGGCAGTAGCACTGGTCCGCAGAATGCGCTACGAAAAATGGCACGACCTGCGAACCGACGACGAGACGTCACCAGCACACCGACGTGCGGTATCCCGACTGGCCACGCGACTGGCCGAGATCAGCCACCCGAGCCCGGTCCGCCCACTGGACGTGGTCGGCGCACTGGAAGAAGCCATTCCCCGGTGGGGCAAGGTATTCATGTCACTGGACCGAGCAATGGCAACAATCGACTCCCTGAACGAGAAGTTGCTGCAGGAGTTGCCACACACCGACAGCACCAACGGCATAGCCGTCGGCCGACTGACCCTGCTGCGAACGTACGCGGACGAGATGACGAAACCAGCGCAGGACATGCTGCGGCTGGGCAACTTGTTCGCGTCCGAGGTCATACAGTTGGACCCGGACATCCTGGCCCTGATCCACAACGCGGAGACCACAGAGCCTGAAGATTTCGTAGGCGACGGCTGTTCCCTGATCCTGGCCATCACACAACGGCTACAGCACGACGCAGACATGATCCGCATCTACAGCAAGAAAACAGAAAGAATAGCAGAACTAAGCGAAATCCTGGACGACCCGGTCAACGACGTAGCAACCGGGGTGCAGCGCCTGCTAGACGGAACAAGCCTGATCAACGAATGGGAAACCCGAATCAGAGCAACCCTCCAGAACCCTTGAGATACGATAACGAAAGCAGGGCAGCCCCCACCACTCCCGGGGGCGCCCCCTATCTGTTGTGGGATCCCCGTCAAGGGTGGGTCGGTTGTGTCTTGTTCTGTCGTGGTGTCGACCGGGTTGTGCCGCGTCGGCCCGCAGCCGGGGTCAAGGTGGAGCGCCCTGCCGGACGAACG
>Ga0137385_10003675_pt1 | contig 13348 bp, 12 predicted proteins | sample SagtaG_FD_104921 | JGI IMG/M metagenome (GOLD analysis project Ga0137385, IMG submission 104921) | Vadose zone soil microbial communities from Sagehorn Ranch, Mendocino, California, USA - Sage2_R_80_16 metaG | ecosystem: Environmental > Terrestrial > Soil > Vadose zone | place: USA: California...
AATTTGCCAATTTTGAAAAAAAAAAAAAAAAACCGCCCGCGCCCTATGTTCCGCAAAGGGAGACACAAGGGGACAGGCGCCGAGAAGGGGGGAGCTGGCCAAAGGGGAGGCTGCGCGCCAACAGGAGGGGAGCCGACGTCAGCAGGGGGACGCGCGTGATTGGGGAGAGTACACGGACGCCATTTCCGCGCCCCCCTCCCTGTTCGTGAGCTCCCATTTGCGTGCAAATGGGAGGACGCGAGGAAGCGGGGCGCGGAGGCAAATAGGAGAAGGGGGAAGGGGAAGGGGCGCCCAACGGTGGGCGTGCATGCGGATTGCGAGCGCCGTTTGTGCGAACACCGCTCCCGCTCCTATGGCCCCCTTTGCACGCTAAGGGGGGCGAAAACAAAAAGGGGCCGCATTAAGAGGGAGGTGGACGCAAACGGGAGGAGCGAGGGGAAGCTTGGGTGTGTCAGTGATTGGAGGACTTGGAGAAGGAAGCTGTCGCGCAGAAAATAGATGAATTAGAGTTCACTTACCCGAAGGATATGACGCACTGAAGTTGATGGTGTCGTCGAACACGCTTGGGTCAAGAAAAGTGTGGGATTTGGGATTCAATGGAGAGCCACAGCGAATTCTTTTCAGGTTTTGGCCTGTTTTCACAGTGTTTGGGGTTTTTCCCGCCCCACTTTCGGAAAGGTCTTTGCGAAAACCATTTTTTCGCGGTTTTTCGTGAGGAAAAACCTTCAAAAACAAACTTGCAATAATCCTGATGACTACTATCTCTTACTATCTCCGGATGAGGAAATCTGACTTCTAAATATATCGCCCATCCAGGCAGTGTTTATTTTCCCCGATGCCTTCCTGAGGTATATGGCGGTCGATTTATGCTCTCGATCCGAGTCTGGAAAAAACGCACGTACTTAAAGACTATTTTCCTTCTCATGACGCTGCTCAGAAGTCCCCTCGGAACTCGCCAATTGTTCTCTCTGGCGGTAATGGACTTCCTTCGGGCATCGCTCCTTGCATCGCTCATTATCATCTGTGCTGCGACTGCTACAGTCTTGGCCGTTCCTACAATACATGCTACTTGTCCAATCGTCATTCTTGACAGGGGCACGTTCATAGGAACAACGGCCGAAGGCGAGAGCAAGTTCCCCGGCATCCCCTTCGCGCAACCACCATCCGTAGTTGACGTCGGTTTAGTTCACTGTCATCCTTGACTGACCCGCCAAACTGGCCTTCACCGACAGAGTTGGCGACCTGCGCTTCCGTCATCTCCGGGCACCTGGCCCCTACGTTGGTACACAAAATGCTACTGCGTTCGGTCTTTCGTGTCCTCAACAACCAACTATGCTTGCGATTCCGAACGGGTTACCTCAAGAGACGGTCGACTACCTCTTGATCGGCTCCAGAACCACAATTCTAGACGGCGAAGACTGTGAGGAGGCCATTGTGGAGGCACCGTACCCCGCGGAGAGCAATTCCAATGATAGTTGTAGGTTTGGTTCTAATGTCGTTGCACCATCCCAGGTCGGACATGGTTCAAAGCTCCCAGTTGCAGTGGTGAGTACTCTGTGAGTGATATGCTATCACTTGTGCTAATAGTAATAACCCGCATTTGGAAGTGGATATATGGAGGTGAGACGTACACAATGTCTTTGACATGTTGCTCTCACTAACATAATTTATTGCCTCACAGGTAGTTTCGAAGTCGGGTCGTCAACCCTGTACGGTCACATTTATTTTTTCCATCATCCGTTTCCATGGAAAATAAAGAAATGCATAGCTACGATGGCGGTGTCATAGTGAGGCGCTCAATTGCGCTGGAGGAGCCTGTGATCTACGTCAGCATGAACTATCGGTGAGCACAACATGAATCGTTCTTCGTGACTTTGCGGGACCCCCATCCTCCTCTGAGCCTTTCAGGTGCGTCTGTCCCTCAAGTTTATTTTCTCTAAACATTTAACGCCTTGCAAGCCTTCGGGTTCCTGGCCAGTCAAGAAGTCAAAGACGCAAAAGTAGGCAATCTCGGGCTGTGGGATCGTGAGCGTTCGGGCAGTCGGCATACTCACACCTGGCTATACAGAGCATCTGGCACTTCGTTGGGTACAAAAGTACATTCACGCATTTGGTGGTGATCCATCGAAAGTGACGATGTAAGTGAAGTGGCCCCTTAGTTAGTAACGCGGAGTCTGCTGACATCTTTCAGCTGGGGTGAAAGTGCTGGCTCAATCTCGGTATCATTCCAGATGTTGGCAAACGGTTGGTGCTGTGCCCACCTACCTGCAGCAGCTCGGCAGCAAGTATGACGGCATGTACAAGTGCGTTTTCTGCCGCGACGGACCTGACTTAGCCTATTCTTACTTTGTAATTTTCGTGGTTTGTCCAGCGCGGCCGGCCGAGGTATCCCCGACATCGCCGCGCAGGCGCTCAACTTATTTTACATCGAAAATAACGCGGGGTTTGTCGCGTCCGGCACAAGCTGCGCGGCACCGGTGCGTTTTCCCTCCGCTCTGCCTCGAGCACCCAGCTGACCACCAATGTTCAGATCGTGGTGGGCATAATCTCACTGCATAACGACTACCTGCTTTCATTAGGTAAGGCCCCGCTCGGCTTCCTCAATCCCTGGCTGTACGCCGTGTACGACGTAGGCCTCTTGGGCCTGAACGACATCACATCTGGGTCTAACCCGGGGTGCGGCACCGAGGGATTATCGGCCACCGCTGGATGGGATCCTGTTCGTCCCGCGAGATTGTGCCCATTCATTTTCGAGGTTAGCTGATTTTCGGCTCGGCAGGTGACGGGTCTCGGGACGCCGGATTTTTTGAACCTACTGGCCACTCTTGATTATATGGACTAGGCGACGCATACCAAGGGAATAAGAGCAACAACAGCGATATGGCAGTCCCAATCGCAAACTACATGAACCGATTCGAAACGTCAGGAAATAGACGAATAGTTTCGCGTCATTCCCTCGACACGCGCGACACCCACTCTCAAGAAGGACAATAAAATGGAACCCCGAATGCCTGTTCCGCGCAGCACTCATGCAGTCCGGGTCGCCCACGCCAATTGGTGATATCACCCATGTAAGAATCTGTACTGCGAATTTGCTCAATTCTGAGCGAACTTGTAGGGTCAACAATATTATGACGACCTCGTTGAACGCACAGGTTGCTCGGGCTCTTCTGACACCCTAGCGTGTCTGCGGGAAGCACCTTACGAAAAGCTGAAGGTCGCTATGGATAGCTCTAAGTTTCGTAGCGGCCAACAGACCACTCCAGAGTCTCTTGCGATCGTCTGGCAGCCCCGTGCAGATGGCGTTTTTCTGGCGGATGGTCTTGGGCTCCAAATACCACGGCGCCTTCTCCTGAACAACTTGTCGGAAAAGCAGAATACTTGGTCGTTTTGTACGTTGCACGTGTTTTCCCGCTGACGCGTGCAGGTCATAGTCCCCCGCTCACACGTCGATTCTCACACAGTAAGCAAGCGCCTGAAGTCGCTGCCTGTACTCGGTTCGTTTCACGGGTCCGATATTCTGAACATCTATGGCGGGGGAGACCTGACAGACTACCTGATCCACTTTGCCACGAACCTGGACCCCAATGGCGGATTGAGCCCACAATGGCCGGGGTATACCACCTCGTCGCGACAATTAACGACACTCGCTGATAGTCAGGATTCCAACAGAACTATAACGCTAGACACGTACCGCGTTGAGGGGATGGCATTCCTTACGAAACTCTCACTTGCGTATCCGCTGTAGGTTGAAGGGGCTGCGGTTACTTGGAATCGCGTTTGGGACTTGAAACTTCATAATTTTGTTTTCTCATGGATAGTAGAAAATTCGTGTGGTCTTTCTCGATTGAAATGCCGCGGTGTCACCGCCATATGCTGCTGGACTTTGATGTTTGGACTCGGACTGCGCGGCTCTGAGGTAGGATGATAGAAGGAAGATTTAGGGAGTACTATACGAACGACTTGCTAAGATGCTCAAATCTTGGCTCGATACGCATGTCTTTCCGTGATCGGCCCTAGCCGCACCAACTTTTTTCTGGATACGGTGTCCCCAGCCTGCTCGATAGTAACAGTCAGAGGTTCCTAGATAGCGTACTGTGGCCCCGCTCGCCATGACTGATATTACGGAATGTTATATAACCTCAACGGGACACGTGCATTGCCTACATAGTTGCTAAGCGCTAAGCGCTAACTTGAATCACTGACAACATGATTCTGTTTTTGTGTGCGTGCAAAAACCAGGACAGAGGGTGACAGAATGTTTCACAATCCATAATTAGAAAAATATTATAATTATATTTTATATCCATTCAAGAATTATCATAAGGAAAAAACTGATATAACCACACTAAATTGTGAGAACAATGGTCGTTTAGACTTTATTCGGGCAGAGCATTAATTCTTTTTACGACATGATATGCACGATAATCTTTGAACAGACATAATATTCGGTCACAATAATTTTCTCATTATGGATAGTGAAAATTCGTTAGGTATTAGTAACCACTTTTTCCCTGTTTTTGCATGCAAAACAGAATCATGTTGTCAGTGTGCATGCATAGTGAGTCGTTATAATGACTCGCTATAGCTCTTTGCTCTATGGCGATGCTCCGGCTCAGAGCGTTTGCCAGTGGACACCTACTGAATACACAGGGTCACTGAGGCCCACGGATACGTGCAACGGTGGCTCCTTGGTGGGCACAGTATTGTACAGCTTCAGGAAGCAGTGAGCGTTTATGGGAGAGCAAGTCGCCGTTCATTACCACTTCGTCTGCGTAGCCGCGGTACCAGAGATGGCGTACCACGAGACCCGTGACTGTGGAGAGAAGGATATACCACTTGACGCAGACACGTAGGATTGTTCTTGTGAGCGGTTATCATCTCGCTTCTGTCCCGTACCGAGAATAGCTCTTACCTCAGGCTCGTAGCCGACCGATTCTATATCACTGTAACTTTGCGCCTCATATTCGGAAGCGTCACTCAATATTGGCGAAAGTGGTTCGTAGCGAATCATTCGCTGAAGGCACAATGCAACGGCTGCCAGTGTTACCAGATGACTCAAATCCAGTTATCGAATTTCGTTTGTGTTTGGGGGTCAAAGAAAAGGTCACGACGTGTGTGTGAAAGCGCCACAGTGCTTCCCAGCATTCTAGCCGTGAACTTACGGTATATGCGAACTGAATTATTTCAAATAGTGCAGACTTTCGCTTCCCTTACTCAGAGTACTCAAATCTAACATATTCCTTCCATTCCTCGTGCTTTGGGAAGCTCCTGTTATCTACTGAAATATGGCCGTCACACTGGCTCAACTCCTCTCCCGTTTTCCACCGCAAGATCGATAGTCCATGCGAATCTCTTCGATGGAGCCTCGCGTCATTCCACGAATAAGCGGTCTGAAGAAGTGCATGGGCTGGCCCTTAGGAGCTTATGAAACTTCGACCTATGCGCCTGGACCATCACCGACGGAAGGAAACATCCTCGACAAGTATAGGCCAGCTCCGAATTACCTCCTCCCGCTCGCGTCGTCGAATCCACTCAATATATCTGCTCTGCCAGGCCTTTTGAGGGAAACCATTGTTAAACCGATCTTGGAGGACAGGACTCTGATGACAGGCATCCTTCTCGCTTTGTTGATCGTGTTCACGGTGTCTTATGCCAGGAGCCCTTGGCGGAAACTACCTCCCGGCCCCCGACGCACGCCAATCATTGGAAATGTCCTCCAGCTGTTAGATAAGAACTGGCTATTCTCCAAAGATTGCAAGCACCGCTTCGGTGAGTAGCTACTACTTCTCCGGGAGAGGTGCTAAATCCTAAGCACCGGGGCTGTAGAAGAAGTTATGTACCTTGATGCGGCGGGGTCACCTACGATCATGCTTAATAGCCTTAAACCCGCCGTCGAACTTCTTGAACGGCGTTCAAATAACTATTCCGACCGACCACGACTCATTATGACGCAGGAAATCCTCAGTAAAGGTCTTGTGATGGCATTTTTGAACTTTACCGCGTCGTAAGTCTTAGGCTGAGTATGGCACATAACCATGCGTTATTGACGCATAAGTGGTGGTACAGCTGGCGTCGCCAACGCCGTGCAGCACAGCCCGCTCTCAGCAAGGAGGCAGTACGGAATTTTTATCCAATGCTTATGAAGGAAGCAATCGTCTTGGTTTCAGCACTCCTGACGGATTCGCCCAGTAGCGATCGCGTAAAGCACTTTCAGCGAACTTCGACTTCCGCGATTTTGTCCATCTTGTACGACTATCCAACACTCATGTCGGAACACGACACAACCATCAAAGAAATCGATAACTACAACAAACGGGCCGCTTTTGCTGCGATGCCTGGGAATTTCTTCGTTGAATTTTTCCCTTGGATGATGTACATTCCGGAGAGGTTATATATAAGGTTTTTCATATATCCCTTGCTAATACTAACCGTAAGTGGGGACTAGATTTGCAAAATGGAAGAGGGAAGGCCTGCAGCATGCAGCCGAGCACCACGAAACGTTCCAGCGTCTTTTGAATCGTGTCCAAGGCGATTTGGTACGTGCAATCATACCATACACAGTGCAAGGTCTAGCTGACAGACAGAATAGGCAAGTGGTGGGACCCGTCCTAGTTTCTGCGCCTCCTTGATACGGGACGCCGAACGCAACCTCCTCACCGAGCCGGAGATGGCATTTCTTGCTGGGACGATGTAGTGAGTAGACGTTGTTCTCAATTCGTGAGAAGAAAATTGAAAAAATGTGTGCATTACAGTTCTGGTGGCTCTGGAACGATTGCATCCGCTCTGAACTGGTGGGCACTGGCCATGGTGGCCTTCCCCGAGGCACAACGCCGCGCGCAAGCTGAACTCGATGCTGTCGTCGGCCGTGATCGCCTCCCAACCTTCTCCGACGCTCCACACCTTCCGTACATGCATGCAATAGTCAAGGAGACTCTTCGTTGGAGACCCGCTGCGCCACTCGGAATACCTCACGTCGCGACGGGTGAGGACTGGTACGAAGAGATGTACATTCCCAAGGGCACGGTGTGCGTCGCCAACATCTGGCAATGCAATCACGACCAGGCGGTATACGGAGAGGACGCGGACGAATTCAGGCCAGAACGATTCCTCAACTCGCGCGGAGAGTTGACGTCGGGGCCTATGGACGCAAATCAGGAAGGACACTCATCTTACGGTTTTGGGCGGCGGAATTGCGTAGGAAAGGTCCTTGCCAACGACTCCCTGTTCATCTACATGGCAAGGACGTTGTGGGCGGTCAATATCGAGCGCGTGTGGGACGAGAGCGGAAACGAGGTACTGCCAGACACGGACAGCTTTGTGGATATGGGGCTAACCATGTAAGTGCCCCGCGTGGACAACGCCCAACACTGAGTCGCAGAGCAGCTGACGTCCTCACGAGCAGCAATCCAACTCCATATGACTGCAAGGTCACGCCTCGCTTTCCCGAAGTGACTTCACTGCTTGCGGAAGAGCGCGAACGCTGGGGGCTCTGAGGCGGTGGTAGGCTCACAGCCAGTATTCCATGAGAGGTTGAATCGGTCAGCACATATCGTCGGCATGAAGCCGGTGTACATTACTGTAAAAAACAGGACGACTGTCCGGTTGATGGCGGTTATCAGATACAGGGCAAGGATGCGTGATACGCCGTACGGAGCAGCATTTCCTCCGGTTAGTCTCATTTCGAGGCGTGCCCGTGTGTACTACTGTTGAACCACATGGTAGTGGTGGCCTTACCCGACAGCAGTCTCCATCTTGAAAGTGTGGGCCTGGCCGTCGTCACCTTGAGGGAACAGGTGTTGTTGTGATCATCCTGAGAGCCCTTTTCGGGCGAATTGTTACGGGCCCGAGCCTTGGGCCGAATTGTTGGCCTGACAAATCTCAGGACTGGGCGGGTCTGAACCAGAGAGTTTCGGTCCCGGCCCGGCTAGCTTCGGCCGGCTTTCGGGTTTCATCCCGGGCCGGGATATCACCGGTGGGAACCTTGACATGCTTGACAGCCCGAACAGAACCTTACAGCATTGAGCTTGGCTTTGAGAAGCGCTGAACCTGTATCAGAAAGCACGTCGCTGTATTATCAATTTGTCTGCGTAGCTGCGGTACTGGAGGCCGCGTACCATGAGATACCCGCGACCGTGGAGAGAAGGATATACCACTTGACGCACTGGCAGACACGCAGGATTGTTCTTGTGAGTGGTCATCATCTCGCTTCTGACCCGTACCGAGAATAACTCGTACCTTGTAGCCAACCGAGTCTATATCAATGTAATTTTTCCCCTTACTTTCCAGATGCGTCTCTCAATGTTGGCGAGACTGAGTCGCAGAAGGCATAGAGCGACGGCTGTTCTCAACTTCAATCGTCGAAATTCGTTTGTGGTTGGAGGTTGGTTGGAAGTCAAAGAAAAGTCATATGAGAACTGAAGATTTTCAAATAGGGGAGAATTTCGCTTCCCAATGCGTCATTACATGCGCTGTACCGAGAAGGGACTCACACTCTAGCATACAGTACTCATTCCATTCCTCGTGCTTTGGGCAATTCTTGTTATTTACCGAGACGCCATCATGATGGCACTGACTCTGCTCCAACTCCCTTCCCGCTTTTCCCGCAAGATCTTTAGTGTTCGTGGATCTCTCAATGGAAACCCTGGTCCTTCCACGAATAAGCGGTCTGAAGAAATGTATGGGCTGGCCCCTAGGAGCCCATGAAGCTTCTTCCTATAAGCCTGTACTACCACCGCCGGAAGGAACCATCTTCGCCAAGGATGGGCCACCTCCAAACTACCTGTTTCAGCTCGCTTCGTCGATTTTTCTCAATATATCCGCCCCGCCATGCCTTTTGAAGGAAACCATTGTTAAACCGATCTTGGAGGACAAGACTCTGATGGCGGGCGTGCTTCTCACTTTTTTGATCGTATTCACGGTGTCGTATGCCAGGAGCCCTTGGCGGAAACTGCCCCCGGGCCCCCGACGCACGCCAATCATTGGAAATGCCCTCCAGCTGTTAGATAAGAACTGGCTATTCTCCAAAGATTGCAAGCACCGCTTCGGTGAGTAGCTACTAGTTCGCCGGTGGGAGAGGGGTTGCTAAAACCCAAGCACCGGGGCTGTAGGAGAGGTTATGTACCTTGATGCCGCGGGATCACCTACGATGGTGCTTAACAGCCTTAAACCTGCCGTCGAACTTCTTGAGCGTCGTTCAAATAACTATTCCGACCGACCGCGGCTCATTATGGCGGAAATTCTCACTAAAGGACTTGTGATGGTATTCATGAACTATACCGCGCCGTAAGTCTTAGGCTAAGTATGGCACACAACCACGCGGTATTGACGCATAAGTGCTGATACAGCTGGCGTCGCCAACGCCGTGCGGCACAGGTAGCTCTCAGCAAGGAGGCAGTACGGAGTTTTTATCCGGTTCTTACGAAGGAAGCAACCCTCTTGGTTTCGGCACTCCTGACGAACAGCGGTCACATAAAGCACTTTCAGCGAACTGGAGCTTCCGCGACTATGTCCATCTTGTACGACTATCCAACACTCATGTCGGAACACGATACAATCATCGAAGAAATCGATAGCTACAACAAACGGGTCGCTTATGCTGCGATGCCTGGGAATTTCCTAGTTGATTTATTTCCTTGGATGATGTACATTCCGGAGAGGTCATATAGAGAGTTTCTTGGAATTCCTTGCTAATACTAACCCGTAAGTGGACACTAGATTTGCAAAGTGGAAGAGGGAAGGCTTGCAGCAGGCCGCTGAGTACCACGAAATGTTCCAGCGTCTTTTGAATCTTGTCCGAGGCGATTTGGTACGTGCTATTATTGTTTAGTGTGAGGGTCAACTGACAGACGGAATAGGCAAGTGGTGGGACCCGTCCTAGTTTCTGCGCCTCCTTGATACGGGATGCCGACCGCAACCTCCTGACTGAGACAGAGATGGCATTTCTTGCTGGGACGATGTAGTGAGTAAGCATTGTTCTCGATGAGTGGGAGAAAAATGAAAAATGTGTGCATTACAGTTCTGGTGGCTCTGGAACGACCGAATCCGCTCTGAACTGGTGGGCACTGGCCATGGTAGCCTTCCCCGAGGCACAACGCCGCGCGCAAGCTGAACTCGACGCCGTCGTTGGCCGTGATCGCCTCCCGACCTTCTCCGACGCTCCACACCTTCCATACATACATGCAATAGTCAAGGAGACTCTTCGTTGGCGACCCGTTACACCACTCGGAATACCTCACGTCGCGACAGTCGAAGATTGGTACGAAGGGATGTACATTCCCAAGGGAACGGCGTGCATAGCCAACATCTGGCAATGCAACCACGACCAGGCGGTATACGGAGAGGACGCGGACGAATTCAGGCCAGAACGATTCCTCAACTCGCGCGGAGAGTTGACGTCGGGGCCTATGGACGCAAATCAGGAAGGACACACCTCTTACGGTTTTGGGCGGCGGAATTGCGTAGGAAAGGTCCTCGCCAACGAGTCCCTGTTCATCTACGTGGCAAGGACCTTGTGGGCGGTCAATATCGAGCGCGTGCGGGACGAGAGCGGAAACGAGGTATTGCCAGATACGGACGGCCTTGTGGATATAGGGCTAGTCATGTAAGTGGCCCCGTACGGGTCGCGCCTAATTCTGAGTAGCAGAGAAGCTGACGTCCTCACGATTAGCCATCCAACTCCATTTGACTTCAAAGTCACGCCTCGCTTTCCCGAAGTGACGTCACTTCTCGCAGAAGAGCGCGAACGCTGGGGAGTCTGAGGTGGGGCTAGACTAGGCTCACAGCCTCCGTGATAGGTTGGATCAGTCAGCACATATTGTCGGCGAAGAGCCGTTGTACTGGACGGCTGTGTCCCGTTGATAGTGGTTGTCAGATACAGGGAAAGAATGCCAAGGCGTGCGCCGCACGGTGCAGTGAGTGAGCGGACACCGCTCAAGGAAACTCCCTTCGGTTAAAGTCATGTTTCGAGGAATGCCCGTAGGTACTACCGTAAATAGGTTGTTACGGCGTCACTTGGGTGTTCATATTGACTGCTCAAATCCATCGCAGTGAAGGCCCAAGGAGAGCTGATTGGAGAACACGGCGACAAGGCCACTGCGATGGCGGAGAAAGACACGATGCGAACATGTACAATGACGCACAATGATACCCCTACATAAAATCATCTTCCATTTCTCTCACAGAATTATACTTCGGCTTCTCTCCCTCTTCCTCTTCATCGTCGACTTCCACGTTTAGGAATGAGTCGTACGAGCGCGCAGCCTTCTCGGCCTTGCGCGCCTCTGCAAGCTCCAGGTCGGCTTTTTTCTGCACGGTCAGACCCCGGGTCAGTGCGTTCCAGCGACTGATTGAAGTGAGACGTGGACAGATTGTACCTTGGCCGCTGCCGCGGCGCGCTTAGTAGCGTTCTCGCTCTTGACTCGCTCGATCCGCTCTGCCTCGTGGTCGACGATGCGTTCGACCTTTGTCTTGTTTAGACGATTGACGATCGCGTTCTCACGTTTCGGTACGTGAACTGAACAGAGTATGGGCGCGTCATCCCGTTGCGCGCGGAGAAGCATGCGCACCGCGTTTTACCTGCGCAGGCGAAGCTCAATGAGGTGGGTTACTCGAGCGAGCCATGACGTACTCGTTTGTCGTTGTGGAATGACACCTGTCCCACTGCCATATCCCCGGTTTTCTTCACGCAATTTCTCAGGGCGAGACATGCAGGGCAGCCAGAGACCATACCTTGAGGTTGTCGCCTGGTGTATAAATGATGGTAAGATCATTCCGCTTGTTGCCTGCACGCCTCGAGTAAGAGTTGAAAGGGCAATGTAAACGGTTCGGAGAGCACCTTCGATTGAGTTTGCCTTGACGAGCTGCGCGCAGTCTACCAGCAATGCCTCAGGAATAGCTTCCCAAGAGGGTATCGATTCGGGCAGTCGGAGGTACACGTGTGCGGAAGAAAGTTTGTCTACGTGGAACCAAACGTCCTGTGGCCATGCATATTTGATCAGGTCTTCGTCTGAGAACTGCCAGTAAATACAAAGCGATCGCGCTGTCCCAGACGCTGCATACGCACTTTCAACCTTATCCCGACCCATGTATATAGTCACTAGAGGCTCATAGGCTAACTAAGGTTGTTGAGGTGTTTTCTTTTCCATAAACAAGGGGACAGACCTGTCGAAGTGAAGAAAAGCACCATTGCGCTCGAGTTGTAGAGTTTCGATTGGCTTCAAGTTCGACTTGACTCGCCTGAGTCACGATCGTGGCACGATTCAGATTTGATAAGCTGCTGGTGCCAGGCGTTTAGGGCAAGAGCAGGCGACTAGCGACACCGACAGTCTGCGACAGAGATAGTTGCGATCCACGCAATTCCCATCTCCTTTTCCTCGGACTTTTCTACTCGGCAGCTCGAATTCAAGTAAATTTCAAGCTCTTAAAGCCTGGAGCTTCAGAACCAAACTGTGGGTTATGCAAGGGGTTACGTGGTTACATATTGTGGATATTCGTTCCCGGGCCGGAATACCACGGTAAACATTCGTCTTGCCTAAGTTCGCTACAAGGGTTCGCCATGTCCCTCCTCGAAGCTGCACGGAGTGCTACAACATTTTCTGAGATACCAATCATGTCTGCTTGCTCATCTCGCGTCTAACCTACTCTCACAGTTCTCTGTCTTTAGAGATATGAAAGATATCAACGATCCGAACCCTGAGGTTCAACACGCTCTCGCAAGACAGATCAGGGATGCGTGCATTGATGTTGGCTTCTTTTACGGTACGCATTTGACAAGATTCGAAGATTAGGCATCAACGATCCTACACAGTAACCAACCACGGTATCTCCGAAGAGACTATTGCAACCGCTCTTGAGTCCATGAAGACGTATTTCTCCCTGCCACTAGAAGCCAAGATGGAGGCACGCATTCTTTTCTAAGGAAGCTTTAAGACGTCGTGACGGGTGTATCAGCTTGACAATACAAAATCGCCGAATTTCAAAGGGTACAACGCTCTGTTGAGCGTCAACGTCGATCCAGCTGGCACTGGGGACATGCAAGAGGGATTCCAGTTTGGTTGGGAGGCATTGGACGACGCTCCGGATGCTCTTGACGCTTGCCACATGAACGACGGCTCCATAGCCGGCGCGAATGTGTGGCCCGACGTCCCGGGGTTCAGGAAGTCACTGCTACACTACTAGTACGTCCGAGTTCGCCTACTGGTTTCTGGCGGGTAACGGTCATTATGACGGAGCTGAGAAACCCATCTCTTGATGTCGTGTAGCCATGCCGCAGTTGGCCTTGGGAAGAACCTCTTCCCCCTATTCGCGCGTGCCCTCGACCTCACACCAGACTTTTTCGATGACAAGG
>Ga0137385_10003697_pt1 | contig 13313 bp, 10 predicted proteins | sample SagtaG_FD_104921 | JGI IMG/M metagenome (GOLD analysis project Ga0137385, IMG submission 104921) | Vadose zone soil microbial communities from Sagehorn Ranch, Mendocino, California, USA - Sage2_R_80_16 metaG | ecosystem: Environmental > Terrestrial > Soil > Vadose zone | place: USA: California...
AGTCGAAGTCTGTTCCGAAGACGGCGGATTCAATCAGGCGTCGCTGAGTTTGAGCCGGGAAGAGGTTTATTTCAGGCGAAAGAGACGTGCGGTTACGAATTAAACCCAGGTAATTTGAGTCGGCCATTACCAGTAAACAATTCTTTTCTGCAACTTGCGTTCGATCAATTACAAACTGCGCATCCAAAGTGGAAGGTGGATCGGTACTCCAAGAGGAGTGCCGAATCGCACTGCATATGCCAGGTTTCTTTGCGAGCATAGTAATTGCGAAAGGCCCCTTTTTGTTGGCGCTGTTGATTCTGAGACCGCAGTTTGCTCGGGATCAACGCACGGCTTGATAAAATAGGAGATAACCGGATGATGCAATCTCCTCCAGCGGCTGCCGCCCAGGTAACCCGCTCCCTGCGGGAACCGGAGTTGCGGGTCGCAGGCGCCGAGCCCCTGATCCGGGTCAACGGGCTTGAAAAGACATACCGTCCGGCACGCGGGCCGCTCACGCTGTTCAAAGACCTGGATCTCGAAGTAATGCCAGGTGAACTGGTTGCGATCGTGGGTCAGTCCGGGACCGGAAAAAGCACACTTTTGCACATTCTGGGCGCGCTTGATGCGCCCTCCGCGGGAACTGTATACTGCGCGTCAACCAACGTGGCAACACTATCTCCACGGGAGGCTGCGGTCTTCCGCAATCGCGAGATAGGGTACGTCTGGCAGTTTCATTACCTGTTGCCGGAGTTCACGGCGCAGGAGAACGTGGCAATGCCGCTGCTGGCTCGGGGTCAGGCTCGACGCGAGGCGATGGCGATAGCGGCTAACTGGTTGAGGGAAGTTGGCTTAGAAGACCGGCGGGACCATCGGCCGGGCGAACTCTCTGGCGGCGAGCAGCAGCGTGTGGCGCTGGCGCGTGCCCTGGTCAATAATCCCCGGCTGCTGCTGGCCGACGAACCCACCGGCGACCTGGACGAATCGACCGCCAGCCAGGTCTTTGACCTCATCGAACGTTTGCATGCCGAACACGGCCTTACCTCAATCCTGGTAACGCACAACATGGACCTGGCGGCACGATGTACACGGGTTATGCGGCTGGAAAGCGGGCGGTTAGCGACTTGGGTAAGTAGTCCAGAACGGAACATTCCTTGAGAAACAGGGTTAGGAAAAAGCAGCATTCCGGGCTCGAAATGAGTCTGAGTATGTAAGGGGTAAGCAGCCTGGCAGATTGATTGCCGTTCCCCAGCCAGGCTTAAACAGAATGGATGGAAGCCCAGAGCAAAGTTTCCCGCTCGGGGCGGTCGGGAAAAAGAAGTCCCGGAACCATCCCAAAGAGCTGTTCTGAGACAGGAGCGTTATTTCAAAGGGGTCTTGGGCGGCGAAGTTACAAGAGGGCGCGCGCAGGTTGGGCTGAAGCCGGTAATCAACCGGACGGCCACTCCAGCCGATAGCCTGGTACAAGGGAGAATCGTATGTTCGAACGCTATACGGAGAAGGCACGGCGCGTGATCTTCTTCGCGCGGTATGAGGCCAGCCAGTTTGGTTCGCCCTATATCGAGACCGAGCACCTGCTGCTTGGGCTTTTGCGCGAAGACAAGGCACTGACCAATCGCTTCCTGCGCTCACACGCCTCGGTGGAATCGATTCGCAAGCAGATCGAGGCGCACACCACCATCCGCGAAAAGGTTTCGACTTCGGTTGACCTGCCGCTTTCGAACGAGTGTAAGCGGGTACTGGCGTACGCGGCTGAAGAAGCGGAGCGCCTGGGCCACAAGCACATCGGCACCGAGCACCTTCTCCTGGGGCTGTTGCGCGAAGAGAAGTGCTTTGCCTCGGAGATCTTGCAGGAGCGCGGCCTGAAACTGGCGCAGATTCGCGACGAGTTGGCGCGTGTGACGCAGGAAAAGGCTCCCGCGCAGCAGCGTCAGCGCGAGTCGAGCTTGTTGGCGGAGTTCAGCCGTGACCTGACGCAGGCCGCGATGGACGGGCAGCTCGATCCGCTGGTGGGACGCGACGGGGAACTCGAGCGCGTGATCCAGATTCTGTGCCGCCGCACCAAGAATAATCCGGTGCTGATCGGCGAGCCCGGGGTGGGCAAGACCGCGATTGTCGAGGGCTTGGCGCAGCGTATTGCGGACGGGGAAGTTCCGACGTTCCTGGCAGACAAGCGGGTGCTCGGGCTTGACCTTTCGCTCATCGTTGCCGGAACCAAGTATCGCGGCCAATTTGAAGAGCGGCTCAAGACGATCATGAAAGAGCTGATGGAGAATCAGAACTCCATCATCTTTATCGACGAACTGCACACGCTGGTCGGCGCGGGTTCGGCGGAGGGGTCGCTCGATGCGGCCAACATCCTCAAGCCGGCGTTGTCTCGCGGGGAGATTCAGTGCATCGGCGCAACCACGCCGGCTGAGTATCGCAAGTCGATTGAAAAGGACCGCTCGCTCGAACGGAGATTCCAGGCCGTCAAGGTGCCGCCTCCGAACGAGGCGGATGCCATCAAGATCATCATGGGCATCAAGGACCGCTACGAGAAATTCCATGCGGTCAGCTATACCGATGCAGCTATCGAGTTCGCGGTGTCGCATTCTAACCGCTATATCCCCGATCGTTTTTTGCCGGACAAGGCCATCGACTTGATCGACGAGGCCGGCGCGCGCGTAAAGCTGCGCCAGACTTCGCTGCCCGAGGAGATCACCGAAGTCCAGAAGAGGATCAAGTTCATCGTTCATCGCATGGACTCGGCCATCGCGAACCATGAATTTGAGAAGGCGCGGTTCTACTCCGACGAAGAGCGCAAGGAGCGCGAAAGCCTGCGCGCTTTGCGTGACAAGTACCACCTCGACGACTCGGCGGCAGGGATTGTGGGCCGCGAAGACATTGAAGATGTGGTCAGCCGCTGGACGGGCGTTCCCGTTACGAGCATCAAGGAAGAAGAGACGCAGAAGCTGTTGCGTGTGGAAGAAGAACTCCATAAGCGCGTTATCTCGCAGGAGAAGGCGATCTCGGCTCTTGCGCGTGCGATTCGCCGTTCGAGGGCCGGCCTGAAGTCGCCGCACCGTCCGATCGGCAGCTTCCTGTTCCTCGGGCCAACGGGCGTAGGCAAAACTGAAATGGCTCGCACGCTGGCCCAGTTCCTGTTCGGGTCAGACAAGGCGCTTATCCGGTTCGATATGTCGGAGTTCATGGAAAAGCACTCGGTGTCGAAGCTGATTGGTTCGCCTCCGGGATACGTTGGCTACGAGGAAGGCGGACAGTTGACGGAACGCGTCAAGCGCTCGCCCTATTCGGTGGTCCTGCTCGACGAAGTGGAGAAGGCGCACCCCGATGTGTTCAACCTGCTGCTGCAGGTGTTTGAAGATGGCCAACTGACGGACGGCCTTGGCAACACGGTCGACTTCAAGAACACCATTATCATCATGACGTCGAACATCGGCGCCCGCCACCTGATGAAGAAGCAGGGGCTGGGCTTCCAGAGCGACCGCGACGACCTGGTCAGCGAGAAGGTCGAAGAACTGGTCAAGCAGGAAGTGAAGAAGACCTTCAACCCCGAGTTCTTGAACAGGCTCGACGAGGTCATTCTCTTCCAGTCGCTCAACGATGCCGACCTGATCCAGATTGTCGAACTGCTCGTGCAGAGCTTGAACGCCAACCTGGCTCAGAAGTCCATCACTATCTCTGTCACCGAGGAAGCCAAGAAGTGGATCCTCGACAAGACGCTGGTCGACCGCAGCTATGGAGCACGCCCGCTGCGTCGCGCACTGCAGCGTTACGTCGAGGACCCGCTCTCAGAGGCGCTGATCGCCGGCAAGATTACCGAGCGCCCAGCGTTCCTTGAGGTTTACCTCAATGCGAACCAGTTGTTCTATCGTCCAGTGAGTGCGGACGAGAACCCAACGGAGGAGAAGGCGGAGGGAATACTGCTCTTCAGCGCGTAGAGTTCAAATTGGTGTGTACCTTCGAAAGCCCCCGGCCAACCAGCCGGGGGCTTTCGTTTTTGTTTGCACGAAGTGTACCGGAAAGCTGACTTTTGCCTGGGGACAGCGGGTCATCCTCTAGGGAGCCGACATTGTCATGGAATCAATTGCGCTCAATGACCAGCGGTCAAAACGTGAAATCGCCTGTTATCAATAATTGGCGCGCAACTCCGGTGATGATGCCGAAGGCGGTGCAAACGGTCTAACTATGCAAACTCTTTCACATTGACAGTTCCAATTGTCCAGCATAGGCTGCGCCTCAGGATTTCCAATCTGGCGCGGTTTCAGCCACTTCGAAAGGAAAAGTCGCCATGTCGAGAATATTGAGGACAGTTTCAATTTTCTGCCTAGTGCTGTGTCTGACTACGTTGGTTGGGGCACAAAACGCATCTGAGCAGATCATCTTCGCGAACACTGACAATCCCAACTCTGGGCGCACTACAACCGGGACCTTCGTGTACACGTCCGCAAATCCGGCGGACAAGTTTTTCGGATTTTGGATTTGGTGCGAAGGAGATTCGGCCAACCCGTATGTGGGTGAATGTCAAGGATCAATGTATTTCTATGGGCTTGGCCTAACAAAACACGTCACGGGGCATGTGACCGAGCCTTCTCAGCACGCATATGTGATGGTGGTAAGCTCTTCGGACGGAACGGTGGCGTGCAGTCTCACGAATGTGCCTCCGATTAAGCCGGGGCTGAACAATACGGTGAATGCTTCTTGTTCCGCACCAGCCGGAATTGGAACCTCTCCTAACACTGTGGTTCACGCGACCGGGCCGTCGTAATATGCGGAGGAGGACAGCGAGAAGCTGCCCTCCTTCCTTGATTCTGGTCGATCATCTGTCCTTCCGGCGCGAATTAGTGCCTTCTTCAGAGGTGAAGGCACTTTTCCCGATTCGCACTGAACCCAGTTTGGTGAAGAGATCACAATTGCACTGGTCGGCGAATTCTCAACCGGGCCGTCGTTCGTCGCCGCGCTGGCCCTCGCCGTACTTGGCATCCTCGGCGGCATCGGTCTCCTCGGCCTGCTTCAGAAGAGTTTCCACCTCCCGCTTCAACCGCTGCTCGGTCTCGCCCATACGGCCGTAGCTCATCGCCTTATGCTTGCTGGCGTTGGCCTTGATCTTGGTGCCGTCGATGGCCACATGGCCCAGCTTCACAAGACCCGCTTTGGCGCACAACTGCAAGGCCTGAGTGAACAGTCCAGCCAGCGCTTCCAGATGCCGTTTGCGGAACTCCGCCAGCGTGCTGTGGTCCGGATGCTCATCGGCGGCGAGGAAACGAAACGCCACATCGTCGTAGGTCTTGGCCTGGATCTTGCGCGAACTATAGACCCCGCTCGCGTAGCCATACAACAACACCCGCACCATCATCGCCGGCGCATAGGCCGCCATCCCGCGACCGTCCTTCTCGTTGTACGACGCGTAGATCGCATCCAGATCGAGCGCCGCCACAACGTCAGACAGAAAACGCGATTGCTGCAAAATGCCGTAGCATAGATGGGCAGCCCCAATGAGAGGTCTAGCCATGAGCGACGTTGTAGTTACCCCTGAGTTGACGAGCGAAGAAATTACAACCATCACCCGCCAGACCAACTATGGCACCTGGCGTTTTCAGAAGACCTGGAAGCCTCTCCACATTGTTGACGCTGAAGGCTGCTGGTTTACCGACGGCGCAGGCAAGCGTTATCTTGATTTCTCATCGCAACTGATGTGCGTCAATCTCGGCCATAAGAATCCACGGGTGATTGAAGCTATTGCCGAACAGGCGCGGGAGCTTGCTTACGTGGCGCCGGGTTATGCTACTTCAGCGCGCGCACGGTTGAGCGCCAAGCTGCATGAAGTGCTTCCCGCCGGCCTGGAAAAGTTCTTCTTCGCTACCAGCGGCACGGAGGCCAACGAAGCGGCGTTCAAGATCGCGCGCATGTATACGGGGAAGACGAAGATTATTTCGCGGTACCGCTCGTATCATGGATCAACCAATGGATCGATCGCGGCCACAGGCGACCCACGCCGCTGGGCGATGGAGCCGGGGGGGAAGGCCAATGGCTTCGTCTTCGCGCCGGAGACTAACTGCTATAACTGTCCCATCAGGCACACTTATCCCGGTTGTAACATCGCCTGCGCCGATTACGTCGAGCACATGATCCGTAATGAGAGCGATGTGGCGGCTATTATTCTTGAGCCGGTTGTGGGCACCAACGGTGTTCTTGTTCCGCCGCCTGAATACTTTCCGCGCATGCGCGAAATCTGTGATCGAAATGGCGTGCTGATGATTGCTGATGAAGTGATGGCCGGGTGGGGAAGGACAGGCAAGTGGTTCTCAGTGGATCACTGGGATGTGAAGCCCGACATCCTTGTCACCGCCAAGGGAATTACGTCAGCCTATGTGCCGCTTGGACTGTGCGCGACGACAAAGAAGATTGCCGACTATTTCGAGGACCATTACTTTTCGCACGGGCATACGTACGAGGCGCATCCCATCACGCTAGGCCCCGCCGTGGCGACGATAAAGGAGATGCAACGCCTGAAACTTGTGGAGCGCGCCGCGGAGTTGGAGCCGTATGTGCGCGAGAAGCTCGAAGCGATCAAGGCGAAGCATCCGTCGGTGGGCGATGTACGCGGGCTGGGCCTTTTCTTCGGAGTTGAGATTGTGAAGAACCGCGAGAGCAAGACGCCGTTCAACACGATGAGCGACAAGGTCGAAGGAAAGCCGCTGGTGGTCGATCAGATTGCGGCGAAGATGATGGCCGATGGTGTAGCGCAGCAGGCCTGGGTGAGCCATTTCGTGATTGCGCCGCCGCTTATTGTAACCAAGGAAGAACTGGACCTTGGCCTGGCATGCCTGGACGAGCATCTCGCTATCGCCGACGCGCTGGTGGAATAGAGGAGTATACGGGCACAACTATTCAAACCGGGAGAACCCCCGGCTTTGCCGGGGTGGCAGTAGAAGTTTGACATTTTCGGGAGTAGTCATCGTGCTTTTCAGATGAGATGGATGCAACGACGAAGTTTCCGCAGGGGCTGAAGCCCACGTTCTTTGTGCGGGCATTGCGGCACGACTGAAGTCGTGCCCTGATACAAAACCGGGGCTGCGGAGAATAGCACCACAATCGGCTGCGGCAAACGTTCTGGCCCCTTTGAGGGGCCACCAACCGTAAAGCTTCCGGCTTTGCCGGAGGATATTTACTGGGAGCAGGGCCGACCTTGAGCGCATCGGTTCGCAATTACACTTTGCATATTTGAAGGCAACAAGCCGGCGCAAGAGTCTCTGTCGTCCACATCGAGAACGACGGAGTCAGAGCATTTTCGCTTCACATGTTGACGTTGTGGCGTTGTGCAAGGTGGCTTTTTCTTAAGGAAAAAGCCACTCGGGCTCCCGGTTTCTGTATTGAGCAGAATCGAAAATGCTGTAGGGCTGATCTATTCAATGCGGGGCGTTGATGGTCGTGGCGAAGATACACCTACGACTTTTTGGGTGGCGGAACTTTTTTCCCCTCTTTGCGCGCCTTGGATAGCCCGATGGCGATGGCTTGTTTTTTGCTGGTGACTCTTTTGCCGCTGCGTCGGGACTTGAGCGTTCCTTTCTTTCTTGCTCTCATCTCGGTCTCAACGCTCTTGCTGGCGGCTGGAGAGTACTTTCTGCCTGATGATTTTTTGGATGCGCTACGGGCCTTCTTGGCTGACGTGGTTTTCTTCTTGCTGCTCGCCTTTTTAGTGCTGCTCTTTTTTGCGGTGCTGGATTTTTTCTTTGCGGCTTTTTTGGTCGCCATGAATTCGTCCTCCTCGAATTCAGATGTACGTCGGGTTAACGAACGTTGTCTGATTTTTAAGGAACATGTTGGCGAGTAAGTTTCCGGTCTGAAGCACTGCACGACGCGTCGCACTCCAGGCAGACGTACGAATGGATCCGCGATCAGCCAGCATACAGCGCATGCGAGGATGCCCGCGCATTTTTTATCCGGTTGAATACTGCGGTGGGGTGATGCCGCGGCGCGAGAAATAGCGATGCGGCATCCGAGGTCGGGCGGGGTTGGTTACCAGGGCAAAGGCTTGCCCTGGTGGAGGAAGCTTCCAGTGGGACCATCCTCAGGAAGTGTGGCGAGGGCTATGCTGGTTTTTGCACCATCAGACAATTCCATGGGTGCATGTTCGCCGCCCATGTCGGTCTTGACCCATCCGGGGTGTGCGGAGTTGACCTTGATTTTGGTACCGCGCAGCTCGTAGGCGAGGTGAATGGTGAACGCGTTAAGAGCGGTCTTGGAGGCGTCGTATGCGAACGACTTGGCGTCGTAGATGGGGGATTGAGGGTCGGCGTGCATGGTGAGTGAGCCGAGAATGCTCGATAGATTGACGATGCGTCCTGCAGGGCTCTTTCGAAGTAGCGGTAGAAGAGTTTTGGTTAGGGCGACCGGTGCGAAGAAATTGGTTTCAAAGACGTTGTGAAGCAGGTCGACGGGGACCTCGCCTGCGGAGTGTTCGGGGCCGGTGCCGGGAAAGACGCCGCCCGCAATTCCGGCATTGTTGATGAGGATGTCGAGGCGCCCGTATTTGGAGTCGAAGTAGTCGTAGGCGGCCTTGTAGTCGTCGGACTTGGTGATGTCGAACTTGAGAACGTCTGTGTCGGCTCCGGCAGCGCGCAACTTCTTGACGGCCTCTTCGCCCTGTTGAAGGTCGCGTGAGCAATGACCACCTTCACGCCGGAATCCTTAAGGTCGAGCGCTGTCTGATAGCCGATGCCGCGGTTTCCGCCAGTGATGAATGCGATTTTCTGAGCCATGAATCGTAAGTCTCCTGTCGAGCTTTGGATTCGGCCGGCGGGCAGGAGGGTGCAGGGATTTCGCGATCCGATTGCGATTTGTCTGGAGGGATCGGAGTGCGTCGCAAGAAGCGGGCGAGAACGGGAGTATATGGGAACAGGTACTTTACGTGTCGGGCGCTCATTAGTGAATACAACTTTAGTTTGCCAGATTTGCGTTGCAACAAAGAGGCGGAGGCGCTATTGTGCTGGCTAAGGTACACGTGCATTGGGCCCCTCTGAATCCCCACAGAAGGACGCAGCGTATCTGGCGCGACAGCACCGAGCCGAGTTCGCGCGGATAGCTATTGAGAATCATTTCGCGATTTCTCCCGATGCGATATTTGTCACCGACGCAGAGGGGCGAATACGCGAAGCGAATCCACGTGCCCTTCAACTTTTCGGATACAACCGCGGCGAAATGATCGGTCTGCCTATTGAAGCGTTGGTTCCAGAACGGTTCCGCGGCCGACATCCGGGTCATCGAGAAAACTACAATGCGCATCCCCGCACGCGACAGATGGGAGCGGCGATGGACCTGTTCGCGTTGCGCAAGGATGGGACTGAATTTCCCGTAGACATCATGCTCAAGCCGATCGGCACGGCGTCGGGGCCGGTGGTGTTGAGCTTTGTTCGGGACGCCACGGAGCAGCGAGCTGCGCAGGATGCGCTGCGGCGCCAGGATCAGCAATTGCGCTCAATCGTAGAGAGTGTGCGCGACTACTCCATCTATATGCTGGACCGCGACGGACACGTAGTGACCTGGAATGTGGGTGGAGAGCGCATCAAGGGTTATTCGGCTGAGGAGATTCTGGGCAAACATTTTTCGCGATTCTTTACGCACGAGGATATCGAGCGTGGACACCCGGATGCGCTGCTTCGAATTGCTGCGGAGCGCGGCCGCTTCGAGGGAGACGGATGGCGGGTGCACAAGGATGGTTCGCGGTTTTGGGCGAATAGCGTTCTTACGGCGATTCGCGATACCTCGGGTGCAGTGACGGGTTTTGCGAAAGTGACGCGGGACTTTACCGATCGCAAGCGCGCGGAAGAAGCTGTGATGCTGCAGTTGAGCACGGCGCTGCTGGCCAACATGGATGTACGCAAGCTGCTGGGAGCGTTTTCGGCAAGCATTCGTGAGGTCATTCCGCATGACGCAGCGACCCTGGCCCTTTACGACGCGGCAGCGAATCGCCTTATTGTGCAGTTCCTGGGAGTGGAACACGCGGAGATTCGCGAAACGAAGCTGCAGGTGGCGGGGTCGCCGGCGGGAGAAGCTTTCAGCACGCGTGAACCGGTGCTGGTGGACCGGATGCAAGACTCGCACTTTTCTCCCGAGACGGTGCGCCATCTTACGCAACTGGGAATGAACTCAGGGTGCTGGGTACCCCTGATTTATCGCGGGGAGCCCATTGGAACGCTGATGGTGGCGAGCCGTCTGGAGGCTGCGTTCAGCCATCGCGACGCCGAGATGCTCGGTGAAGTTTCAGACCAGGTGGCAATGGCGGTGAATAATGCCGTGGCATTTCGCCAGATCGCTGAACTTCGCGACCGGTTGAGCCAGGAGAAGCAGTATCTCGAAGACGAAATCAACCTCGAAAACCGGTTTGAGGATATCGTGGGCGAGAGCACGGGGTTGCGCAACGTGCTCAGGCAGATTGAGACTGTGGCGCCCACGGATGCGACGGTATTGATCCAGGGTGAGACGGGGACCGGGAAAGAGCTGCTGGCGCGTGCGATTCACCGGCTGAGTCCGCGCCACAGTCATACTTTTGTCAAATTGAACTGCGCGGCAATCCCCGCCGGCCTGCTGGAAAGCGAACTTTTCGGGCACGAGAAGGGCGCATTCACGGGAGCGATCGCCCGGAAGCTGGGACGGCTGGAACTGGCGCACGAGGGGACGCTATTCCTGGATGAGGTGGGCGAGATGCCGCTGGAGTTGCAGCCCAAACTGCTGCGCGCACTGCAGGAAAGGGAGATCGAGCGGCTGGGGAGCACCCGGCCTATCTCCGTAAACGTTCGGTTGATTGCGGCCACCAACCGTGACCTGGGAAAGATGGTTGCAGAGAAGGAGTTTCGCGCCGATCTGTTTTACCGGCTGAAGGTGTTTCCGGTGTTCGCGCCGCCGCTGCGTGAGCGCGCCGGCGATATTCCGGTACTTGTGCGGCACTTTGTAGCGACGCACAGCAGGCGGATGGGCAAGGCCATCGAGACGATTCCTGAACAGACGATGGAGGCACTGAAGCGCTGGAAGTGGCCGGGGAACATTCGCGAACTGGAGAACTTTTTGGAACGGGCAGTGATTCTGACGCGCGGACCGGTATTGTATGTTCCGCTGGCTGAGTTGGAAGGCGATGACGAAGGGGAGACCGGGGAGGTGGAGGAAACCGGAACCGAGAGCCCGACGCTACGAGCCGCGGAAAGGGAACACATACTTCGGGTGCTTCGGGAGACCGAGGGACAGATCGGGGGCGCGGATGGTGCGGCTGCCCGGTTGGGCTTAAAACGTACAACTCTGAACTCAAAGATCAAGAAACTCAAGATCGAAAGGAGTGACTACATGTAGTCTCACGTGACGGGATACCGTCACCTGTAGTTTTCACTTGTCGTCACCACTTTTCAGATACCGGGCAGAGATAGCCTTAAGTTCTTTAAATCCGGCACACGTAGAAAGCCCGCAGTAAACGAAAGTTTGGCATGAATCGTGCAGTATACAGTTCACAACCCCGTAGCAGGCTTAAGTAATTGATAAAGGTGTGGTCCTGGACATAGAAGCAATCGGTATCACTCTCGAAGGCAGGAACTGCCGGACGGAGGGTGGGCCGAACTCAGCCGGACCCGGAATGAATGGGTTCCGAGCTTGGGCAAAGAAGATTTTTTTCCTTGATTTGCGCGATGTGATTTTTTGAGATGCGGGAGGCAGGCAAGCGTTGAGAGGTGTTTTTTACTCAGACACGCCGAGCTTGTAACCAGTCCCTTTGGGTACAGCATCTTGCGGAAGAACTCAGCGAACCAAATTGAATTGACCTTGGGAGGCCGAAATTGGAATTGAATCGTGAGGAAGCAAACGGTTGTGCGAACAGCCAGGCCCAGCGGGGAGGCGACTTTTACAAGAGACTCTCGCCCGCGGCATTCAAGGACCTGACTGCGATGGAATTTCCGCAATCGTATGGGGCCAATGTCGTTCTCTTCGCAGAGAGGCAGCCATCCAAGGGCATATTTGTGGTTCTTGACGGAGAAGTCAGATTGTCGATGAACTCGAGCGAGGGCAGGCGTCTCAGCCTCCGCATCGCGAGGAAGGGCGAGATTCTCGGGCTGTCTTCAGCACTGTCGGGCCGGCCCTATGAGTTCACTGCCGAGACTCTTTACCCGGCGAAGATCGCGCTCATCAGCCGGCAGGACCTGATGAATTTTGTGACACGGCATCCCGAGGTATACCCGGCGGTGATCGAAGAACTGAGCCGGCACGTGACGCTGGCTTGCGACCAGTTGCGCACGGTGGCATTGTCGGCCTCCGCCCCTGAAAAGCTGGCGCGCCTGCTTTTGGATTGGAGCGATGACAAATCGAAAGAGTCAGGCGGCCGGGTGCGATTCTCGATGACTCACGAGGAGATCGGGGAATTCATCGGTGCTTCGCGGGAGACGGTTACCCGCACCCTGAGCACGTTTAGAACACGGCAACTGGTAGCGTTCCAAGGTTCGATGTTGACCATCAACAGCCGCACGGGACTGGCCAGCTTCGCAGGCGCCTGATTTGACGTATCAGGCTGCGGCGGACGGCCCAATCCGCCGCAGTGGAATCTTCTTCTGGGGCATCCGCATCGGGTCTCACGGTACAATGTTGACCATTCGGTCCATTTCACTGGAGGCGCGATGCGTCGATTTTTGCTCGTTATACTCGCTGCGATTTTTGCCGGTACAGTAGCCGCGCCGACTCTTGGCGCCCAAGGCGCTCCTCCGCAAGGCGGGGCTGACCAGCCTTACACGGTTGAGTACTACTACAAGGTGCAATGGGGCCATCAGCAGGAGTTCCTGGATCTCTTCCTCAAAAATCATTACCCGCTGCTGAAAAGAATTGTCGCGACGGGGCGTATGCTGTCGGTGAAGATCGAATCGCCGGCCTACCATACGACCGAAGACGGGCGCTGGGATTACCGGGTGACGATCCGCTTTAAGAATTCGACCGTGGCAACAACCGAGAATCCAGAGGAAGAAGCGTTGATGAAGGAACTATGGCCTGACCAGAAGACCTACAAGCAGGAAGAGCAGCGGCGCTTTGAAATCCTGATGTCGCATTGGGATCTTCCGGTGACGGAAATTACGCCGAAGACGCCTTGAAAAGGCGACGCGAGATGACGGACCGGGAATAATTTCGTTCGCGTCGAGGGGCCAGGTCAGTCGTGTCTGTGGCGCCATTGCTGGACAAGGTCTTCGGCGGCTTCTGGCCAGGTGGGGAAGTGGAACTCAAAGCCCTCGTCGAGCAAGCGCGCGGGGATGACGCGACGACTCTTCAGAACCAGCTCGGATTCGGTGCGCAGAAAGAAGGCGCCGACT
>Ga0137385_10003702_pt1 | contig 13305 bp, 13 predicted proteins | sample SagtaG_FD_104921 | JGI IMG/M metagenome (GOLD analysis project Ga0137385, IMG submission 104921) | Vadose zone soil microbial communities from Sagehorn Ranch, Mendocino, California, USA - Sage2_R_80_16 metaG | ecosystem: Environmental > Terrestrial > Soil > Vadose zone | place: USA: California...
CATCCCAGCCGTGCGACGCCGTCACTTCCGCGCGACCGTCGGCAAGCCGCTCGCGCAGCGCCACATCACCCAGGACCCGTGCGAGCGCCCCGCCAAGCGCTTCGGCGTCGTGCGCTACCACCAGACCCGCGCGCCCGGCCAAATGCGCGGCAATCCCGCAGTTTTCCGTCACGATTACGGGCGTTCCACACGCCACGGCCTCCGCGGCAGTGTTGCCAAAGTTTTCGTTGCGCGACGGAAGCACAAACACATCCGCATCGCTATACGCCGCCCACTTGGCCTCATTATAGAGAGCGCCGGTGTAAATTATTTGTCCTTGCAAACCGTGCTTCCTCGCAAGAGATTCCAGCTGCGCGCGCGTGCCGTCGCGCTCCTCGGGGCCCGCAAACACGAGCCGTGCCGTCACGCCATTTCCGCCCGAAACGCGCCACCGCGCAAAAGCTTCCACCAATAAGTCCGGACTCTTCTTTTGTACCAAACGCCCGAGAAAAAGAACCAGTTTCGCTTCCGCCGGAATTTCCCATCGGCGGCGAAAGGATCCGCGGGCCGGGAGTTTGCCGGGAGGCTCAACCCCATTGCGGCGGAGCATGACTTTCTCAGCGGGGATTCCGCCCGCAACGAACTCATCGGCTTCCTGCTTAGCCGTGGCGATTACACGGCGCGCCCCTCGAATCATACGGCCCCCCGGCCAAGAGTGAAACAGGCGTTTCAGCCATAAACTCCGCACAATCGGGCGGAACATTCCGATGGGTTCGAGCACGTAGGGAATGGCTCGCCCGCGGCACGCCGCGGAGACCGTGGGGCCTAGAAAATCATACAGGCCGAAAATATGCACGGCATCAAATTCGGAGAGCCGCCTGCGGCAAAACGGCCGCGCTTTGGGATTCCAGGTGAGCGCGCGATAGCGCAGGGGGCTCGGCAAATATACCGCTTCCACGCCATCCTCTTCCGTCCGCCATCCGAATTCGCAGCGGGTGGGAGCCGAGGACATGCCCCGGACGATCCCGAAATCGGCAGTGAGCACTGTCACTTGATGGTCCCTTCGCGCCAACCCGCGCGCCAGTGCGCGCACCTTCACCGGCGGACCACCCTTCTCGAGGAATGGAAAGTACGTTTCCGTGACCTTCAGGATACGCATTGCTCTTTCAAAATTCTCTTCAATGCTTTGGCGAATTGTGCGAATTGGTACTCCCGCTCAACACGCCCCCGGCCGCGGGCGCCCATCTTTTTCCGGAGTTCGGGATCTCCGAGCAGCGTCGCCAGGGCGCTCGCGAGCTGCGGCACATCTCCATGAGGCACCAGGTACCCGGTGGCGCCGTCTTCGACAATCTCAGGCGCGCCCCCGTGGGCGCCGGCGATGACCGGCTTGCCGTACGCCATGGCTTCGAGATAGACGAGGCCAAACCCCTCGCTGCGGCTGGGGAGCGCGAAAACATCGCACGCCGCGTAGCACCCGCCCAGTTCCTCCTGCGTCAGACCGCTGAGAAAATGGACGTGCAGCGCAACGCCATGCTCTTCCGCAAGATTTTCGAGCCAGCCGCGATCGTCTCCCTCGCCGACGGCGACCAGGTGTATATCGGAATTATCCGTCAGAAGCCGGGGCAGTGCGGCGATCAAATGGTCCATCCCTTTGTACCGTTCGGAAGCGTCCCAGCGGCCCACGGTGAGAATCGAGCGGCCCTCGGGATAGCCGACCGGCGCCGCAGGGGCCACGGGCAAGGCGGCGCGCGCGGCAAAGGCGGGGTCGAGCGCCCAAGGGAGGCGTCGGACGTTCAGCACCGGCAGATTCTGTGTGTGGGCGGCGCGTTCGGCGGTGTCGCGGCTGGGCGCCAGGACCAGATTGGCGCGCTGCATCGCGAACCGGCGGAGATACGAAAGCGGCTTCCAGACTTCGATGCCATGCGTGCAGATGATGGAGTGCAGCCGCGGGCGTGCCAGCCTCATCGCCAGGACCACGGAGGCGAGATTGGGGTGCGCGGCAATCACCACGCGCGCGCCGCGCCGGGATGCGCGCATCGCTGCGGTAACGAATCGCCGCTTCGAGCGGGCAAAGCCGGTGAATGTGCATTGAACGCCCGCGACGTCCAGGCTGTTCTCGCCCGAAGGGTCGTTCAGGCTGAGGAGCTCGCAAACCAGGTTGCGCTCGCGCGCAAAAGCAGCGGCCACTGCAGCCAGGTGCTGCCCCGCGCGCTGAACCCCGCCAGTTCCCAGCAGTTCGGGGAAAAGCCCCACAATCATGACGGCCTGTCTCCAAGAGGGGAGGTTGAGGGCAAGACTGACGGTATAGGTGTTCGGGCTGGCCGTCAAGAAACGGTATTGCCGGATGCTGCCAAATCGCAACTTTTCAATGTACGAATAATTTCGAAGGATGATCGGCAGAGGCGGACAGCGGAAATTTCCGGCTGAGCCAAAGATGGTTTCAGCGGACTCGTCGGCGGGAGATGAATTCTTCCAGGAGCAGGCGCGCAAGGCGCCTGGAATTGTGGCGGATGACGCCGTGCTCCTCCAGCAGGTCATCCGACACCACACGAACGCCGAGTTTTTGCAGTTCCTTGAAGTCGCATGCGACCGGCTCAGCGCCTTCCGCACGATAGCGGCGCGCCACGCCCGGCGACACGGGCTTGCGATTCACGATGACCCAGTCAATCAAGCGGCGCCGCGTGTGCTCGTGAATCGCGCGAACGTGCTCGGCCAACGAGTACCCGGGGGTCTCGCCGGGCTGGGTCATCAAGTTGGCTATGTACACGCGAGTGGCGCGCGACTTCGCAACGGCCTCGGTGATTTGCGGAATCAGCAGGTTGGGGAGGACGCTGGTGTAGAGTGATCCGGGGCCAAGCAAAATCAAGTCGGCGCGGGCGATGGCTTCGAGCGTTTCGGGCAGGGGCCGCACGCGCCGCGGAACTAGACACACTCGCTGAATCCGGCGCTTGCTCCGGGAAATGCGGGTTTCGCCCAGGACGCGGCCGCCATTCTCGAGGACCGCTTCGAGGTTTACATTCTCAATCGTCGAAGGGAAGATGCGCCCGCGGATCGCCAGGACTTCGCCGCTCAATCGTACCGCTTCGTTGAAGTCTCCGGTGATGTGCGTCAGGGCGGTGAGAAACAAATTCCCGAAGCTATGCCCGCGCAAGCCCCGCCCGGCGTGAAACCGGTATTGGAACAGGCGGCCCAGAAGCGCTTCGTCCCCCGAGAGCGCCACCATGCAGTTGCGTATGTCGCCGGGAGGCAGGATGCGGTATTCGCGGCGCAGGCGGCCCGAGCTGCCCCCATCGTCCGTGACTGTCACGATGGCGGCAAGGTCTGCGATGGGCCGGTCGGACTTCGGACGCTTCTTTTCTCCGCGGCGACGGCCCCAGCGCTCGCCCCGCCGCGACACATGTTCCTTCAATCCGCGCAGCAGCGTCGAAAGACCCGTGCCTCCGCCAAGCGCCACAATGCGCACCGGCTTGGCGGAATTCGACGGATCCGAAGGCGCAGGACTTGCTTTCAAGGGGAACCGATCCCGCCCGCAGGCTTACCCAGCAGACCCGTCGCGCTCGGGATAGAGCAGCTCGGTGAAGCGTGGATCTTCCTGGAGGAAGGCGAAGTCTTCGTCATTGCGTGCGTGGTAGCGGTTTTCCGGGCGCAACTCGATCGCCGTCTTCAAATTGCTCATCGCGGCATCGGCTTCGCCGGTGAGGCAATCGAGCGCGGCCATGGCGTAATATATGAAGTCGGCCTTCGGCGAAAGCTTCCGCGCGCGCAGCAAGTGTTCGCGCGCCTCATCCCAGCGGCCCAGGTTCATCATGGTCACGCCCTGCTGATAATGATCTTCCGGCGTGCGCGGATTGTGTTCCGCGATGCGGCTCATGCGCTGCTCCACCACGCGCAAATGCATTTGTGCGCGGTCGGCAAATTCTTTGCTCGGACCCGTGACGACTTTTTCCAGCTCCTGCTTGGCCTTCTGATATTTCTGCTGGTGCAGCAGCAGAACGGCCTCTTCGTAAAGCTTGAGCTGAGCCTGCACCAACGGGTCAACCAACTCAACGGCTCGCTTGGAAGAACCGGAACTTCGAGACAACCCCTTTTGTTTCAGAGGCTTAGCGTGGGCTCGGGCAGCTGATGAGGACCGCCCGCTTCGTCCCGCACGCGGCCTTCCTGCTTTCGTCATGACCGGATGCTAGCAGAGGGCGAAGAAAAGGTCAACGCGGCCTGCATAGTAACCGAAAGTGAAAGGGCTCAGTGTCAAGTTGGGGCAGCGTCGAAATCCGCACAAAGAAAGAAAAAATGTGCCCAAAGCGCGTACTCGATTGTTTAAACTCAGGTGACACAAGCAGGTGCGAGCGCTGGCCTGCCTCGGGGCCCTGTGCTATAAGTACGTTCTCTGGATTGACGGGATAACTGTGCCTTTTATCAATTTTCCTGCCCGCGAAATTAACTGCAAGCTCGTGTACTACGGTCCAGGTTTGGGTGGAAAAACCGCCAATCTCCAGTGGATCTACGACCACACCGTGCAGAACAACAAAGGGAAGATGATTTCCCTGGCGACCGAAACCGACCGGACGTTGTTCTTCGATTTTCTTCCCTTGGACCTGGGCACCGTACGAGGATTCAAGACGCGCTTCCATCTGTACACCGTTCCCGGCCAGGTGTTCTATGAGGCCAGCCGAAAATTGATTTTGAAAGGCGCCGACGGCGTGGTGTTCGTCGCGGATTCGCAGGCCGAGCGTATGGACGCCAACCTCGAGACGTTGGACAACTTGCAGGAGCATCTCAAGGAACACAATCTCGCCTTCGCCTCGATTCCCTACGTCCTCCAGCTCAACAAGCGCGATCTGCCGAATATCCTCTCCGTCGCGGAGTTGAGGAAGCAATTAAACCAAAAGGGCGAGCCGGCGCTCGAGGCCGTTGCCGTCACAGGGCACGGCGTCTTCGAGACGCTGCGCGCATTGGCGAAGATGGTCCTCGCCGAACTGAAAAAAGGCGCTTAGGCGACTATTTCAGTCGAAAAGTAATTTCGATTGGACAGATCGTGGGGACCGGTTTTCCATCTGGTCCCGTGGCCGGTTTGAACCGCCAAGTCCTGACTGCTCTAATTGCCTCCTCAATGAATCCATGTTCAGGACCTTGGATGACCCTGATATCGATGGCTCTTCCCTCAGGAGTGATCACAGCCTGCAGAACGACCTTGGCCGACCTTATTTTGGCGCGTTTCGCTTCTTCTGGATACTGCGGAGCTGGACAGCTAGTACACTGCGGATATGTAACTCCCTCTTGTCCTGGCCGGGCCAAAGCGAAAGGCGTTTGAGACGCTGTTTCCGAGAGCAAGCGGAAAGTCACTTCCACTGGGACGCGCACGGCTACAGGTTTTCCGTCCTTCTCGGCTGCTTTAAATCTCCACTCTTGAACTTCCAGAATTGCTTGCTTTGTCAGACCGAACGGGGCGCCCTGAATTACCTTGATGGCGGTCGCATGGCCCTCCACCGTTACAATTACAGATAATTTTATGGTGCCGGAATACTTTGCCATTCGAGCAAGATCCGAGTACTGCGGGGTAGGACAGTAGACGCAGGAGGGATTGGAAACCCCGTCCTTGCTGGCAGCGAGGATGCCAGGTTCCGGCTCGATCGCTTCTGCCTCAGGTTCCGGAGATTGCACCTCTTTGGCCAAGAGTTCACGCATCGGGTCCGTTGTCGTCAGTGTTGCATCCAGTGTTTTCTTCCTCTTGCGCCCGAAAGCACGGACGGAGAGTATTAGATTTCCATCCGATCCTTTCACTAGAAATCCTGTCAGGGTTTCGTCGGCGCCTGCCTTTTTGGCCACATACAAGCTCATTTCTTTGTTCAGGAGCGACTCCCGGGTAATCTCCTCCTCCTTGAGGATCGTGGCGACTTGAGTTCGATCCGCGACAACAAAGCTACCGGCGTAGCTGGAGAGAGATTCAGAGAACTCATTGGCCAATAGGACCCCCAGCTCACTTACTTGCGTAGAGTCCGCGATAGGAAAATCCATAACCAGCAGTTTCCGTCCGGCGGGGTTAGTCTCGGATTTGTGCAACTGTTCCGCCACGCGGGAAGCCAGCTTGTTAATTTGGGCGCGCGTCTCTGGAGGCAGTACGGAATCTTGCGTCTGCGACCTAAACGCAGGGTCGATTTGCGGGGGCGGCTGCTGCGTTTGGCCGGCAAGGCCCAAGGGCAGCAGGATGCTGAGGCAGAGTAAGCTCGTCAAATGAGTTAGCCGCGCCATAAGACACCAAATAATACACCCACGCAGAGTTAGTGCGAATTTCAAGTGAGAGTTGCCAATCCGAAAGACTTACGCGAAGCTGGCGAGCGCAGTGGCTTCGTTGTCGAACGTGGGAATGGCCTCGACCAGGCGCGTAACCGTCAGCGCGTCCCGGACGCGCCCCTTGCCGCAGAGCAACCGCAGGCTGCCGCCGGTGCGCGAAAGGGTGATGGAGTTGCGCACCAGGGACGATATGCCGGAGCTGTCAATCTGCTGGACGTCGTTGAGATTGACGAGGATTTTGTTCCAGCCGTGCTCGGCGAGATAGCGCAACTCATGATGCAGGCGGTCGCTCGACTCGCCGATGGTGATGCGGCCGCTGGCGTCGAGGATGCGCACGTTGCCGGCTTCGCGAATCGAGATGTTGACGCTCACTTCGGCTCCATTCCCGGTGCGTCTCGCCATCGCTCCGCGGCCCCGGGGAAACGCGCATTATACGACGGGTGAGCATCACGCGCACCGGTTCGTTGCCGAGAGAAAAAGATGTGGCGCGCCCGGAGAGACTCGAACTCCCGACCCTCTGCTTCGAAGGCAGACGCTCTATCCAACTGAGCTACGGGCGCGTTGCCAAATAGACTAACCTACACGGCTTCCTTGTCCAAGCGCGTTCACCGCGAATCCTCAGAGGTCTGAAGTGTTCCTTGCGAAGCCGCGCAAGAATCGCTCGAGGAGATCTGATTTTTTATTGCTCTCCATGTATCCAATTTATGCGAGACCCCGGGGGAACAAATGCCACGCTATCTATCCACGCACACGCTTGCTTGCCTGACGCGCCAGGGAGCCGAAGCGCTGAACGAAAAGCTGAACGCGGCCAGTGCGGTCAAGACTCGGCGCGTGCTCGTGAACATGCTCGAGGGGAAAATGGTTGTCGAGTTTGAAGCCAAGGACCGCGAAACTATGGAAGCCTGGCTGCATGCGGAGGGCTTTCACTACGATCTGCTGTTGCGCATTGAGTTCGAGAGCACCGGCGCGGGGCTGGCGCCAATCTAGCGAGGCAAGTTGCGGGGAATCAGTGAGTTATGGCCGCGTATCGTTTTGCTTGCGCCGGGAATCGAATGTTGATAGTTTTGGGGGTGATTCTCAGCGGGACACTCCACCAAGGCCCGTTTCCCTGGCGAAATGGGGGAAGGAAATCATGGCAGACTACGCTCATCCCGAAGTACTGGTTTCTACAGACTGGGTGGCCACGCGCACCAACGATGCGAAGATTCGCATCGTGGAAGTGGACGTGGACACCTCCGCTTACGATTCAGGACACGTCCAAGGCGCGGTGGCCTGGAACTGGCAGACCGAGCTCCAGGACGCTCTGCGGCGCGATTTGGCCGAGCCGCGCGCGTTTGAGGAGCTGCTCGGGCGCGCGGGCATTTCGCCGGAGACGACCATTGTTCTCTACGGTGACAACAACAATTGGTTTGCGGCGTGGGCCTTTTGGCAACTGAAGTACTACGGCCACGACCGCGTGCTGATCATGAACGGCGGGCGAAAAAAGTGGCTCGAAGAGAAGCGCCCGCTGACCAACGACAAGCCAAGCTATCCGCAGGCAACGTACAAGGCCAAGCAGCCCAATGCGGCGATTCGCGCCAAGCGTGACCAAATCTTCGCGGTTCTCGATAAGCGCTCGCCCGCGCAAATGGTGGACGTCCGCTCCGTGGATGAGTTCACCGGGAAAATCATCGCGCCGCCGGGCATGACCGAGACGGCGCAGCGCGGCGGCCACATTCCCGGCGCGCAGAACATTCCCTGGTCGCAGGCGGTCAATGAAGACGGCACATTCAAATCGGCCGAGGCGCTGAAGCAGCTTTACGGCGCGAAAGGAATCAGCGGCAACCAGGAGGTCATCGCCTATTGCCGCATCGGCGAGCGCAGCTCGCATACCTGGTTCGTGCTGAAATACCTGCTCGGCTTCGACAAGGTTCGCAACTACGACGGCTCGTGGACCGAATGGGGCAATCTGGTCGGCGCTCCCATAGAAAAAGAAACTGCCGCCGCCGCCGCGCGATAACCGCGAACTCCGTTGTGGCTCACCATCTTAGGGTGAGGTTTTTTCTCGCGCTCTTGTGCCCTGTGCTACTCGTGGCGCAAAGCCGTCATGGAATCTACGCGCACGGCACGCCAGGCCGGCGGCCCGCACGCGACCACTGACACGCCTGCCGAAAAATGTTTCATGGCCGGACGAGCCATTCCTGCAGGGGGACCGCAAAATGTTTCACGTGAAACATTTCGCTGCTAACTTATTGATTCTAAAGAACGATTATGAGCATTCGGCAGGCAGTTCGGGGTGCTATTAGTGCAAGTCCCTTGGATGCAACCCGTGGCGCCGAGCCTGGTGTTCGAGAGCGTCAACTTTGGCCTGCAGCTCTCTCTTTCTTTTTTCCAGCACTTCGGTACGGTCCTGCGTGTTCATCGGCAGGTCGAAGCCATGAGCCCGCCGGCCGGCGTCGCTGGTTTCCTTGCCGCCTTGCACTTCTTTCAGTTTGCGGATTTGGGCATCCATCTCTTCGACCTGCGCGCGCAACGGCGACAGTTGCCCGCGGTACCAGGCTGGATCTTTCTCGGGCGGAAGCGATGCTGCCGCCTGGTTGTCTTGTGGCGGCTTCTGGGAAGTTTTGGGCGATTTTGAGGGGCCGCCGACGACCGATACGCGGCTTTTCAAGGAATTGAGGTCGTCCTCGGTCCAAACCTTCTTCGGATTCCCGGATTTCGCCGGTGCCGAATTCCCGGAGGAATCTCGCTGCGCCGGACTGTCGGGAGGTTGGGATGGAGAAGAAGACTGGCCGCGCGCATCCGCGAGGAAAGTTGCCGCGAAGCAAACAGCAAAAATGGCCGATGAAAGAACGCCGCGACTCATAAGCCTCCCTGCCTTGCCTTCAGTATATCGGGCGCCCCATCAGCGGCTTGTTTCGGACGATTTGGAATTGCTTAATTCGGCACGGATGACCTGGAGCGCCTCCTTGGGAGGTCCAATGCGTTTGTACTGGCTCACCGTGGTGCGCTCGTGCACGCCCACGCCGAAGAAGAATTTCCGGCCGTCGAAGTTGTAATCGTAAAGAGTGGGAAGCCACACGCCGGGCGCCGCCTCGACTTGCTCCAGCACGAAGCGCCCGCCCTTATACACCTTGGCCACCAAGCCTCCGCCGAAAGAAATATCTTCGGCGATTTCCGCCTCGATGCGCACGAGCTGCCCGGCGGATTCATCCACCCAGGCGACTCCGCGAACGTGCGAAAAGATTCCCGTCAGCCGGGAGGTCGGCTTGTATTTTGGATTGGGGTCCAACTGGAATTTGGCGAGCACGCGGCCTCCGCGCTCCTCGCGGCCGAGCCAGGTGTATACAAAGGCGTCGCGCACCGCATCCACCAGCTCGGCGCGATCCTTGCGCCGTTTTTGAAATTTGGCCAGGGCATCGCGCTGCTCGCGGTTGCTTGGCTCCGACGCCCAAACGAGAGCATTCTCGAGCTTGCGCAGTTCGGCGGTGTAGGCCGCAGGGTCCGCCGGTTTGCCGTCGGCGCCCACAGGAATGCGTCCCGAGCCGGTCCCGGCAGGCACCACGCGAAACACCTGCACCTGCGCGGGCGCCGACTCACGGGCAGTCTTGCGAGTCTCCCGCCATTCGATCCGCTCGTAAAGGTCCAGCGCGGCGTCATTGGCATGCTGATCCGCGATGACGCGGTTCAAAAGCGCGCTGCGCTCTTCCGCAGAGGGCGCGCGGTCTTCACCGCCGGGCACGGCAGTGTTCTGCCCGCCGGCCCACAGCGCAAGGCCCGCAAGGAGAATCATACTGAAATTCCAATCTCGCATCGTCATCACGGCCAAAGGCCGTGGTTCATCAGATTTATTTTAACGCACCGCCGTTGCATGGAGACGCGGGCGTGCTCGGTTGGCAAACGGGCTGGATGTAGGAGGCGCGGGCCGGCTCTGCCGGCCCGCGATTCTCTGTGTTCCCCGAAGGGAAGCGATTATTGCTTTGGTTTTTCTGGGGGCTTCTGCTGTTGCTGTTGTTGCCGGCGTTGCTGCTCTTCGGTCCACGGCGGGACGACATTGTTCATGCGCGCATAAGCGATGGATTGCCCGAGGTGTTCGCCGAGATGCCGGAGCATGAAAATCATCGCTCCGCGGTCGGTTGTGTCCTGGCCGAAGAGCTTGAGTTTTTTATCCACGTCCGCATCCGAAAGACTCAGCACTGCACCGCGGATATGCGCAAACGATTCGTGAAGCGTCTGAATAATTTTGGCTTTATCCGTGGTGGATTTCTCCAGTCCGCGGACATCGAGGCCAGCAGGCGGGCTCGTCCCAATCAGGCTGGGAAGATTATAGTTTGCCGCGGAGACGTGCAGATACACCTCCGCGATGGAGCGCACACCTTCGCCGGGCCGCCAGGTGAACTTCTCGGGCGGGACCGCTTCCGCCAGAGTCGTGTAACGCTGCTCGAAATATTTCAGTCCGTCGAGAATCTCCGTGCGGACTCCCGATGTTGGAGCCGCTGCCGCTGCGGAAGATCCATGGGGAGCGGTTTGCGCATAGGTTGGAATGGTGAGGGCAAGACAAAACGCCAACAGTGTAAGAACAGCTCGATTGGCCTTCATGGTTCTCCTCGCTTCGTGAAATGGTTACAGCTTGGGTTTCTGCTGCTCGTGCTCATGCTGCTGGGCCTGGCGCGCCGCGGTCCATGGCGGAACGACGCCGTTGGCGCGCGCATACGCAATGGCCAAGCCGAAGTGCTCGTGCTGGTGCGTGCCAATAATGTAAAATACGTTGCGCACCGTCGTATCCGCACCGAAGAGTTTCACGGGTTTGTCGAGGTCCGCGTCGGGCGTCTTCAGGACGGCCTGGCGGACATACTCCACCGACTGTTTCAGGATTTCTACGACCCTGGCCTTGTCGGTGATTTTGTCCAGGCCGCGGAAGTCCACATCCGCGGGGGGCGGCATTCCCACGGCCCGCGGAAAGCTGAAGTTGCCGCCGGCAATGTGCATGTAAATTTCGCTGACCGAGCGAACCTGTGGATTAGGCCGCCAAGTGAACTTCTCTGCCGGCATGGCCTCGGCGAGGCTGACCAGCTTTTTCGAGAAATCGTCCCAATCGGCCAGAAACTCCGCGCGAAAGCCGGTGGCCGGAGCTGCCTGGGTGGCGGCCTGAGCGAGAGCGGATCGTGGCGCGGCAACAAGAACCGCCACAAGAACACCGAGGCCGGCAAATGCCAAGCGCAGACGGGTCATAATGATGCCTCCCGGGTTTCCTGACCCGGCTGGGCTACCATACCCGAAAGCACCACTGGCGACAACTGCCCCAGATGCAGGATCGGGCATTTCGCGGTTTTAACAGGGAACGAAATGGGGGGTAGTTCCGTCTAAGGTATAGGCCGCCGATGCGACACGGCGGAGGGGTGTGCGATTGGGCAAGCGTGTGAAAGCAACGCTGGTGGCCTTCTCGGAAACGTTCGAGCTGGCCTTCGATGCGCTCCGCGCGCATAAGCTGCGCAGCCTGCTGACGCTCATCGGCGTAATCCTCGCGGTGACCACTCTCGTGGCGGTGATGAGCCTGGTGGACGGCCTGAACGGCTACGTGCCCGACAAGATCGCCAATTTGGGCGCCGACGTCTTCGTCGTGGACCGCTTCGGGATCATTACCAGTTGGGACGCCTGGACGAAGGCGCAGAAGCGCCCCTTGCTCACAGTGGAAGATCTCCAAGCTTTGCGCGAGGAGATGGGCTCGGCCAAACAGATTGCCGCCGTAGAGAACTCCTTATCCGATATTCGCGCGGGCAACAACCTGATGGAAGACGTGAACATCGTCGGCGTAACACCCAATTATGCGGAGCTCCGAAATATCAACCTGGCCAGCGGGCGTTTTATGACCGAGGCGGACGACACGCACCGCTCGCCGGTGTGCTTCATCGGGGCCGATGTCGCCAAGAAATTCTTTTCCACCGTGGACCCCATCGGCAAAACCATTCGCGCCGGCTCCTACTCGTACGAGGTCGTTGGCGTCGCCGTGGCTATCGGGTCGGTGTTTGGAAACTCCCGCGATAATTTTGTCCTGATCCCCTTCGGAACCTTTCACAAGGAATGGCACACCCCGCGGCAATCCATTACGATCTTTGTTCAGGCGCAGCAGGCCGAGTTTCTTGAGCAATCCGAAGACGAATCGCGGATGCTGCTCCGCGCGCGCCACCATTTGCCGTATTCCGCCCCGGAGGATTTCGGCATCATCGGCTCCGCCTCGATCACCAGCCTCTGGGAGCAGCTCACCAGCACGCTGTTTCACATGGCCGTCGGCCTCACCTCGGTGTTTCTGGTTGTGGGCGGGATCGTCATCATGAACATCATGCTCGCCAGCGTCACCGAACGCACCCGGGAGATCGGCATCCGGCGGTCGCTGGGCGCGCGTCGAAGGCATATTGTCCTTCAGTTTCTGACCGAATCCGCCGTCCTGGCGGCAATCGGGGGATTGGTGGGAATCGGACTGGCGCTGGGCATCGAGCAGATTGTGCGCGCCACATTATCTCTTCCCCTGCGCACACCGCTGAGCGCGGTCATCCTGGCGCTCTCGCTCTCCACGAGCGTCGGTCTGTTTTTCGGCATTTATCCTGCCATGCGCGCGGCGCGGCTGGACCCCATCGAAGCTCTTCGCGCGGAAACATAAAGGAACCCAATGGCCCAAGCACACCGCGAAAACCTGAAGCAAGCCATGGACACTCTGCGGGCGCACAAACTCCGCAGCCTGCTGACCGTGCTGGGCGTGGTCCTCGGCGTCAGCGTCATCATGGCGGTGGCCGCCATGGTGACAGGCGTGGACAGAAGCGTCACCGAAGACATGATGCAATTCGGCACGGACACCGCCTTCATCTCGCGTTTTGACCAGGGGCCTCACAACGGCCGCCGCCCCAAGGAAGAGCGCTTGCGCAAGCCGCTGACGCTCGAGGATGGGGAAGCGATTCAGGCGGGCTGCCCTGCGGTAAAGAACGCTACGGTGTGGATCGGCCAGTGGGAGCAGGTCCACGAGGTCCGTACGCGCGATGGCAATGTGAGCGCCATTGACTTCCG
>Ga0137385_10003728_pt1 | contig 13257 bp, 15 predicted proteins | sample SagtaG_FD_104921 | JGI IMG/M metagenome (GOLD analysis project Ga0137385, IMG submission 104921) | Vadose zone soil microbial communities from Sagehorn Ranch, Mendocino, California, USA - Sage2_R_80_16 metaG | ecosystem: Environmental > Terrestrial > Soil > Vadose zone | place: USA: California...
CTCAATTAAACTTGCCAGTTGCGCCGTCGTTTCCAACCGCCGCGCCTGGCGCTCCCGCGCGATCGCCCTGGCAAACCGCCGCGCCTGCGGCTCGCCACCCAGTTCCCAAAAGATTTCCTGTAATTCCGTCTCATGCAACCCATTGACCAGCTCGGCCGCGGTTACCGGCTGGCGCAGGTCCATCCGCATGTCCAACGGGCCGTCCCGCTGGAAACTGAAACCGCGCCCCGGCTCGTCGAGTTGCGGCGAGCTGACGCCCAGGTCCAACAAGACCCCATCGCAACTCTCGGGCGCAATCCAATCGGCCAGTTCCGCAAAATTCCCGCGTCGAATTTCAAAGCGCCCCGCGAACTGCGCCAGCCGCCGGATCGCCGCTTCGATGGCGGCGCCATCGCGATCGCAACCATACAGCCATCCACTCGGGCTGCTCGCCGCCAAAATGGCTGCCGCGTGTCCACCCCCACCGATCGTGGCGTCGGCGTAACGGCCCGCCGGCCGGGGCCGGAGCGCCGCCAGCACTTCGGCCAAGAGCACGGGTTTGTGAGCGAACGTGGGCACGGTTCATGGCGGGCCTTGGTGTTAGCAGGATCCGGCCCCAAAAATCCGCGCCGTCAACCGGCTCCACAGGAACCGGTGCGACTCGTCGATCGACGAGCCTGCCTCCGATTCCCGCGCTGCGGACACGGGTTCCGGGGCCTCAACCACTTCCAGGTCCGCGTCGCTTAAATCGTTACGCACCGGCCGGACAAGGTCCAACCGCAATTCGCCCTGCACCGGCGGCGTTCCAGCCGGCCGTTGCGGTCTTGAGCCGAATGGGTTTCTCCGCAGCCGCGTCCAGCGGCCCAGCGGAAAGGCGCTCGACAGTGATGTCGTGTTCATGGCGGCGCCGGATGGGGCCGGCGGCCGGGTGTGAAGCGGGTTCATATTTTTCTTGATCGCTTGCGGCTCGGGTTGGCTGAACGGCGCGCGTTGTTCTTCCACCACCGGGCGAGAGTGGGTCGCAACCGCGTCCGGCGTTTTCGTTTCCGGGCGGGCGGGCGGCCCGAACTTCGGCAGCAGATGCTGCGTCATCCGGTAACGACTCGGTTCGTCCTTGATGGTCTCAAGGCTCCTGCCCACGGCCAATAGTTGCACGAGGCTCATAGATCGATTTCCGCCGCCACCTGCGCCGCCAGGCCTCGATCTTCGGACACCGCGGCGCGGTAACGTTTCGGATTCCAGATTTCAAACTTGTCGAGCCGCCCGACAAACTGCGCTTCGCTCTCGATGCCCGCCGCCTGCGCCAGATGTTCCGGCAGGCAAAAACGCCCGACGTTATCGAGGGCGAGCGGAGACGAAGCGGCGCCGATCACCCGCTCCAGCGTCGCCACCCGCTTGTCCTGCAATGATTTGGCTTTGAGCTTGTCCAGCATCACCCGCCATCGCTCCGGCGGCAGCACCAGGAGAAAATCTTCGCCGCCGATCGGCCACAGGATCACCGTGAACACGAGATCCTTGTGCTTCGGCCGCCACCGGGCGGGGATCATCACGCGCCGGCTCTGATCGATCCCATGGCGGAAATTCCCATGGAAACTTGGCACTTTGGCATCGGCGTCCCGCATTGGTGCATTCTTTAATCCGGGGGAACCACGTTCCCACGCTTACCAAAACTTCCCGTTTTCTACCCTTTTATACCCAGCACGTCAAGCGCCATTTGGATTTATTTTTAAATTATTTTTGGCCCGCGCCCAAGGGCCGGGAGACAGGGTGCGGGTCAGCCTTGGTTCAGCCCCGACAGGGCTGCGGATCCGTCTCGACCGGTGTTCCGTGGGTTGTCACCCACGGCTATTCACATTGAATCCCTCCGGGATTCCGGCACGCGCCTGCTCCCGCGACCCTGAACAAACCATCGCCCGCGGAGTCGCGGAGGTTCTGGAAGCAATGATCCCGCGTCCAGCCAACTATCGCCGCCGCCCGTCCCCAGCGGGGACGAATCTGAATAGCCGTGGGTGCAAACCCACGGGAGAGGCCCTCCCATGGCCGACCGACCCCGCAGGGGTCGAACCGGACGCGCGGGGGATGGCGGCCGCCGGCCGGTTTGATTTTGACCGCGGGGCGGGTTTATGCTCGGGCGTGCTTGCGAGCGCGTTCGATTTTTCGCTGCCGCCCGAGTTGATCGCCCAGGCGCCCGCCGCCGCCCGCGATCATTCGCGGCTCCTGGTTCTCCTCCGTCCGCGCAGTGAAATTGCGCACCGCCAATTTGCCAATCTTTCGGGATACTTGCGGGCCGGGGATGTCCTGGTGCTGAATGATTCGAAAGTCATCCCGGCGCGGCTGCGCGGGAGCAACACCCGCACCGGCGGGGAATTCGAATTGCTGCTGCTCGAGGAGGTCGGGGCGAACGATTGGTGGACAATGGTTCGCCCCGGCAAACGGGCGCGGACCGATACGAAAATTATCTTGCGGAACCGCGACGGCGACCTGACTGGCGTCCACGCGACGATCATCGACAAAAACAGCGAAGGCCATCGGCGCTTGCATTTTGCCGGAACGCCAAACCTGCTCGCAGACCTCGCGCGGCTGGGCGAGGCGCCGCTGCCGCCGTACCTGAAACGCGCGCGCGCGGCCGATCTGCAAACGGATCGCGAGCGCTACCAGACGGTCTATGCGCGGGAGGCGGGCTCGATCGCGGCGCCGACGGCCGGATTGCATTTCACCCCGAAAATGCTCGAACGGATTCGCGGCCTGGGGGTGAAGGTTTGTTTCGTCACGCTGCACGTCGGCTTGGGCACATTTGCCCCCGTCAAAACCAAGACGCTAGCCGACCACGTGATGCACGCGGAACGTTTTGTCATCGGGGCCGACACGGCGCGCATCGTCAATCAGGCCAAGCGCGCCGGGGATCGCGTGATCGCGGTGGGGACGACGACTCTGCGCACGCTGGAAACGGCGGCCATGAATGGCGATGGAAGAATCGTCGCCGGCGCGGGGCGGACCCGGATGTTTATCCATCCCCCGTTCGAGTTTCGAATCGTGGATGGGCTGCTGACCAATTTTCACCTGCCACGTTCCACGCTGCTGATGTTGGTCAGCGCCTTCGCCGCTCCGAAGGAAACGCAGGGGCGGGCGGTGGTCTTGTCCGCGTACGCCGAGGCGGTGCGGCAGCGGTATCGGTTCTTCAGTTATGGCGATGCGATGTTGATGGTGTGAGCGCCCGAATCGTTAGAGAGTGTTTTGAAAATCGCCCGGTCAGGGGACCGGGCCTACAAGGGTGCCGACATCGCATCGTTTCCTGTAGGCCGCGTGCCCTCACGCGGCGCTTTGGTGGATTGTTAAAACAGGCTCTTAGCGAAGGAACGGGGAGCGCGACCGTCTCGGTCGCACCAGTCGGCGTCTCGCCGACGGAATCCAACGGCGGCATCGTTCACCGATGGGTGAATCCGTTCCGCACAACGCCAACCTTTTTTGGTGAGCGCCAAGGGGACATATCCTTTTGTGCTCACCTTGGCGTTGCCTCCTGGGGAGCGCGGGCGTCTGGCCCGCTGCCGCCAGGATTTCAACTTCATCATCCCGGAAGGATGGTTGAGAATAGCCCGGCGTTTCAACGCCGGGACAGGGGTGAACGGGCGCCAAGTCCCGCAGGGACGGCTGAAATAGAGCGCGTCAGCCGTCCCTCCGGGACTTATCCATCAGGAACCTCAAACCCGGCGTTGAAACGCCGGGCTATTATCGTTCGTCCCTCAGGGACGAAAACAGCCCCTCTCACCTCTAATCCTAGTGGCGTTGGGCGTCTGGCCCGCTGCTTTTGGCCTCCGGCCAAAGCCGTTTGTTATCGCGGGTTGATGCTAGCGTTGACCGTCCGCTCCCGTCTCCGGACCATTCGGCGGGACGCCGAATGGTGCGAGCGGGACGCTCGCACTCCCCAAGTCGAAAGCAGCGTTTCTCGTGTCCGAGAACCCGCGCTCTATCGGCGCAAGGCGGCGAACTGCACAAAAAATGAGATGCGCCCGCGCCGAGATTGAATGAGGGAAAAATCCGAAGTCCGGAGTTCAGTGCTTCCCGCCGGAGGGCGGCGGGAAGCGCCGCGCGCGGGCCGGGGCAGGCCGCGCGCCTCCGCGCTGCCGTTTGTTTTCCTGAACGTGGCGACGACGGCCGATGGCAAGATTGCGCCGGGCAACCGGGCGTTTTTTCCCTTCGGCAGCGAGCGCGACCAGGAATTGCTGCTCGAACTGCGGGCGCGAGCGGACGCGGTCATGGCCGGAGCGCGCACCGTCGATTCTTTTCCCGTGAACCTCGGCCCCGGCCCGAAAAGGTTCCGCGAGCTGCGGCTTGGCCGCGGCCTGGCCGAGTATAATCTGCGCGTGATCGTGAGCGGCGCCGGGAGCATCGACCCGGCAGCGGAAATCTTCCGGCACCGCTTTTCTCCCATCATCCTGCTGACGACCGAACGCATTTCCGCAACGGCCCGGGAACGGCTGCGGGCGGCCGGCGCGGAGATTAAAATCTGCGGCCGGAAAGAAATCGATTTTTCCGCCGCGCTCGCCTGGCTGGGCGCGCGCTGGGGCGTGAAGCGGCTGCTTTGCGAAGGCGGCGGTGAACTCAACGGAGCGTTGCTGCGCGCCGGCCTGGTGGACGAGATTCACGTGACGCTCTGCCCGGTCATATTCGGCGGCCGAGAGGCCCCAACGCTGGCCGATGGCAAAGGATTCGAAACGCTGGCGGAAGCCGCGCGGCTGCAGTTGAAATCACTCAAGCGAGTCGGCAACGAATTATTCCTGGTTTATCGGGTGAAGAAGCGGCGCTCCCAGCCATGAGAGCGCCGCATCTTCGACCGTGGACTCGCTGATTCTCAAGGCCTCTTCTCCTTCGACGCCAATTGTTTCCTCCACGGCAAGAATGCAAGTATTACTTCGCGTTTGGCTCGCGCGCCTTCCGGCGTTCGTTCAACCAAGTTCAGCTTTTCGAGTGCGCCAAGATCGCGCTGCAAAGTCTTCGACGTTTTGACCGTGTAAGCCTTCGCCAGTCGAGGCGTCAGTTCTGGAATCTTCGCAACGGGCACCGGCTCTCCCTTATCACCCAGGTCCAATGCCAGCCGTCGCTGCCGCGTCTCCGCCGGACTGTTCCTGTCGTGGAAGACATCGTGGACGTAGTTCTCCCACGTTACATCCCACTGCTGTTCCCGAATGACCTGCAACTGCTCCCGCAAGCCGTCCACGAACCCGCGCACGGCGTATTCGAGAAAAGGTAGAATGTCCCCGCCGGATTTACTCGCCTGGTCAAGCTGCCGGTAATACTCGGCACGCGTCTGGTTGTAGTGGTTGCTCAGCAAATGCGCGGCGGGTGTGGGCACGCCCGCCGCCAACAAAATCTGAAACTCCACCAGGCGCGCTGTGCGTCCGTTGCCGTCGCCGAACGGATGAATCCACGCGAGGTAAAGATGCGCCACCACGGCCTTGATGATGGCGTAAACCGTCTCCAAGCCGGTCGCCGCATTAAAGTCCGGCCCGGCAAGCCAGCCGCAGAGCCGCTCCAGCAAATGCCCACAATCCTCCGCTGGCGCGCCGCGATAGAGGTTGCCGACGACCACCGAATGTTCGCGCACCTGGCCCGCCACCACGCCTTCGCCCGGTTCCAATTTCTCCAGCACCTGCCGGTTAAGCTTGCAAACACGCTCCGGCGTTAGCGCGTCTTCGCCGGAGCGCAATTGTTTGCTGATGCTCCGGCACGCCGCCACAATGTTGTCTATCTCCCGCGCCAAATACTCCCTGGAACGCGGCAGCTTCAACTTTCCCTGCAAATGCTCCAGCACTTCCTGCTCGGTAAGCGAATTGCCCTCAATCGCCGTCGTGGCCGCGGCGCCTTTGGCGAGATACAGCAAATGCAACTGCTCTGCGGTCGCCGGGCGCAACGGTACACCCGCGATATGCTCGCACTTCGATGAGGCCTCGCCCAAAAGCATCCACAACTGCGGACGCGCCTGACGCAGGTCGATGCGAAAGGAAATCCAGGGATGTGTCCGCTCAAATGTCCGCATAAATGTCCACCATCTTTACCCGCGTAACCCACTGTCTAACAAAGCTGAGTCCGTCAGACAAGCGCTTGCCTGTCCACGAAAATGTCCGCCCGGTTGTCCTGGCAAATTTCGCGGTCAAACGTGGGCCTCCGCGAGTGGGGCGGCGGGCACGCGCAACTCGCCCAATCCGCGCAAAGCAACGCGGCTTCAATTGAAGTCACTCAAGCAGGTCGGCAACGAACTGTTCCTGGTTTATCGGGTGAAAAAGCAGCTGCGGTGAAGCGATGTCGAGGCACAAGCCCTGGCGGCCGAGAGGTGGCAAACGGCCCACGGATGACACGGATGGCCGCGGATGCGAAAGACCTTTTATCCGCGTTCATCTGCGTAATCCGCGGTCAAACACACTCTCTCTCAATCCGTTACTTTACTTTTTCCAGCAGGGCGAAGTACTCGTCACGCGAGAGGCCGGCCGTCTTGAGGTTGTTGCGAATGACGAACACCGGAACTTCCTTGTAAGCCGGAATGACCACCGGGCGGGCCACGCCCGGCTTGACGTAGGAGCGGTGGCTGCCCTGTTGACGGGCGAACTGAAATCCAGCGGCGACGAAGACGGCCTCCACCGTGCGCCAATGCTCCGGCGTGAACCTGGGCATGGGCGCGGCTACACTTCAGCCAGACAGGAACGTTGCTCCAAGCCCAGCCAGACCGGGCCGCGCCATTCGCGGCGGACGCGGCGGTATCCGGCGTCCTCCAAAACTTCCTTCAGCGTGCCGTGTTTGGCGGCGGTGGCGAGGAACAGCCGCACGGCTTCGTCCACGGCTTTTCGCGCCGCCTCCGGCGTGGGGCCGGAACTGGCGACGTCCAGGGGCATGGCGTGGGCGATGAACTGGCCGTCCTCCTTCCAGACCTGCACCGTGTAATCAATTTGCACGAGCGCAACATAACCGGTGCGTCGGCCTTTGACAACGCCGAGAGGCGAACTCCCGCGAACCACGCTAAGGACGCGAATGAAGCTTTGATTCCAAGACCGGGGGCAAACTCTTCGTTGCCTTCGTTAGCTTCTGTAAACCGCTTTGCCTTGATTGCAAAACCGGGGGGCAAACGGACCACGGATTGCAGGATGCCACGGATAGACTTTGAATGGATGCTAAAAGCAGGGGGGAGAATCGGATTAGGAAATCAGGAAGCGCCGGCTACAGGAGTTTCTTGAAGTCCTCCTTCAGTCTTTGGGAGGCGAGGGCGGCCTGTCGGATTTTTCTCAAGAGTTCGGCGGACGCCTTTTCACCGCGCTTGATCAGTCCGCGCCGCCCGGCTTCGTCCAGCTCAGCGACGAGCGCGGTCTTGGCGCCATCGAAACGGATATAGCTGGGATGATTAGCAGCGACATGTTCGCCGCGCTGCAAAACGCAGGTCAAATCGTCAAACCTTCCGCCTTTGAGGGAAGTGATGTTGACATAGAGGGCGAGGCCGTCGTGCCGCGCGGGATCGTTAATGACAATCCACAGGTGGTTCCTACCGTGCAGTTCGCTGCCGCCGTAGAAGGTGTCCCCCGGCCCGAACATGCAGATGCTTCAGCGGACTCTTTCGAGGGCGGAATCCATGCAGCGGTCAGCCTCGGCGTTTTCCGCGATCGCTTCGATGTCCTTTTTGGAAACGCCGGCGCCCCGCAAAATGTCCTCAAACGGGATCGTGACGGGAGTGCCCTTGGGATCGCGCCATTCAGGAAGTTGGTGCGTGTGGTCCACCAAGCGCCATTCGTCCCACCCACGAAACTTGGCGTAGATTTCATCCAGCAACGCCAGTTCAGCCGCCGACAACTCGCCCGTGTCGGGCACGCCGCTGAACCGGACGGTGAACACGTAGGCATTGGGGCGGGGGATGAATTTGTGCCAGGCGCTTTCAGGGGCTTCCTGCTTTTTCTGCGAAACGAGGTCGTAAACGCGGCTCAGGACCGGACCGTGTTTCATGGCGACGACGCGGTCTCCGGTGATCGGCCTTCCGAAGCGCAACAGCGCCTCGCGGTCAGCCAAGTAGAGCAGTTTCATGAGCGCGAGATAGTTCATCTCGCCACCGCTGTGTTGGATCAGGCGAGCGGCGGCTTGGACTGCCTTTTGCTCGTTGAATTTGAATTTGATGGATTTCACTGTTGCCACTGCGCGTTGCGGCATTCCTCATACCAATTTGCCACGACTTGGTCAAAACTCAAATGTTGCGCCGATGGAACAACACTATGGTTCCAAAACCGGGGGGGGGACAAACTGACGACCGCGAAACACGCGAAACACGCGAAACACGCGAAGCTTTGCTTTGATGCCCGAGCTGGGGGGAACTTTTAACAGGAGGTAACAGAGATAACTGAGGGGTTTTGTTTTGGCTCGAACGGCGAGGACTCAGATTAACAGAAGGAAACGAAGGAAACGAAGGGGGCGGCAACCTTCATTCCAACACCGGGGACAAATTCTTCGTTGCCTTCTGTAAACCGCTTTGCCTTGGCTCGAACGGCCGGGACCAAAATTAACAGAAGGAAACGAAGGAAACGAAGGGGGCCGCAGTGGTGTTTGACTCCGAAGGGGTGACGAACTTCTCGTTGCGCAAGTGGGTGGCTTTGGGCTGGGCCGCAAGCGGGAACGCAAACAGAAACAAAACCGCAAGCCAGGCGAGGGAACATTTCGCGGCACATCTGGATTGCACGCGTTTACGCAGGCGCCAAGAATGCCAAAGAAAGAGATTGCCACGCCGTCGCGACCGCCGGAAAATTGCAACCAATGATCGCGAGGGAAAGGCAATTCTCCGCCATCCGCGGAACGTCGAAAAACAAACCCCCTTCAAAGGACCTCTGGCGAAGAGTAGCCATTATCAAGAACTGACCCCTTGTCGAAGCGGAATTTCAGGAAACGGTGAACAAGAGCAAAGCCATGCTCAAAGCCGTGGCGCTGGCGGAGACGTTTGGCGTGAAGCTTGAAACTTGAGAAAATGCAACAACCCTGTTGACGCCCTAGGTGGGGGGCGCATAATCGGCTGCAATCTTATGAGTGCCCGCTGGAAGTTCAATGACGGACTGGCTGAGGGAAGCCCGACGTGCGCGAATCCAAAGTCGTCCTCATCGTCGGGGCTTTGGAAGTCAGCCGATTTCCCAACGAAAAGCGCTTTTGGAAAACTTGTTTTCGCAGTGGCATCTGGCCTCTGCTTTGCCCTGATTGCACCCCGGGCTTGGTGTGCTCAACAGGGGGCGGGCGCCGTACCATCCGTCCCAGAGGAGGCGGAAAAGCAGTATCAAAAGGCCCTTGAGGGATTTCAGGATCGGTCCAAACCCATAGATATTCAGTCATTCCAAGACGTAGCCGCTAAAGCAACGAACTGTGCGGCGGCTCATGCTATTTTGGCGTGGGCGTACTTTCTCTCATCAACAGGGCCTGAAGATGTTCACTCTAGCGACATAATGAAAGAACTGGACATCGCGGTATCACTTGAGCCAAACAACCCAAAAGTTTACGTTACAAGGGGCACTCTCAAATTTTTGGTGACTAAAACCCAAATACCGCTCCTTCCGAGGAACCCTGACGACATCCCACCCGACATCATGAAAGGATTCGAGTCGGCGATATCCGACTTCGATGCCGCGATCAAGATCGACGAACATTGCTTTGCAGCTCATCTAAACAAGGGTGTCGTACTGACGCGCATTTCAAAGAACTTGGATGCGATGTACGAGTTCCTTCAGGCGAACAGCAATGAAACCAAGGAAACCAAATATCAAATGCCGACGCTGGCCAATGAATTCGACGCGGTATTCGTTGGGTCCAGCCATCCTTTCGTATTCGTTAGCTCGTTCAATCGCTACATGATCGAAAAGCAGTTCACAAAAAGGCTGGGTAAAAAGGCGCTGCGCAGTACGCCGTACGGCCAACTGGAGTACTTTGAGGGCAATGATGACATCAAAGCCTTCACTTGGTACTTGATTGGCGATATCCATCCGAACCCAGCGTCCGCTTTCGATGCGTGTAGCACTGCCATCAGATACAATCCGAGCGTGCGGATATTTCACCTGACAAAAGGAGGGGCTGCGATGGAATTGGGAAAAAGTAGTTCTGATGTGGAGAAGGAATTGGAAAAGCTTAGCGAACAGGCCAAGAAGTTCGAAAAAGACTACGACGCGAAGAAGCGGTGAATTGCGAGCAGCAAATTAATCAGCGTATGAGTGCGACAACGAGTGCCACCGGGACGATTCGGCCCAAGGTTTGTGTATTCCTCATCCTGCAAGTTCTTTATCCGTTGATACATGGCTGGGGCGCTGAGGGCTTAAGCGCTTCGGGAGGCTCTCGCCTCGCTCCGCAAGCGTACGTCAAAGCTTCTAACACGGACGCGTATGACTCCTTCGGTCGGTCAATAGCGGTTTCTGGCGACACGATGGTCGTTGGGGCGATTGGTGAATCCAGCGATGCCACAAGCATCAACGGCAGTCAGAAAAATAACGACTCAAAGGACTCAGGTGCAGGTTACGTCTTCGTACGCCAAGGGACGAATTGGACACAGCAGGCCTACCTGAAAGCCTCCAATTCCCGCCCAGGCATTCTGTTTGGCTTCTCGGTTGGCGTGTCGGGCGATACCGTTGTCGTCGGAGCGTATCGGGAGTCTGGCGATTCAAAAGGGGCGAACGGAAACCAGAACAACCAAAATTCACATGAGTCAGGCGCTGCATACGTTTTCGTCCGCCAAGGAACGAACTGGAACCAGCAAGCCTATCTCAAAGCCTCTAATACGACGGCTGACCAGAATTTCGGCTATTCTGTTGGGGTATCAGGCGACACGATTGTGGTAGGGGCCGCAGGCGAGTCCAGTAATTCAGAGGGGGTAAACGGCAAGCAGGATGACAAGAGTGCGGAGAATGCTGGCGCCGCATATATCTTCGTGCGTCAAGGGACGAATTGGAGCCAGCAAGCCTATCTCAAACCCTCGCATACCGAGGCGCACGCCAGCTTTGGCGATGCGGTAGCGATTTCGGGAGATACTGTGGTGGCAGGAGCGTGGGGCGAATCAAGGAAGGCAGGGGCGGCCTATCTCTTCGTACGCCAGGGGCAAACTTGGCGACAGCAGGCGCGTCTCACACCCTCAGATGATTCGTCGCGGAAAACCGTCGAGCCTCTCGGAGATATCTTGGGTTCCGGTAACTTCGGCTCATCTGTGGCGCTCGATGGTGACACCCTAGCCGTTGGGTCCCCCGTTGAAGCAACTGCTTCGGGGGCGGCATACGTCTTTAACCGCAGCCAAGGGAACTGGATTAAGCAAGCTCGCCTCGTCTCCGCTTCACCTAGCAGCCTCGCCTCCAAGTTCGGGGCATCCGTAGCGGTGTCTGGCGGCGTAGTGGCGGTCGGTGCGGATGGCGAGTCTAGCGTCGCGTTCAATGCGGGAGCAGCTTACGTGTTTGTGCGCAGCGGGAAGACATGGCAGCAGGCCCGTTTGAAACCATTCAGTGCCGCATCGGGACAGCATTTTGGCGAAGCGGTCGCGGTTTCGTCCGGCACCGTTGTGATCGGAGCCGGTGGTGATAACGGCAACGCTGCCGGTGTGAACCCCAAAGAAAACGATATGAGTTCTCCTGGTTCGGGCGCCGTTTACGTATTCGATGTTATCAGTTCTCGATAGATCGCATGAAGAACTCAGCGATTTCTGACGGTGTCACTGCTAAAGTTGCTCTCTTGGCAATTTTGGTTGTTATGCCGGTTGTCTGCGCGAGTCGGGCACTCAGTGCCGAGCAGGCGACTGCGGCGCAGTCAAATTTGACTTCCTCAAATCCCACGAAGCCCGGACAGAAGATTTGGGACGTACTGCCAAGTACGGAACCTGTCCTCGTTATTGGCCAAGGCGGCAAATTGTCGACGGAAAGCCAAGGAATCGAGGTCAGCGACTCCTTGGTTATCAGCCCCGACGGGACGCTTTATATCGGCTCGCAAGATAGACACGTTTATGCATTGGATACAAGAAACGGTACTAAAAAGTGGGCATTCGAGACTCCTGGATGGGTTGTTTCTTCCCCTTCGCTTGCGAATGAAGGCACACTGTATGTAATTTCCGACGGGGACTTATTCGCACTTGATGCAGTTTCGGGAGCCAAGAAATGGAGATGTGAAGACTTAGGTCACCCGTGCCGGTTTTATCCTGACGCGTGTTTCGCGATTGGCGAGGACGCAACGATTTTTGTTGGGTCCGAAGAGGGGCGGCTTTACGCGCTCGATGGAAACACCGGAAAAACCAAGTGGCGCTTTGAAACCAGAGAGATCATTGGAGAGAACATTGACTCAACTCCCGCAATTGGAGCAAACCATCTTGTGTATTTTGGGTCTTGGGATAAGAAACTTTATGCCATAGACGAACGAACGGGTGCCAAAAGGTGGGAATTCGTCACTGGCGGCAAGATTAACTCTTCTCCCGCAATTGGAGTAGATTCGACTGTGTATTTTGGGTCACAGGATAAGAAACTGTACGCGCTGGACGGAAATACAGGGGCGAAGCGATGGGAGTTCAAAACGGGAGGAAAAGTTACCTCGTCACCGGCAATCGGCAAAGATGGGACGGTATTCGTGGGTTCTTGGGACAAGCGAGTTTATGCGTTGGCCGGGAAGACGGGGAAAAGGAAGTGGAGATTTGAAACGGGTGGTCAGGTGATGGGCTCGCCTGCGCTTGCGGCAGATGGCACGCTATATATTGCTTCGATGGATGGAACGCTTTACGCCTTGGATGAGGCGACTGGTAGAAAAAAATGGAGCTTTGACACAGGCTGGCAAATCGCTGGTTCGCCTGTGATTGCGGTGGATGGAACAGTTTTTATTTCTACCGGCGAGGGTCGCATCTTCGCAATGTATGGAGGCAGTCCACCCGCAGAGAGTCCGTGGCCGATGTTAGGTAATGATGCCAAGCATGCTGGGCGGCAAATACGATAGCTACGACTGTCAGCGTTTCGCCGGAAATTCACGTGCGCCGCGAGGACAACAAAGTTGAGATTCGTCCCACCGCCGGCACGCGCCGTCGCGGCAAGAGGCCGGGCGAGGACGCCGCGTTGGAAAAGGAACTCCTCGCCGACCCGAAGGAACGCGCCGAACACGTCATGCTCGTGGACCTCGCGCGCAACGACATCGGGCGCGTGTGTTAAGGAATCGCTCTCCCAACTAATTGATGGCGAGCGTGTTACGAAACAGCGCACGATTATTTCAAGAACGGATGAATTCGAAAGCCTGTTGATTTCCTGGCGAACTGAGCGGTGTCGTTGC
>Ga0137385_10003729_pt1 | contig 13257 bp, 12 predicted proteins | sample SagtaG_FD_104921 | JGI IMG/M metagenome (GOLD analysis project Ga0137385, IMG submission 104921) | Vadose zone soil microbial communities from Sagehorn Ranch, Mendocino, California, USA - Sage2_R_80_16 metaG | ecosystem: Environmental > Terrestrial > Soil > Vadose zone | place: USA: California...
GGCGGCCGAGTCCATCGACGGCGTCGAGGTGGACGCGGTCCGTCCGTACGCGGGGGTGCTGGACACCCACCGTGAACTGGAGTTGGTGGAGGAGGTCGCTGACGACCCGCGCAACGGGATCGCGGTGTTCACCGAGGGCGTACCAAAGATCATCCGAGCGGGTTGGGCACTGACGCTGCGGTCGGACGGCAAGGGCGTGAGCCGGTTAGCCGCCAGCACCGCGGCGCCCGAGGCATCGGACGTGGACATGCCGTGGCTGCCGCTGGGCCGCGCCACGGTCCTGGACGGTGAGGCCGACTGGGTGCCGGAGACGTGGCGCGAACTGGGTACCGAACTGGCCGCGACGCCGCTGGGGAAACCCGATCGGGCGTTGTTGGTCGCTCGGCCGGGTGGTCCGATGTTTCGCGCCGCTGAGGTTGCTCGGCTGGCGCATCTGGCCGGCATCGTCGCCGTGGTTCTGGACGGCTAAAGGGGCTTGTTCGCTGTTTACTGCCCGTCCTCGGTCGCGGCCGGAGTCGACTGGCCGAGCCTGGTGATCGGGTGGGCTTATTCGTCGACGGTCTTGTCTTCGGGGGCTGTCTCGGGGCCGTCGCCGGTGATGGCTGCCGCTCTGGCCGCGTCCGGGCCGTTGGTGAGTAGGACTCGGAAGCCGTTCTCGTCCAGGATCGGCACCTTGAGTTGTGCGGCCTTTTCGGCTTTGGTACCCGGTGCGTCGCCGATTACCACGAACGCCGTTTTCTTGGAGACTGAGCCGGCCGCCTTTCCGCCGCGGGCGGTGATCGCTTCCTTGGCCTCGTCGCGGGAGAAGGCCTCCAGTGAGCCGGTGACCACGATCGTCATGCCTTCGAGGGTGCGTGGGACGCTGTCGTCGCGTTCCTCGGCCAGTCGTACGCCTGCGGCGCGCCATTTGCGGACCACGTCGCGGTGCCAGTCCACGTCGAACCACTCGCGTAGTGCGGCGGCGATGGTCGGGCCGACACCGTCCACATCGGCCAGTACGGCCTCGTCGGCTGTTTCGATCGCGTCCAGGGAGCCGAGTGCGCGGGCCAGTGCCTGGGCCGCGGTCGGGCCGACGTGGCGGATGGACAGCGCCACCAGGGCGCGCCACAGTGGACGGTCCTTGGCCAGGTCGAGGTTGGCCAGCAGTTTGGCGCCGTTCGCGGAGAGGTCGCCTGCCTTGGTGCGGAACAGTTCCGTCTCCAGCAATTGTTCCTCGGTCAGGTCGAACACGTCGCCCTCGTCGGCGATGGCGCCAGCCGCCAGCAAGGCTGTGGCCGCCTCGTAGCCGAGACCCTCGATGTCGAAAGCGCCCCGACCGGCCAGGTGGAACAGGCGTTCCCGCAGTTGGGCGGGGCAGGACCGGGCGTTGGGGCAGCGGATGTCGACGTCGCTCTCCTTCTCCCGGTGCAGCGGCGTGCCGCACTCGGGGCAGACGTCGGGCATCACGAATTCGGTGAGCGTGCGGCCGTCCTCCCGTGCGGCCACGACCGGGCCGAGTACCTCGGGGATCACGTCACCGGCCTTGCGGATCACCACCTGGTCGCCGATCAGCACGCCCTTGCGTTTGACCTCGTCCGCGTTGTGCAGCGTGGCCAGCGCGACGGTCGTGTTGGCGACCTTCACCGGTGCCATCACCGCGAACGGCGTCACCCGACCGGTGCGGCCCACGTTCACCCGGATGTCCAGCAGGGTCGTGATGACCTCTTCCGGCGGGTACTTGTAGGCGATCGCCCAGCGGGGCGCGCGGGACGTGTTACCGAGCCGACGTTGTTCGGACACCTCGTCGATCTTGATCACGATGCCGTCGATCTCGTGCTCGGCGTCGTGCCGGTGCTCGCCCCAGTAGGCGATGTGCTCCTTGACCTGCTCGAACGTGTCCAGAATGGTGGTGTGCGGGGACACCGGCAGCCCCCACGCGCGCAGGGCTTCGTAGGCATGGGACTGGCGGTCGGGGCTGAAGCCCTCGCGTTTGCCCAGGCCGTGGCAGATCATCCGCAGCGGCCGGCTCGCGCTCACCCGGGGATCCTTCTGGCGCAACGATCCAGCGGCGGCGTTGCGCGGATTGGCGAACGGCGGCTTGCCCGACTCGACCAGCCGGGCGTTCAGCTCGGTGAACTCGGTGACCACGAAGAACACCTCGCCGCGCACCTCGACCAGCGGCGGCACCGGATACTCCTGCGTGCCGGTCAGCACCTCCGGCACGCTGCGCATGGTGCGCACGTTGAGCGTGACGTCCTCGCCCGTGCGGCCATCGCCCCTGGTCAGCGCGCGGACCAGGCGGCCGTCCTGGTAGAGCAGGTTGATGGCGAGGCCGTCGATCTTCAGCTCGCACAGGTAGTGCACCGGCCCGCCGAGCGACTTCTCGACCCGGTCCCACCAGCCGTGCAGTTCGTCGGTGCCGAACACGTTGTCCAGGCTGAGCATCCGCTCCAGATGATCGTGCGCGGAGAACTCGGTGGAGAACGCGCCGCCGACCCGCTGGGTCGGCGAGTCGGGCGTGACCAGCGACGGATGGGCGTCCTCGATGGCCTCGAGTTCGCGCAGCAGGGTGTCGAACTCGCCATCGGAGACGGTTGGCGAATCCAGGATGTAGTAGCGGAACTGATGCCCGCGCAACTCATCGGCAAGCACCGCGTGCCGCTCACGCACCGCGCCGGGCACGTCCGCGACACCTTCGGCGCCCGCGGAAAGAGCCTCGTCTTGGCTGGTCACAAGCCCAGACTATCGACTCACCCCGACATATTTCGACCTGGTGCGCGCTGTCTTCCGCCGGATCAGTGGCTGACCCGGCCCGGTTGCCGTTCGGCGTCGGTAATCTCCACGTAGTCGAACTCCTGGGTGTCCTGCGGCGGCACGACGACCGGTGGCAGGACGATGACGAAGAGCTCGACCTCGGTCACCGCGGCCAGCGGCAGCGACTCCCCCTGCTCGACCTGCAGGGCGGTCAGCCGCTCGACCGGCGTCGGCCCGCAGGTGCCGCGTCCGGACAGCACGACGATCAGCCGCCGGCCGCGGTATTCGGTCGACGACCAGTGGGCGCCGGGCCGGAGCCTGATCATCTCGATCCACACCACGCGTTCGGAGAAGGCGCCCAGGTACCTGTGCTCCACCTGGTCGGCGTCCGGCAGCCAGCGGAAGCGCTTCGGGTCGGCGATGATCACGTTCTGGTAGCGCGGCCTCGGGTACTTCAGCCGTTCCCCGTAGACGTGTTCCCAGATGGCGTTGAGGCCCCACTGCACCGTGCCATCCGGCCGGTGGTAAAGGTTCCCGTCGAACCTGCCGGTTTCGGCGAGCTCCCGCCGCGCCTGGCGACGCTGCTCGATGCTCATGAACCCGATGCCCGACGCGCCGCCGAACTGCAGCACGAGCTGCACGCGCTCGCCGGGGGCCGCGGCGCCGAGCGGGTCCTCCTGCGGCCCGTACGCCATGCCTTCCGGGAAGTAGCCGACCTGGCCCTCCCGCAGGACCGTGCCGCGGCCGATGTTCATGTCGCCGCGGACCGGCAGCCGGATCTGCTCGAAGTTGTGCCGGTGCCGGGGCATCGAGAAGTCGGTGTCCTGTCGCCCGAGGATGTACATGAAGTTGTCGGGTGTGTCCGGATCGCCCTTGAGCAGGTGCTGGAACGAGATGGCGCCGGTCGGGTGGTCCTTGACCCAGGCGGTGTCGTCGAACGGAACGATCTTCACGAGTCCTCCCGCGGTGTCAGTGGGTGGCTGCGGCGTCCGCCGTCGGGATGACGCTCGCGGGCGCTCGCAGCACGAGCCGGTCCAGCGTGATGACGGTGACGGCGCACGCCGCACAGACGAGTCCGGCGATGACGAAGATGGCGCTCATGCTGAACGAGGCCGCGATCAGCCAGCCGCCGATGACCGGGCCGATGATCCCGCCGACACGGCCGCAGCCCATCGCCCAGCCGACACCCGTGGCGCGCAGCCGCGTGTCGTAGTAGCTGGCCAGCAGCGAGACCGTGCACATCTGGGCGCCGATGGCGAGGAAGCCGGCGATGAACGTGGTAGCCAGCAGCCAGGCGCCGGACGTGCCGGCGTGCCCGACGGACGCGATGGCGACGGCGCCCAGCGCGTAGCCGACGCTGATCACCAGGCCGGGCACCCGCGGGCTGGAGAATCTGTTGATCACGAAGCTGCCGAGGATACCGCCGATGTTCAGCGTCGCCACCGCGAGGATCGCCGCAGAGGTGCCGATGCCCGCCCGGATGGCCAGCGTGGGGATCCAGTTGACCAGGAAGAAGGCCATCAGCAGCGTCAGGAACAGGGCCAGTGACAGCAGGCCGGTGCCCAGGGCCCGGCCGTCGGTGAACAGGCTCCGCACGGGGGCGCGCCCGGTCACGGCGTCCGGTTCGACCGGCGCCCGCGCCACCTGGTCCTCGGTGATGCCCATCCGGGCCAGCACCTTGGCGATGGCGGCCTGGTCGCGGGCCGGCGACAGGAAACGGATGGACTCCGGTACCCAGGCGACGAGGAACGGAAGCAGCAGCATGGGCAGCGCGCCGCCGACCACGAACACGCTGCCCCAGCCGTAGGCGGGGATCAACCGCGACGCCAGCACGCTGCCGATCACGGAGCCCAGCGGAATGCCGCAGAAGGTCATCGTGGCGACCATGGCCCGCGCCCGCACCGGGGCGTACTCGGCGGCGATCGCGATGGCACCCGGCAGCGCGCCGCCCACGCCGAGGCCGGTGATGAACCGAATGACGCTCAACGCGGTCATCGAACCGGCCAACGGGGTCACGAGGCAGGCCACGCCGAACAGCAGGACGGTGATCACCAACGTGGGCTTGCGACCGATCCGGTCGGCGATCACCCCGGTGCACACCGCGCCCACCAGTCCGCCGAACAGGCCGATGCCGAATACGAAGCCGAAACCGGATGGCGGCACGTGCCAGGTGGCGGTGATGGCGGGGGCGGCGAAGGAGATCGACTGGGTGTCGAACCCGTCCAGGACCATGACCGCCGTACACAGGGCGATGACGACGACCTGGAAACGGGATGTCCGGCTGTCGTTGATGATCGAGTCGAGATCTGGTCTTCCGTTGGTACTCATGGGGTCTCCTCGTTGAGCTGTGTCCCCCGTCGTTCGGCTTGTTGGTGGGTGAGGGTGGCCAGCTTGGTGCTCATCAACGACGAGATGAGTCGCGCGTAGCTGGGGTCCGCGGCACGGGTGCGCCGGGCCGCGGGCGAGGACATGATCAACTCCAGGGCGTGGTCGTGGTAGGCGCGGGTGGCCCGGACGGCCCGCTTGGCGTCCCTGGCTTCCAGCGCCGCGACGACCGCGATCCGGTCGGAGTAGAGGGCGCCGACGATCTTCCGCAGCGGCAGCAGTCGGCGCTCGGCGAGCGCGGTCGCCAGCTCCACCTGGATCTCGCCGAGGAACGAGCACATCGCGGCGAGCAGGGGGTTGCGGCAGAGCCCGGCGAGCTGGCGCAGGAAGTGCCGCAGGTCCCGCATGGCCGTGTCCAGATCGTCAGGTTCGGCCAAGCGCTCGGCAGCGTCCCGTAAGGAGGCGATCTCATCGTCGGTCGCCTGGTGCGCGACGAGCCCGGCGGAGTGCGAGTTGAGGATGCCGAGGATGTCCATGACGTCGGTGGCCGACGAGCCCTCCAACTGGATGGCGGCGGCCATCGACATCGCGATCAGGGTCTCGGACCGCACGCTGACGACCGACCCGCTGCCGTGCCGGACCCGTACCAGCCCCATCGCGGCGAGGGTACGGACCGCCTCGCCCACGGTGGCGGCGCTGACCCCGTACCGCTGCGCGAGGTCCCGCTCCGCCGGCAGGCGTTCGCCGTGTGCGAGCTCGCCGCGCAGGATCCGTTCCCGTAGGTCGGCCAGGATCTGGTCGACCGCGCGCACCCGGTCGATCGTCCGGTACGTCTGCCGGTCGTCCGTGCTCTCCACCATGAAGGGTCCTCCGTGTGACCTGTAGCACAGTAAGGTGACTAGTGAACAGTGTCAAGTGACCAGTCACTTGTGAGGTTCAGCTCCCGCTGCCGTTTCGCCGCGCTCGTGTCAGGCTGATTCCAGGCCCGTTGTCCGGTCGGCCAGTGCCAGGACCAGCTCGCGCAGCTGCCGCAGTGTGATGGCGTTCTCCGGTTCGTGGACCGCGGCTTCCACGCGTCGCAAACGTTCCCCGGCAAGACGTTCGCCCAGAGTGGCATCCAGGGGCAGGAACGTCATCGCGGATCGGCCTGGTTCGTCCAGTTCGGACAGTGCGGGGTGGTAGACCGCCACGTCCACCACGCCGGCTGCCTCATCGACCAGGGCGGCCAGGCGGAAATCGGCCAGGCTGATCCGGTGGCCGGACAGGTTGACGGTCACGCCGTCGGGGTCGGGCACGGCCGGCACCGAGTCGTGGAACTCCCACAGCACGTCGTTCGGTGGTGCCGCCGCCTTCCACGCGTCCGTGTACGGCCGTAGCGCTGGGTCCTCCTGACCGCTGACCACCAGCGCGTACACCGCCTGCTGGCCACGATCCAGCGAGAAGTGCAGCTCAGGGTGCACCGCGGCGACCGCCTCGCACAGGTCGTGCTCCACCCGACTCGGTTCGCGGTCGCCCAGTGCCGAACTGATACTGGGCAACAACTCGTCCCAGCGGGCCCAGAACGTGCTGGCCGCGGTGGCCGGGTCGGGCGGTTGGGTCGCCTTCGGCTTGTGCCGGCGAAACCACGTCATGCGGGCCATTGTGCGCCGCTGTTCACGGCCTGGCCCACGATTCGGGTGGCTCGACGAAAGCCTTGGCCAGTTCCGCGGACAGCGCCATCGCCCGCACGGCCCACGTCGTGCTCGCGCCGGCCAGGCCGCACGTCGGTGTCGGGATCGCACGCTCGGCCAGGATGGACCGGTCGAAGCCGAGCCGATGTACCAGGCGCAGCGCGGGTTTCGCCACGTCTAGCGGGGTGACCGGAGCCCGCGGATCCGTCGACGGGACCAGGCCCAACATCATCGTGATCCCGGCCTCCCACGCCTCGCCGAACTCGTCCCACGCGTCGGCCGGCAGCAGTGTGGCGTCCAGCGAGATCAGGTCGGCGCCCGCGTCGCGCAGCAGGCCGATCGGCGGCCGGTCGGCGCAGCAGTGCACGGCGACCGGACGGCCGGACGCCGATCGGGCCGCGTCGATCACCGTGGCCAGCAGGTCGCGGGCGTCCGATTCGGGTACCGCGGCGACCGTGCCGTAGCCCGACGGGGTCCGCAGCGCGCCGGCCAGCACCGTCGGCAACGTCGGCTCGTCCAGTTGGACGATGACGTCGGCACCGGTCCGCGCCGCCACATCGGCCACGTGCCGAGCCAACCCCTCGGACAGCGACTCGGCGAACTCGTGCAGCGCGCCGGCGTCGGTGAGCACCCGATGGCCACGCATCAGCTCGATACCGGCGGTCAACGTCCACGGCCCGACCACCTGGATCTTGACCAACGGCGGTCGCGCACCGGCCAGGACTTCGCCGAACGCGTCCAGATCACGGCGCAACAGATCGACCGCGCGCCGCTGGTCCATGCCGGGGTGCGCGGCGACCCGATAGCCCGACGGGACCACCTCGACGGGCAGGTCGACCAGCACGGCGGCGGCCCGGCCGATGATGTCGGCGCCGACGCCCCGTGCCGGCAGTTCGGGTAGATAGGGCAGGTGCGGCAGTTCGCCGATAACCATGCGGGCCGCTTCCGCAGGGTCGGTTCCGGGAATGGCGCCGATGGCGGTTGCCGTCTCGGTGGGCCATGGCTTGTCAGGCACCCGCACTGCCTATCACCTGCCGCATCGCGGGTCCGGGCCGGCACGTCGAACGGGGTCAACGTGACCCCAACACCCGATTGCCCGCCTTGGTCGTCGCCGGTAGCGTGACGTGCCCATGCGGTTCCCAAATGTTGGACAAAGGGACTGTGTGGTCGAAAGCGAAGGGGGACCGATGCCCGTCAAGCACATTCGGATCGACAACCGGTTGATCCACGGACAGGTGACCGTCGCATGGGTCGGCGCGATCGGCGCCAATCACCTGATCGTCGCCAACGACGAGGTCGCCGCCGACGAGTTCCAGCGGGTGCTGCTGCCGCAGGCCGCGCGTGGCGTGCGGACGTCGGTGCTGTCGATCGCGGACTCCATCGCGCACTGCACGAGCGACGCCGCGGCAGGCGAGCAGATCATGATCCTCGCCAAGTTCCCGGACGACTGTCTCGCGTTGCTGGAAGGTGGCGTGAAGGCCGCCGAGGTCAACGTGGGCAACCAGGCGCCCCGGCCCGGTTCCAAGTTCACGATGGTCACCAGATCGATCTCGGTGACCGAGGAGAACGCCAAGGTCTACCGGCGGATCGCCGAGCTGGCCGGGTCGCTGCGCAGCCAGATGATGCCGTCGAACAAGCCGGACGACTTCCTTCGGCTGATGGCGAAGAAGAAGCTCTGACGAGGCCGAGCTTGTTGAGCCGTCAATAATTCACCACTGTCGGTGACAGCCTGGTAACTTCCCACGTATCAGTCTTGACTGAAGCATATCCGGTGTTAATCTGCCGTGAGATTTAGGTCACTGGTCTAGTCCAAAAGGGTGAGCTCCAACCTCGGTACCTGGAGAAACCGGATGTTACTGACCGCGATAGTGCTCACGTTGTGGGCCTGTTTCTGCATCTACGACAACCTCGGGCCGACGCTGATCTACGCCAGCAGACCGCTGATCGCCGGGACGGTGGCCGGCCTGATCATCGGCGACGTCACCCTCGGCATGGCGGTCGGCGCCACGCTGGAACTGGCCGCGCTGGGCATCTACACCTACGGCGGCGCGTCGATTCCGGACTACACGACCGGCGCCATCGTCGGCACCGCACTCGCCCACGCGAGTAGTGGCGACTTCGCCCACCAGCTGACCATCGGCATCGGCATCGGCATTCCGGCCGCGCTGCTGCTGACCGCGCTGGACCCGATCGGCCGGTTCCTGCCCACATTCTGGATCCACCGCGCGGACATCGCCGCCGTGTCCGGCAAAACACGGGAGTTGACCGTCCTGCACTGGACGGCGTTCATTCCGTGGGCGGCGGTCCGTGCCGTGCCGACGTTCCTCGCCGTCTACTACAGCGGCGTCGTGGCCACGGTGGAGAAACACATCCCGACCTGGTTCACCAACGGCATGACGCTGGTCGGCGCGATCCTGCCGGCGGTCGGCTTCGCCATGCTGCTCACGCTGCTGCCGGTGGCCCGATATTGGTACATGCTGCTGATCGGCTACGTGCTCTTCGCCTACATGAACGTCAGCCTGCTCGGCATCGCGCTGTTCGGCGTGGCGATCGCGATCATATTCGTCACCCTGAGGCCGCCGACGCCGTCGGCGACCGTGCCGGGCCGGGCGGCTCCACCGAACGAACCCGCCAACCAGACGGCCAGCCAGGAAGGGGACGCCTCCAATGTCTGACACCATCGAGCGCGTCGCGGAGCCGACTCCGGCCGAAGAACGGCCCGCGCTGCCCCGCAGCGTGCTGAACCGGTCGTTCTGGCGGTTCTTCTGGTCGTTCCAGATCTCCTGGAACTACGAACGGATGCAGGCGCTGGGCTTCTGCTGGGCGATCATCCCCGTGCTGCGGCACCTGCACCGCGACGACAAGTCGTTCGCCGAGGCGATGCAGCGGCACCTCGCGTTCTTCAACACCTCGCCGATCATCGGCGGCCCGTTCATCCTCGGCAGCACCATCGCCATGGAGGAAGGCGGTTCGGCCGTCTCGGCCGACGGCATGAAGGTCGCCATGATGGGGCCGCTCGCCGGCATCGGTGACGCGCTGACCTTCGTGGTCTACAACAGCATCATCTTCACGCTCGGCGCGAACTGGGCGCTGAACGGGCAGATCATCGGCCCGATCTTCGTCGCGATCATGGTGCTCGTCCCCTACTACCTGGTCCGCCGCTGGCAGTTCAACTTCGCCTACAAGCAGGGCAAGAACCTGATCACGCATCTGGCTTCCGGTGCGCTGCAACGGTTCAACGAGGGACTGATCATCCTCGGCCTGATCGTGCTCGGCGGGTTCATCCCCAGCATCGTGAAGATCGTGACCACGCTGCACTACTCGGGCAAGGCGGTCGCGGGCGGTAAGCAGCCCCCACCGGTGACCGTGCAGAGCCAGATCGACCAGGTGCTGCCGTTCCTGCTGCCGGTGCTGCTGACCGCGTTCATCTACTTCCTGCTCAAGCGGTTCCGGCTCAACCCGATCTGGGCCATCGTGATCCTGTTCGCGATCGGGCTGACGCTCGGTGGGCTAGGTTGGTTCGCCAAGCCGGTGGCCATCACCCACTGACAGGTCGGATCATCAATCGAGTGTTGCGCGGACGGCGCCGGCATCGTTGACTGTGGTCAACCGTTGCCGGCGCCGCCGCGCGACGGACGTGAAGGGGACGGCATGAGCACGATCCCGGTGATCTTCGTCGGGCACGGGGGCTACCCGGACGGTGTCCGCGATGCCGTCGAGATGATCCTGGGCGAGCAACCCCAGGTCGCCACGGTCTCCCTCGCGCCGGACGGCAGTACCGAACAGATCGCCGAGCAGGTCGCCGCCGCCATCGGCGGGGCCGGTAACGCCGCGCTCGTGTTGGCCGACCTGATGGGCGGCAGCCCGGCCAACGCGGTCGGCCTGCTGGCGCTGCGCAATCCGGATCTGCACCTGGTGGCGGGGCTGAACCTGCCGATGGTGCTCGAAGTGCTCACCAGTACCGCGTCGACCGCGGCCGAACTCGCTGCCGTGGCCGAGGGTGCCGGGCGGGACGGCGTGGTCGACGTGGCGGCCAGGTTGCGGGCAGCGGCCAGCGGGACAAGCCAACCTAGCCAGTCGGGTACGTGAGATGACAGCGCTGAGATATGCGGCCACGACAGTGGACATAACGCCGCCGACGAAGGTGCCACTCGGGGGCTACGCGGCCCGTGGGCCGCAACCGGCCGTCGGCACGCACGACCGGCTGACGGCCAGTCTGCTGTGGCTGACGGGCGAACGGGACTCGGTGTGCTGGGTCGCGGTGGACGCGCTCAGCCTGGACAGCGACACCGCCGCCCGCATCCGGACCGCGGTCGCCGACCACATCGGCCTGCACCAGGATGCGGTGCTGGTGTGCTCGTCGCACACTCATTCGGGCCCCGCGACCTGGCTGCGCCCGTTGCGCGGCATGCCGTCGGCTGTGGACACCGCCGCGATCGACCGGCTGATCAAGGACATCTCCCGAGGCGCCCGTCGCCTGCCCACCATCCGGACCACGGTCACCCCCGGCTGGCACACGGCGCACAACGTAGGTGTCGGCGCCAACCGGTACGACCCGACCGGCCCGCACGACGACAGCACCGGCGTACTGACCCTGCGCGACGCGGAGAACGCCGTGGTGGCGGTGCTGTTCGACTACGCGTGCCACCCGACCGTGCTCGGCCACGCGAACCTGCGGTACTCGGCCGACTATCCGGCCGCGACCCGGCGGGTGCTGCGCGCCGCGCTCCAGGAGACCGAAGGCGTGGAAACCCCACCCGTGGTGGCGTTCCTGCAAGGCGCGGCCGGCGACGCGAGCACCAGGTTCACCCGCAGGGCGTCCACGTTCGACGAAGCCGACCGCCAGGGCGCCATCCTGGCCGGCGCCCTGCTGCGCGGTGTCCTGAACGCCGAGGCGGCGCCGCTGGGCGCCGCGGACCCGATGGTGGTGCGCAGCACTTGCACCGTGCCGACCCGACCGCTGCCCACAGCAGCCGTGGTGCGCAAAACCCTTGCCGCGGCAGAAAAAGCGTGGGCCGCGCTCGACCCCGGCGACGGCCCGGAAACCCCCGAGATCCGACTCGCGAGAACCCGCCGTGAGGGCGCGCTGGCCCTGTCCGCGCTGCGCGAGGCCGCGCCGCCCGCCGAGCTGGTGCTCCCGATCAGCGTGGTGGCACTGGGCGACGTGGCGTGGGCACACCTGCCGGTCGAGCCGTTCACGTGCTTCGGCGACCAGATTCGGGCCGCCAGCCCGTTCCCGCACACCAGGACGGTGGGCTACACGGACGGCTATTTCGGTTACCTGGCTGACGATCGAGCACACCGGGAGGGCCAGTACGAGGCACTGTCCAGTGTGTTCGGTCCGGAGGCAGGTCAACTGGTGGTCAGCGAAGTCGTGGCCCTGCTACACAAGGCCCGCGCGGCGGCCGGTGGCAAAGTGGAGGCATGACAACCACCGCACTGCCCACCGAGGCCGACGTCGCGGCCGCCGCGCGCCGGATCAAGCCGTACGTCCGGCGCACCCCGCTGCTCGATGTTTCCGTCAACGGGCAGCCGGTGGTGTTCAAGCTGGAACACCTGCAGCTCACCGGTTCGTTCAAACCGCGTGGCGCACTGAACGCCCTGCTACTGGGCCCGCGCCCGGAACTGGTCGTCACGGCATCCGGCGGCAACCACGGTCTCGCCGTGGCGACGGCGGCGCAACTGCTCGACCTGCCGGCAGTGGTGTACGTCCCGGAAACCGTGCCCGCAGGCAAAGCCCGGCGGATCGAAGCCGCTGGAGCGCGACTGGTCCGGGTCGGCACAAGGTACGCGGATGCGGCAGCCGCCGCCCAGGCCGCCTCTGCTGCTCCCGGCAGCCGTTATCTGCCGGCCTATGACGACGTCGACGTAATCGCCGGCCAGGGCACGGTCGCGGCCGAGGTGGTCGCCGATCGGCCTGAGGTGGACACGTTCGTGATCGCCATCGGCGGTGGCGGCCTGGCAGCCGGCGCGGTGATCGGCGGCAACCGCCCGGTAATCGCGGTCGAGCCCGACGGCTGCTGCTGCCTGCACGACGCATTGGCGGCCGGTGAGCCAGTGGACACGGTGGTCGACTCGGTCGCGGCATCTGCCCTCGGCGCGACCCGCATCGGCGCCCTGCCATTCGAACTACTGCGGAACAGCCGCTCTTGCCTGGTCAGCGACGCGGAACTGCTGGCCGCTCGGGACCGGTTGTGGGAAGAGTTCCGGCTCGCCGTCGAACCGGCGGCGGCAGTGCCGTTCGCGGCCTTGCTGTCGGGCCAGATCTCCGGCGCTCTACCGTGCCTCGTCCTGTGCGGCGCGAACACCGACTGGCAGCCGACGGACTAACGAGTCGCCGAAATTGTGGTGCTGGCCAGCACCAGGTCGCCGGCCGGGTCTGGTTGGTATAGGACGGCTGCTTGGCCTGGGGCCACACCGGACAGGGGCTCTGTCAGGCGGATGAGCAGTTCTTCGCCGTGGAGTGTTGCTGTGGCGGGGGCCAGGCCGCCGTGGGCTCGGACCTGGACTGTGCAATCCGTCTGGGGTA
>Ga0137385_10003741_pt1 | contig 13237 bp, 11 predicted proteins | sample SagtaG_FD_104921 | JGI IMG/M metagenome (GOLD analysis project Ga0137385, IMG submission 104921) | Vadose zone soil microbial communities from Sagehorn Ranch, Mendocino, California, USA - Sage2_R_80_16 metaG | ecosystem: Environmental > Terrestrial > Soil > Vadose zone | place: USA: California...
CACCCTAATCCGTAGCTAATTTTTTCGCTCAGCAGATTTTCTCAGTCACGGTAAGGATTTTTCATGGTAGGGTGAGCCATCTGGATTCACCGAGGAGGTGAAGGGATGGCGGAAAAAGAAGGGCTATTGCCGTTTAAGCTGATCGAGGATGAATCGGGGGAGGCGCTGACATCGTATGGCGGGCTGCCGTTGGTGATGGAGACCTGTGAAGCTTTAGGGTTGGCGGGATTGGTTAAGCACTATGTTCGGATCAAGCAGCGCAACCGAGGCTATACGGAGTCGAAGTATGTGGAGAGTGTGATCGCGCTGATGGCGGCTGGGGGAGATTGTCTGGAGGATATCGAGCGGTTACGGTCGGATGCTGGGTTAAAGCTTTTGCTGGGAGAAATGCCGTCGGCAGAAGCGGTGAGATTTTTCCTTTACGGGTTTCATGACGAGAAGTTGTTGGAGTCAAGACCCGAGGAGGGAGCTTTTATCGCAGCGGAGACAGAGCCGTTAGCGGGGTTGTGGGAAGTCAATCGGGAGGTGGTGTTAAAGGCGAGCCGAAAAGAGCCGCTGAAAGAGGCGACGATAGACCAGGATGCCACGGTGGTACAGAGTCACAAAGAACAGAGCCAGATGACGTATTTGGGTGAGCGTGGGTATCAGCCGGTGATCAACTATTGGGCGGAACAGGACTTAATCCTGTCCGATGAGTTTCGCGATGGGAATGTGCCGGCGGGGATGAATTGTCTGTCATCGTTTTTACGTGCGGCCTGTTGTTTACCCCAGAGCGTAGAGACGATTTACTTTCGTTCCGATAGCGCGGCTTACCAACACAAGCTGTTAGACGTGCTGCGGGAAGGGGTAGAGCTTCACGGCAAGAAAGTGCCTGTCTATTTCGCTATCAGCGCTGATGTGAGCGAGGCGCTCAGAGGTAAAATCATTTCTGTTTCAGAGCCGGTGTGGAAACCGCTGAGAAAGCTTACCGGGAAGGGGCTGATCGAAGGGAGAAAAGAGTGGGCGGAGGTGGAGTTTATTCCCTCGGCGGCCTCGGTGAAAAGGGACATGAAGCCGGACCGGTATTTAGCGATTCGGGTAAGGCCCTGGCAGGGGGAACTATTTTCTGACGGCAACAGCTATCATTACTATGCCGTGGTGACCAACCGCTGGGAGATGGAAGGGGAGGAGTTGCTAAGGTGGCAGCGCGAGCGGTGTGGGAGCGTGGAGAAGGTGCATGACGTGGTGAAGAACGATCTGGCTGGGGGCGTGATGCCGTGTGGGAGGTTTTACGCCAACGCGGCGTGGTGGCGACTCAATTGTCTGTGTTACAACGTAATCTCCGTGATGAAGCGAAAGGCTTTGCCTAAAATCTTTTGGCCTGCACGGATGAAGGCGTTGAGATTTCATCTGATCGGGGTGGCCGCCAAGGTGGTGTCTCACGCCCGCGTGATGTTTCTTAAAGTCACTGAAGGCCTGATTTCTTATCGGGAAGCGAGGAGCCAGCTGGTGGTGTTCTCCAGTGCCTGAGGGGGGCGTAAATCCAACCGCAATATTAGCAGAACCCAGAAACTGAGAGGTGAGGGAACGCTTTGCGTCAAACGCAGCAAACAGAGCGTGTGAAACGATTCGACGGATGTTTCCCATTCCCTTTTTTATTCTCGGCTGCATGAGTAGTTCCCGACAGTGAATTATGCTCCACTTTAGCCCGTTGAATGAACTTTTTCGTTCCTTATTTACGGATTATGGACCAGTGAAGCATGGTTGACAACGAAATTTCCTTCAAATACCTTTCCCCAGATCAGGGAGAATGCCGGCAGAGTTTTTTATAGATCTTGTCTGAGCCGGAAATAGCGAAAGATTTTGGAACAGCGAGCAAGTTCTAGTATGCAATTGTGAAGTAACTTCATTCGGAAAATTTGGGAGCGCGAGTTAAACGTATCTATTCACACAAAAAATTATCGGAGGGAAGAAGATGCAACTGACTCTCGATAAGGCATCCATAATTGCCGACAAAGCACTCGCTAAGGCGAGAGAATCTAAATTCAGACCCATGTGTGTCGCCGTGCTGGATGAAGGCGGCCACCTGAAAGCATTGAAACGTGAAGATGGCGCGAGCATTCTCCGTCCGCAGATCGCCATCGGCAAGGCGTGGGGGGCCGTTGGGATGGGAGAGTCCAGCCGTCAGCTGGGCGAGCGGCTAAAGGACCGGCCGGCATTTTTGGGCGCCTTGTCAACTATGTCGGAAGGCAAGGTAGTACCTGTCGCGGGCGGCGTATTGATTATGAACAATAATGAAATCATTGGCGCCGTCGGTGTAACCGGCGGGACGTCCGATGAAGACGAACTTTGCGCTATCGAGGGGATAAAGGCCGCTGGACTGAGCTTCAAAGTTTAGCAGGTTGCTGTTTGCCCTTCGATGCGCTCAGGGTGAACGGAGAAGTCTACGATTATTAGTGATTTTCTGTTGGCCCAGTCGAGGCAGAATCTGCCCTGACCGAATTCGAAGGGAACAATGCGCTTCAGGGGCATTGTCTTTTGTAGTCCGCAACCCCCGAAAACCCGCAATGATCGCTATAAGTCGAGACGGCGCGAAAGACCCTATCGGCTTTGCAGAACCTGGCCGCCCATATTGGTGACCCGATCAATCCTGATGACGACGGCCGAGCCTTTGCGCTCGGGATCTTTTTCCAGCTCCGCGGGTACGGTGCGCGCCATGACCTGATCCCTAACGGAGCCGTTGTCGTGGACCGTGGCGACCCCGTGAAAGCGCCAGGCGACTTTTGTCTTGGCATCGCGAAACAGCACAACGACCTTGGGGTTCGCCGTGACGTTTTTTAAATGCTGCCGCCGGGTGCGCTCCCAGTAAGCCAGGGACTCGTCATCAAAGACCATCATGCTTCCCTTGTAACCGATATCCGGCTCGCCGTCTGGCGCGGCCGTGGCGAGAATACAAGGGCAACCGTTGGCCAAAGCGTTGTCGATCAACTCATGCATCTGATCTATAAGTTTAATCATGGGGCGGATCGTAGAAAAGACCGGAGCGGATGTCAATAGAAGCTGATGCGTAAATTCTTTGGGAGCAGAGATCGGCGTCGGTGATTCTCACCCTTTAGGTAGCGCAACGTGGAGCGTTGCACGTTCGTTGGAAGTTTGGATTCAGATCATGCAACGGAACGATGACGAGTTGGCGAACTTGCATACAAACCTCATGCTGAGTCGTACTGAGGAGCCTAACCAGCGATCAGTCACCTTCTTGGTATTTCTTACCCGGTGTCCACCTACGAACGTTCTGACAGTAGCGGACGTACGACTCACCAAACTTGCTGCGCAAGCTCGGCTCCTCGTAAACAATTATAAACAGATGGAATAGCACGAAAACCCCTATCGCGTATCGCAATAGTGACCAGGATTCAAAGAAGACGGCTTCTCCTAACAGCACGAACAGAAGGCCGAGATATATCGGATTTCGGACGTACCGGTAGAGGCCACGAACTACCAGAACCTTGGGTGGGTCGATTGGAGCCGGAGTGCCTCTTCCTACAGAGGCAAAATCCCAGACGCATCGGAAATAGACCGACACGCCGAGCAGGGCTGACAACAGGGCTAGGTGCTGCGGGATTCCCCACTGGGACGGTACCGCTATGATGTCGCGGCCCAAGATCAAAAATGGAATCACGACCGTGACGGTGCCCGGCACGAAGATAGTGAAGATGATGTTCTTGAGGAGCACCATGTCTGCTCCTGAGGAAACTGCCTCAACGCCCGAGTTGACCGGGCACGGCATGTAACACTGAATCACGATCACAAAGTTCCGCCAACTCCGAAGGAACCTTCAAGCCATGTTAAACGGCGTCGAAGAAACTTTGTCTTACCACGGTGGTATTCAGACGGGTCTAATCGAGAGGCTTTCCTCGACAAAATCCAATATCAGCAGAAGTTTAGTCCGAAGCTCGCTTAGATACGGATCGGGAAGCGCGCCTAGTTTTCGGCGAAGACGACGACTGTCAATGGACTTGATCTGATCCACTAACACGTCTGAGGGCCGATTCAGTCCCGACACTGACTTGGGCAGCGCTACGCGTAAGGGATTCTCAAAACCAGCTATTTTTGTCGTCAATGGACAGATGATAGTCGACGGATGGGATCGGTTAAGGGCATCGACTGCACTACTACAACTGGGCGAACCTTCCCTGGCTCCGTGCCAAAGCGAGGGTTTAAGTCGGCCACATAGAGGTGGCCATACTGAGGTATCATCGTTCGGTCGGCAGATCCTCAAGCAGTTCGGTCTCTCTCAGATATTCCAAGTGCGACGCCCCTAGGCGACGCGACGCTTTGCGATATTCCCGCTCCAACAGTTTCCGGGCGTAAAGCGCATTATAATGGCTAACTGCTTTGCGAAAGTACGTGTTTCGCGGCACCTTGAGCTTTTTGCGAATCTTTTCTGCCGCTAAATAAGTGGGTTCATCCAGCTTTAAGGAGAGCGCTTTGGCCATGGAACCCCTCCCGTTCAGACCTGGAATCACCAAAAGTATATCCCGGCACCTTATAAGTCAATTGGGCGGAGGAAGCGGGCGCAAATCCAATTTTCTGAAAAGGCCGTTTTATTCTTGCTCATATGATTGAAGGTCGCCTAAATAATGTACAGTCAAACACAATGGCAAAATATCGCGTCACGGTTGATACCGGTGGAACTTTCTCCGATGTTTTTTCAACGAAGATTGAGGCGAGATCAGAAGCGAGGTGATCCAGGGGGAGACTTTTGAATATGAATCTTGCTTTTCTTCCCTGCTCGATTGAGCTTCCGGTTTACAGCGCGGATTCGCCACGCCGTGCTTGCATCAACTCCAACCTTTTCGAGCTATGACTCCTTCGCTTGGTAGACAGCCACGCGGTCGCGCCCTGCCGCCTTGGCGACATACAAGGCTTTGTCGGCCGCCCGCAGCAATTCGCCGGGGTTGGAACCGTGGACACCCGCCTGCGCAATGCCGGCCGACACGGTCATCGTGCCAAGCAGCGGGCCACCGTGCCGAACCTGCATTTCCTTGACCAGCACACAAATCTCTTCTACGCGTTTCTGGGTGTCCGCCAGCGATGAATCGGGCAGAACGAGCACAAACTCATCGCCGCCATAGCGGCACGAGATATCGCTCTTGCGGAGCTTTTCACGCAGCACCTGCCCCAACTCGCGTAACAGCGCGTCCCCGGCATCATGACCAAAGGTATCGTTGAAGCGCTTGAAATCATCGAGATCGAGCATCACGACGCATAACGGGGAATTCCGGCGCTGCGCGCGATACACGTCCCGCGACATTGTCTCTTCCAAGAAGCGCCGATTGAACAACCCGGTCAGCGGATCGCGGATAGCCTGTTCGCGCAGTTTCTCCCGGAGTTTCAAGTTGGACAAAGACATCTTTATGACTTCGCCCACCGTTACGGCCAGTTGTTGCTGGCCGATCGCATGCTCATCTTTCAAAGAGTCGGCACCAATGATACACAACACCCCCAGCGTTTCGCCTTGCATCGTCAAAGGCACGCACAAGGAACCTGTCTGCAGTTGACGGACGAAATGACGGCATTGCAAACCAGCCTGGGGATCTGTGACTTGATGGAGTTGACCTCGCCGCAGCGCCCAACAATCCTCCAATGAAAAGACCGGCTCGACTGGCGCCTCATCGCCCCAGTGCGCCACCGTCTCAAGATACTGATCCCACGCATGCAAGACCGCCAGACAGCCGGCTTGTCCGGAGAATAGTTCTCCCGCCATCAGGGCAACCACCTTGTAAGCCTCCTCCTGTGTAGTGCAGGTATGAAGCAGATCATGCATGCGGTTGAGCAACTGCATTTCACTGTCGCGCCGCTGCGATTCAGCGACCAAAACCTTCAGCTGGTCATTGGTCTCCCGCACGGCAGCCTCTGCGCGTCTGCGTGCGGTGATGTCGCGAATGTTGCATTGAATGACTTGATGACCGTTTTCCGGATAGACGTTGCTGATAAACTCCACTTCGCGGTGCTTTCCCTCTTTGGATTGGAGCGGCAAGTCTTCGTAACGGATATAGCCTTTCTCCTTCAATTCTCGAAAAGCGTGTCGGCTAGCTGTCATATCCGTGAGCAAGCCGATTTCCCAGAGTTCCTTCCCCACTAATTCGTTGCGGGTGTAGCCCAGCAACTCTGTCATGAATGGGTTGACGTCGGTGATTTTTCGCGTGGCGGCATCCAGAATTAGTATCCCATCTTGTGCGGCTTCAAAGAGCCGCCGATAACGAATCTCGGAAGTCCGCACGCTCCCCCGCGCCCCTCTGCGCTTGGCGATTTTGTTGGTCTTGTCGGTCACTTGAGCAGCTCCTTCCTCGAGGCACACTGCTTGGCGAGGTGAAATCAACTTGCTGCCGCAGTATTGATGTGGGTTCTAATTAGTATGCCAAAAATAGAAATCAAATCAACCTGATTTTGATGCAGGCCGCGCCTCTGGTCACGAAGCGGAGTCCCTCGTTGAACCCAAGAAAATTTAATGATACAGCCAGTCACGATGAGTAAATATAGAGTAACCGTCGACACCGGCGGAACTTTTTCCGATTTTGTTTTCTTCAATGAAGAGACGGGTGAATTCACTATCACGAAGGTCCCATCGACGCCCAAGGAACCGTTTCAGGCCGTGCTCAACGGCATCAAAGAACTGGTCGATCAAGGCGCCGCTGCAAGAGATATTTCCTTTTTTTGCCACGGCACGACCGTCGGAACCAATACTCTGCTAGAGGAAAAGGGAGCAAAAATCGGTTTGGTTGTCACTCAAGGCTTCCGGGGAATTTACGAAGTCATGGAGCAGACACGCGGTTACGGCCCGGCGACCTACGATCTCTTCTTCGAAAAGCCGAGGCTTTTGGCGCCGCCTTACTATACCGAAGAGATTCCCGAGCGCGTCGATTTTCGTGGTCAAGCACTGAAGCCCATCGACGTGGAAGCATCGCTGCAAGCGGTGAGAAGCCTTAAAAAGAAAGGCGTCCAGTCAGTCGCCGTCTGCTTTCTTTTCTCGTTTTTGAATCCCGATCATGAGCTAAAAATAAAAGAGATCTTCGCCAAGGAATTTCCCGAAGCGAGCCTCTCGCTCTCCTGCGAGGTGCTGCCGCAGATCCGCGAGTTCTATCGAATGAGCACGACCGTGATCAACGCCTATATCGCTCCCGTGATGGCGAATTACTTGAGCCGGCTCGGAAACCGGCTCAAAGAGATCGGCGTGACGACGCCGAAGCTCTATATCATGCAATCCAACGGTGGGGTTTCGACCTTCGACGGCTCGACCAAAAAGCCGGTCGCCACGGTTCTCTCCGGACCCGCCGGCGGCGTCATCGCCTCCATGGGCACGTGCGAGCGCGTCGGCATCAAGAACATCATTACCTTCGACATGGGCGGCACGAGCTGCGACGTCGCTCTGATTCACCGGGGCAATCCGGTCATCACCACCCAGGGCAAAATCAACCAGCGGCCCATCAGTCTGCCGATGCTCGACATTCACACGGTGAGCGCGGGCGGCGGCACCATCGCGCGGATCGACGCCGTGGGCGCGCTCCAAGTCGGTCCGGACAGCGCCGGGGCCGATCCCGGCCCGGTTTGTTACGACCGCGGCGGCGAGAACATCACGATCACAGACGCCAATGTCGTCACCGGAGTCCTAGATCCGAAGCAGTTCCTCGGCGGCAAAATGAAGCTCGACAAAACCAAGGCCGAACGCACACTCGAAGAGAAGATCGCCAGACCGCTGAGCCTGAGTCTGCTCGAAGCGGCCGACGGCATTCTAAAAGTTATCAACGTCAAGATGGAAGAGGCCATCAAAGCCGTCTCTTCGCAGCGCGGCTACGACATACGTGATTTCACGCTCGTCGCCTTCGGCGGCGGCGGACCGATGCACGCCGGACGAATGGCGCTCGACTTGGGCATTCCCTCGGTACTGGTTCCGCTCACGCCGGGCGTTCATTCGGCGCTGGGTTTGTTGATGTCCGACGTGAAGCACGACTACGTTCGCTCCAAGCTGGTTGGACTGGACGAACTCGATTTGAATGAAATTAATAATCTGTTCGCACAACTGATCGAACGAGCCAAAGCCGATCTGAACGCCGAAGGCTTTCAAGACAGGGAAATCAAGATCGAACCTTTCCTCGATCTACGCTACGCCGGCCAGGGCTATGAACTCACCGTCCCCTGCCCTATGCCGCCGCTCAAGCCGGAGGATTTAAAACTGATGCGCCAGCGGTTCGATACGCAGCACGAGCAGGCTTCCGGCCATAAAGCCGAAACCGAGCCGGTGGAGTTGGTGAGCTTGCGGCTGATTTCCTACGGGCTCGTGCCGCAGGCGAAACTGTCTCCTGCGAAAGCCACCGGCAGAAAAGTCGCAGAAGCAAAAATTGCCGAGCGAAAAATCTATTTCGGCAAAGAGCACGGTACAGTCCTATGCCAAATCTACGCGCGCGAACGGCTGGAACCAGGCCATAAGATTTCCGGTCCCGCGGTTATTGAACAGTTGGACACCACGACGGTCATTCATACAGAGCAGGAAGCGACCGTGGATGATTACAGAAATTTGATTGTGAAGGAGAAAAACTAAACGACTGTTTCGGGTTTCGTGTTTTGGGTCACGCGAGACTCGAGACCCGAGACGCGAAACTATTTGTTATGAGCGTTGATCCCGTAACTCTGCAAGTCATCCAAGCGCGTCTGGCCGGCATCGTCCAGGAGATGCAGAATTCCCTGTTTCGCACCGGCTACTCGACGAGTATCCGTGAATCCCAAGATGCCAGCTGCGCGATTTTAAACACCCAAGGGGAAGTCGTCGCGCAGCACGTGGTGCTGCCGCTGCACATGGGCGCTTTTCCTGCCTGCGCGGCAGGCGTCTTGAAGAACTACACGGTCTCGGAGATTCACGAGGGAGATGCCTTCATAACGAATCACCCCTACCTGGGTGGCAGTCCCCATGCGCCGGACATGGCCGTGCTCAGTCCCATCTTTTATAAAGGCGATTGGGTCGGCTTTGCCGCCAACCTGGCGCACAAAAGTGACATCGGCGGCCCGGTGCCCGGCAGCTGCTGGAGCCAAGCGCGCGAGATCTACCAGGAAGGTTTGCACGTGCCGCCGATTAAATATGTTTCCGCATATCAAACCAGCAAAGACATCGAAGCGCTTCTAGGATGCAACAGCCGCACGCCGGAGCTCGTGGTCGGCGACCTGCGCGGGCAGGTCGGAGCGGCGCGCCTCGGCGAAAAGCGCTTTCAGGAAATGATGGAGCGCTACGGCAAGGAAACCATCCTCGCTTCTTATGAGCAACTCTTTGCGATGACCGAAGCGAAAGTTCGGAGCGAAATCGCCTCTTGGCCGGACGGGATCGGCGAAGGCGAACGCTTCGTGGACAGCGACGGCATCGATCTCGACAAGCCGGTTCGCATTCAAGTACGGATCGAGAAAAAAGGGAACAGCCTGGTATTCGACTTCACCGGCTGCGCCGACCAGACTAAAGGTCCCGCGAACATCCGTCCCACCATTGTGCGCGCCGCCTGTTGCTATCTTCTCACCTGTCTCGTGGATCCGGCCCTCGCCATCAACTACGGGCTGGCGAAAGTCGTCGATATTAAGGTTCGCGAAGGGAGCGTCGTAAATCCGCGCTTTCCAGCGCCGGTGAATACCTACAACCCGACGGTGCACGCGCTGGTGGAATCTTTACTCGAAGCTTCGAGCAAGATCACGCCGCACAAGAAGGTCGGCGACGGCTGCAGCAGTCGCTCGATCATCATCGGCGGGCGCAGCAACAAGACCGGCAAGAGCTACGTACAGTACGAAATCTTCGGCGGCGGCTCCGGCGGCCGCAGCGGTAAAGACGGTGTTTCGGGAACCAACGTCAATCAGTCCAATGCCAAGATCGCCCCCATCGAAATCATCGAATCGGAGTTTTCCACCCGGCTACGCCGTTTTGAATTAATCCCGGATTCCGGGGGGCCGGGAAAATTTCGCGGCGGGCTGGGATTCGTCCGCGAGTACGAGCTGCTGGATCACGATGCGCGATTTTCGCTCCGTTCGACCAAACACACCGTGGCGCCGAAGGGCATCGACGGTGGGCTCGACGGCAAGACCGGCCACTGCACCTTGAACCCCGGCACAGATCAGGCACGAGTTATTCCGTCACGCTACTCGGATCACACGCTCCACCCCGGCGACGTCGTTAGCCTTGAAACCCCGGGAGGCGGTGGCCTCGGCAATCCGCTGGAGCGGGATCCGACGATGGTGCTGAACGATGTGCGCAACGGCTACGTCACGCAACGAAAAGCGCGCGAAGCGTACCGGGTCGCCATCGAGGCAAAAGACGCCGACTTTGTCCTTGATGAAGCGCAAACGAGCGAGTTACGCTCGCAGCCGCGGAATTGACGATCGAGGATGGAAGATGTGAATTACGATCCTCTATCCTCAATCCTCGATCTTCAGCGCCGACGTGCCAAAAGCGTTGAGAGCTCATGACGACCGTTGATCCGATTACGCTCCAAGTGATTCAGGCGCGCCTGGCCGGCATCGTCCAGGAGATGCAGAACTCGCTCTTTCGCACTGGTTACTCGACGATTATCCGTGAGTCCCAAGACGCGAGCTGCGCGGTTCTGAATAGTAGCGGCGAAGTCGTCGCCCAGCATGTGGTTTTGCCGCTCCACATGGGCGCCTTTCCCGCCTGCGCCGTGGCGATATTGAAGAGCTATTCAACCGCCGAAATTTCGGAGGGCGACGCCTTTATCACGAACCATCCGTACCTGGGCGGCAGTCCGCACGCTCCGGACATGGCTGTCCTCACCCCTATCTTCTATAAAGGCGCTTGGGTCGGCTTTGCGGCCAACATGGCGCATAAGAGCGATATCGGTGGGACGGTGCCCGGCAGCGGTTCCGGTAACGCGCGGGAGATTTTCCAAGAAGGACTTCATCTACCTCCGGTAAAAATCATGTCGCGCGCGCAGCCGGTCAAAGAGATCGAAGCCGTGATCGCAGCCAACAGCCGTACTCCCGCATTGGTGATTGGTGATCTCCGAGGTCAAGTCGGCGCCGCGCGCCTGGGCGAGCGAAGAATCGGCGAACTCATGGAGCGCTACGGCAAGGAAACCGTGCTCGAGTCGACGGAGCTTTTGTCGTCTTACACCGAGAGCCGCGTGCGCCAAACCATCGCCTCGTGGCCGGATGGTGAGTCCGAGGGAGAAAGCTTTGTCGATAACGATGGCATCGACCTTACCCGTCCGATTCGCGTCCACGTGAAGATCACCAAATCAGGAGACAATCTTCATTTCGATTTCCGCGGCTGCAGCGATCAAACTCAAGGGCCGGCGAATATACGCCCGCCTCTGGTGCGAGCCGCCTGCGCTTACTGCTTAGTCACTCTCGTTGACCGGTTTCTTCCCATCAATCAAGGGTTGGCGCGCGTAGTGGAAGCGATCTTCCGTGAAGGCAGCGTGGTGGACCCGCGTTTTCCCGCTGCGGTGAACACTTACATGCCGACGGCGCTCACTGTGGTGGAAGCCGTTTTCAGGGCGTTGGCTGCCTTCGTCCCGCACAAACGTATCGCCGGCGGGTCAGGCAGCGCCGCGCTCGTGCTGGGTGGGCGCGACGTCGATCGCAACCGCGTCTACGTCCACTATGAGATTTTTAGCGGCGGCACCGGAGCACGCTCGGGCAAAGACGGGGTATCGGCAACCGCGTTTCATTTGAGCAACTGCAAGACCGCGCCCGTCGAGATTATCGAATCGGAATTTCCCACCCGCGTAGAGCGCTTCGAGATGATTCCCGATTCCGGCGGGCCGGGCCAGTGGCGCGGTGGCCTCGGCTTCGCCCGGAACTATCGGATTCTGACCGAGGAAGTGCGCTTCTCCATGCGCACGGACAAACATTCCATCGAACCGTGGGGCACCGATCGCGGGAAGGCGGGGAGGAAAGGCTGCTGCACCATTAACCCAGGGACAACAGACGAAAAACAGCTTCCCTCCCGTTTTGGTGATCACCGTCTGCGTAAAGGCGATCTCCTGCGTTTGGAGCGCCCTGGCGGTGGCGGGCTGGGCGATCCGCTCGAGCGCGTAGCGGAAAAAGTCCTAGAAGACGTGCGTCAAGGCTACGTCTCGATTGACAGAGCGAGAGCGGATTATGGTGTCGTCGTGGCGTTGGTCGATGGCGCACCCGCACTGGATCTATCCGCAACCCGACTTTTACGAGGAGAAAAGCAAAAAACTACTGGAAAAGATAATCCGCCTCTGCTATAAGCACACCTAGTAAATTAACCCCTTGAAGGAGGAACGATGGCAACAGCAAAGAAGAAACGCAAACCGAATGCGGCTTTCATGAAACCGGTGCAGCCTGACGACGCTCTTAGCGCAGTGGTCGGCACCAAAGCGATCCCGCGGACCGAGGTGACCAAGAAACTCTGGGCCTACATCAAGAGAAATGGGCTCCAGGACAAGAAGAAAAGGACCAACATCAACGCCGATGACAAACTCAAAGTGGTCTTCGGTGGGAAGAAAACGGTCACGATGTTCGAAATGACCAAACTGGTCAGCAGGCATATAAAGTAAGACCGTTTCCGTTCGCACAGCTCAGCCGGTGGTCAAGGCTGTCCATGTAGATAGCCCTGGGCCTCCGAAAATTCATATCAGATGTAAAGGCTGGTTAAGTTGAGGGCTGGGTGTGCCCGCGTCCGGCTTAAAGTGCCCATAGGCGACGGTCGGAGGCGGCGCGAACGGTTGCTAAATAATCTATTGGGCCGCAACCCAAGCCGTTAGGATAGACGGCATTTCGGGAAGCAGCGCCTCCCACGAGTCGCCTGCGTCACGTGTTACGTACAGAGCCCCGCGTCCTCGTTGCTTGGGATCGAAGCCGTAGCCGCGTGAGCCGTCGCCCATACCACAAAAGAGCGACTTTGCGTCAGTCGGATGGTGGAGCAGCACCCAGGGCATCCAAGGATTTTCTTTTTCCAAGCCTCGGACCGCGATGCGCCAGCTGTCCCCGCCGTCGTCACTCAGCAGGATGTGGCCCTTGGGATCGGTTTTCTCTCGCGACCAGACGCCCGGCGATCCACGACCGCCGCATACCACCATCCGCGGCGAATCTCCGGGTAAAAAATGCCATTCATGGGAATAACAATATAAGGGAGTGTCCGCCCATGGCATGCCATTCTCCACGGGATACCATTGCTTCCCGCAATCATCGCTGCGAAAAAAGCCGCGCGCCGAAGAAACATAATAGCGCTCCTGGCTGC
>Ga0137385_10003743_pt1 | contig 13235 bp, 10 predicted proteins | sample SagtaG_FD_104921 | JGI IMG/M metagenome (GOLD analysis project Ga0137385, IMG submission 104921) | Vadose zone soil microbial communities from Sagehorn Ranch, Mendocino, California, USA - Sage2_R_80_16 metaG | ecosystem: Environmental > Terrestrial > Soil > Vadose zone | place: USA: California...
ACGGTGAGCATGGAGTCTATTTCCGTGTCCGTCACCCGGCCGAACGTGTACCTGACTCCGTCGATGGTGTCCTGCCCCGGCTCGGCGACCTCCTTCGGAACGACGACCCTGTCCGGTGCGAGGTCACCCAGCTTCCAATGATCATGTATCGAATCCTCCCCGTGTTCCTTGAGGAAGGTTATGGTCTCGGGCAGCGCATGAACGGGAACGTCGCTGAACCCGACTCCCAGTCCGAACCAGTGGTCGGGGTGCCGGTGCGAAAGGTACACCCTGTCGATCGGCTTCCCGAGGCCGTCCGCATAGCTTCGGAACTTCTGCGCATAGGGGGCGAGGAACTGCCCGTCGACAAGAACGAGCCTGTTCCTGCTCTCGATGATGTGCGTGGCATTGGCGATGTTGTTGTACGCGAAGGACGAGACGAAGGTGTGAATGCGGACGTCGCCCGCCTGTTTCGCGACCATCACGATGGGTTCTGACAACTGAGCCAGCATTGGCGATCTCCATAGCTCTTGCAAGCACCGGTTCGGGCGGGACCGTCACGCGGCTCCGGCATGAGCGGCGGCGAGCTGCGAACGGAACCGGGCGGAGAAGGCGATCTGCTCCCGCAAGGTCTCCAACGCGGCGCCGGCGACGTCGTAGGCGCTGTCGCGGTGCTGCTCCGGTTCGTCCTCGCCGGGCCGCCAGAAGCGCCGGCGTGCCATCCGCATGGAGCTGTCGAACGGCGGAATCGCGTTGAAGACCTCGACCAGGTACGGCCCGCGGTACACCGGTTCGATCTCGCCCAGGATGACGTCCCACGGGATCCAGCTGTCGCGCACCGCGCCGCGGTCGGGTGCGGAGATGTGGACGTAGAGCAGCCGGTTCTGCCGCGCGGCCCGGGCCACGTTGCTCCTGAAGACCGCCGGCCCCTGGCTCTCCATGACGACCTGGGCGGTGTCGACCGTCACGCCGCCCGGCAGGCTCGACTCCCCGCCGCCGAGGAAGTCCAGCACCTCCGAGACCATGTTGGGTGGCGGCGTCTCCCAGCTCTTGATGGGCTCGATGGCGAGCTGCACGCCTTTCGCGGCCGCGTACTCCGCCAACTCCCGGAAGACGGAGCGCGCCGCCTGGAACCGCGGCTGCATCCAGTCCTGCAGGGCGTCGCTCCAGATCGGCTCGCCGAGGTCCGTCAGCGGAAAGACACCGTAGGGGTACAGGAACGGCCCCGACATGATCGAATCGCCGCCCAACACTTTGGTGATGTCGACGCGCGACTTGAGGTAGGACAGGGCCTGCCGGCGCTGCTCCTCGTACGGTGAGGTCGGGTCGAAGGTCCGCGTCGTTCCGACGTTGGTGGTGAACTTCGCGTCCGCCAGGCCGGCCTCGTCGAAGGCCTTCCTCAGGCGGACGTAGCTGTCGACCTCGAGCCGATGGTCGACGGTCGCCGGCTGGGAGGCGATGTGCACGTCGAAGCCGTCGTAGCCCATCTCGGTGAGGGCCTTCAGATGGTCGATCAGGACCTGGGTGTACCGGGTGTCGTCCGGCCTGAGGTCGGCCGTGAACATGAAGAAGCTGAAGTAGATGTCCCGCTTGAATGTCCCGCTCATGTTGGGTTCCTTACTGTGCTGAGGGCGTGATCCGGTGTCGACGCTGCGCCGTGGCTACCAGCCGAGAATGTCGGCGAGGTAGGCGCGGGCCTTCGTGGCGTACTCGAGCGGGATCGCCTTGTTCGGGTCCTGCTCGGCCTCCACGACCAGCCACCCCTGGTAGTCGGCATCGGCCAGCGCCTCGAGGATGGGCCGGAAGTCGATCGCGCCGTCGCCGGGCACGGTGAAGACGCCGAGCTCGACGCCCTCCTGGAACGACAGGCCTTCTTCCCGGACCCGGCTCACGACCTCGGGCCGGATGCTCTTCAGATGCACGTGGCCGATGCGGTCGGCGTAGGCCCGGGTCAGGTCCAGGGGGTCGTCGCCGGCGAAGGCGATGTGTGCGGTGTCGAGCAGCAGGTGGACCAGGGCCGGATCGGTCGAGGCCATCAGCCGGTCGACGTCGGCCCGGGTCATGACGCCGGTGCCCATGTGGTGGTGGTAGCTGAGCTTCATCCCGGCCGAGCCGGCGATCTTGCCGAGGTGCTCCAGGCCCGACGTCAACGCGTCCCACTGGGCGTCGGTGAACACCGGGCGGTTGGCGAACACGTCGATCGGGAGCAGGTGCGACGAGGCGCCGAACTCGGCCACGACCAGCTCGGTCCCGCCCAGCGCCTTGATATGGGCCAGCGTCTCCTCGAACGCCTCGATCGTCTTGTGCTGCATCTTGTCGATCGTGAAATAGGTGCTCGTCCACGGCTCGGAGATCCGCAACCCGCGCAGGTCGAGGGCGGCCTTGAGGACCGCCGGGTCCGACGGGTACTTGTGCCCGATGCTGCAGCCCTGGAAGCCGGCGAGCGCCATCTCGCTCACAGCCTGTCCGAAGGAGATGTCGGCGTCGATGGTGGGGAAGTCGTCGTTCCACCACAGGGTGCAGCAGACGCCCAGCTTCACCTTGTCCGGGCCGAGGCGGTTGGCCAGTACTGTCGTCATGTCGTCGCCCCTTTCAGGTAGCGCTCGTCGATACGGGGCGGCTGCGCCCAGGACCCGTAGCCGGGCGCCTTGGCACCCGGGGGGTTGGCCCCGATGGCCCGCCACAACAGCCCCTCCTGGTAGGAGGCGGCGGTGACCGCGGAGGCTTCGGCCGCCATCTGGGCCCCGAAACTGTCGGTCCACTCGGGTGGCAGCCCGTACCACATTCCGGCATACCAGAGCTTGATCACGGCGCGGGCCACCGGGCCCAGGCGGTCGTCGCTGAAGAGCCGGTGGCGCAGGGCCCGGTCGAAGCCGGTCGGGTCGCCGGCGGCCTCGGCCCGGGCCGCCTGATAGGCGGCGAACAGCTCGGCGACCACGGCGTCGCCGCAGGCGGCCCGCACCTTCGCCAGGTACTGGTCCCCCAGGCCGGTGCCCAGCAGATCGGTTTCGGGGAACGCGGTGAGGTCGACCGAGAGGGCGAGGAAGTCCTCGAGCGACGGCGCGGTCATGACATCACCGCCTCGGGAACGGTCACCTCGAACGTCGGGGCGGCGTGCAGACCGTCGCTGCCGGGCAGCGGGTTGCGCAGCAGCCGGTTGAAGCCGTCGCGGAGCCGGAACATGAACACGACGGCTTCCTGCAGCAGGTTCGGTTCGCCGTTGAACGCCCTGGTGAGCAGGTCGAGGAACATGCCGTAGTCGGCGTTGAACGCCTCGGCGGCGGCGGCGAGCTCGGAGCCCGCCGGATAGTCGGACAGTCGCGCGCTCACCTTCGCGTTGAACACCCTGCGCCAGTCGACGTCGAGCCCCGGGCCCGACGGCCAGTCGGGGTCGTCGCCCTGCTGGTAGTAGCGGCCGAACTGCAGCTGCCGGAACCGGTAGTAGTGGGCCAGCTCGCCGTCGGCGTCGTACAGACCGCTGTCGAGGCCTTCGCCCTGTGCGGCGACGAACCGCAGGGCCCGGCGGGCCGAGTCCAGGTCACGCACCGGGATGATCGTGCCGCCGCCGGAGTAGAAGTACTCGGGCCCGACCTGGCGGGACGCGTCCCCGCAGAACAGTCCCGGGTCGGCGACGGCCAGCCGTTCGATCCCCTCGACGATCTCCTCGTAGAACTCGCCGATGCTGTAGAAGCGGATGCCCTCGGCCGTCGGGCTCGCCGCGAGCATGGGCTTGTCGGTACCGAACCGGACCAGGCGGGCGCCGGCGTCCGGGGCCTTACGGGGCCGCTCGATCTTGCAGAAGGTTTCCACCGCGTCCGGCGAGAACGGCCGAAGGTCCACGGTGAAGTCGTCCTCGCCGTCGGGGAGGCAGGCCGGGTAGGACGGCACGAAGCCCGGGCGGGTCAGGTCCGGGCTGCCGCCGACGGCGTTCAGCACGTTGGCCACGAGCGTGAGATGGAGCATCTCCTCGACCGCCACTACCCGGATGATGTGGGCCGCGTCGGAGTTGGCGGTGGAGTGGATCGAGTAATAGGCGGTGAGGTAGGGAGGGATGGTGGCGTGTTCCAGCGCCAGCGCGGCGTCCAGGTAGCTGATCAGGTCGGCTCGGCTGTTGATCGTCGACGGGGTCACGCGCCCACCTCCTCGAGCTGCGTCTGCACGGCGCCGTCGGCGGTGAGCCTGATCGGCGCCTGCTCGGTGTCGAGCTGGGTAAGCATGGCCCGGGCGCTGCGCAGGCAGAGCGCGGCGATGGTGAGGGTGACGTTGGACGTCCCGACGGTCGGCAGGCTCCCCCCGCCGACCATGTACAGGTTCCGGTGGTCCCACGACCGCTGGTCGGCGTCGACGACCGACGTCGACGGGTCGACGCCCATCATGTGCGTCCCGGCCAGGTGGTTGCCGCCGCGCACCTCGTAGCCCTGACCCTCGTACGTGGCGTAGCCCCAGAAGTTCGGGTCGTAGTTCGTGTAGTCCTCGGCACCCAGCCGGGCGAAGATGCGCTTCGAGAGCTGGCGGGCGTAGGCGATGCCGCGCATGGTGTAGTCGGGGATGTCGTAGCTGAGAATCGGGCGCATGTTGCCGAGGTGGTCGGTGAACGCCGGGTCGACGCTGATCCGGTTGCTGGAGTCGGCCGGGACCTCGACCATGAACGCCAGCTGCAGCTGGCGCGACACGCGGTCGACCAGACCCTGGCGCAGCGCCTCACCGTAGCGGCCGCCGTTGTCCACCAGGTCCATCAGGTCGGTCATCGGCGCGCCGCGGGCCCAGCCCCAGCCGTCGTTGTGGATGTCGACGGCGAAAGCGGCCTGGCGGCGCCGGAACCTGCCTCCGCGCAGGTCCGAGATGCCGCCGGTGCAGTTGGTGCCGCGGAACGTGCCGGCGACCTCAGGGAGCAGGGCCCAGGCCAGCAGGTAGGCGTGGTCCATGAAGTTGCGCCCCATCAGGCCGCTGGAGCTGCGCAGGCCGGAGGCCAGCATCAGCCGCGGGTTCTCGACCGCGTTGGCGGCCAGCACGAACAGCCGGGCCCGGGCCCTGACCGTGGTCCAGTCCGCGCTGTCGGGACGCTCGTAGCGACGGTACTCGATCTCCCGGACCCGGCCGGTCTCCTCGTCGATGTGCACCTTGTGGGCCACGGCCTGGGCGATGAGGTCCACCCGCCCGCTGCGCAGGGCGGCGGCGAGCGTCTTGCCGGCGTTGTACTTGGCCTGCACGGGGCAGATCGGGACGCAGTTGTTGTTGCCCTGGCAGCGGCCACCGACCTCGACCTGGTAGGTGCTGACCGCGCCTCTGGGGACGTAGCCCCTGCCGCCGTCGTAGGCCGGGTTGGGTATGCCGTTGCGGCCCTGCGGGAACGGCCGGACCCGCAGCAGCGTCTGCTCCCCGTCGAGCGCGATCGGCATGCCGTCCACGTCCTTGGCCACCATCTGGTCGAGGTAGGACAGCGGCAGGCCCTTCATGGGGAACACGTAGTGCTCGTCGAAGGTGATGCCGAGGTACGCCTGGTCCTCGACGTCGGCCGACACGCCGATCTCACGTTCGGCCTCGTTATAACAGGGAGCGAGGTCGTCGTAGGTGAGCGGCCAGTCGGCGCCCTCGCCGTAGAGGGTGCGCATCCGGAAGTCCTCGGGCAGCATGCGCGGCGTCTTGGCCTCCCAGTGCATGGTCGTACCGCCGAGCACGCGCGTGTAGGTCGTGTCGGTGGCGAACGGCCCGCTTTGGACGAGGTAGGCCGAGGCGTCCGGGAAGCCGGGGAAAATGCGGCGTGCGTCGGTCCCCAGGGGCATCGGCGCGTTCAGGGACGTCGGGTACGGAGACTGGTTGTCCTTGCTCGTCGCGGAGTAGAAGCGGTCGAGGTAGCTTTCGTACCCGCGCAGGGTGAGGTCCTCGGCCGGCCCGGCCTCGATGATCAGCACCCGCTTGCCCGCTTCGCTTAGCCGGGCGGCGATGATGGCGCCGGCGATACCGGCGCCGACGATGACGACGTCGTAGAGGACGTCGGCGGCGGCGTCGTGGTCGGTGCGGTTCGACGCACCCTCAGGGAATTTCACGAACATGAAGCAGTCACCCCTTCGGCAGGTCCCGCACGAAGCTGGGACCTGCGTGGTGGTCCGGCATTGTCGGCAAGCCGTCCATTTCGATCAGACAGCGGTGGCGCGGGCCCGCATGGCTGAGAGGTATGACGCGTAACTCCAGGTGAGGTTGTGGACGCTGCGCTCGTACCCCGTCATGCCGTCGAACTGCTCCGATATCTCGAGGTTGTCGCTGTGGTACACGACGGCCCGGACCATGGCATCACCAGTCGCGACCAGCGCGGCGGCGGCCGCGGCGGCGGTCGAGCTGACGATTCCGGACTGGGCGAAGAACGGGGCAGACAGGTCGTCGAAGGGGATCTGGCCGCTCGACCTGATCTCGGCGGCCAGCATGTAGTGCAGCTCTGCCACGTTGCAGGTGGACAAGGCCCACGGGTGACCTCCCAGCACCGGGTGGGCGGCGTCGCCGTCATACACGTCGCCGGGGTAGCGGCCGAAGAGAGGACCGAGGCCCAGCTCCTTGTCGGCCTTGTTGATCGGGTACAATGCCATGCCGTCCTCCTCCCACTGGGAACGCAGCTGGGCGGCGGTGGCCAGCATCTTGGTGTCGGTACAGCGCACTCCGCCGTACACGCACGCCTGGACGATGTCGATGTTGGGGTCGTAGCCATCGACCACCGGGTGCTGCGGCGAGGGCGCGCCGCCGTTGCCGGGGTCGGCCATCATGCTGATGTACTTCTGTCCGTCCCAGTGGCCGTCGAGGGCCTGGCGCAGCCAGTCGACGGCCGGCTGAAGCTCGTTCGGCTTGTTGATCCCGGCGACCGACGTGGCCAGCACCTCCTCGAAGCACCGCAGCTGGGCGGCGCGCGCGAAGAAGCTGTAGCCGATGTGCTCCTCCCACAGATTGGTCGTGGGCTGCTGGTAGACCTCGAGGAGGAAGGCCACGTTGGCGTTGACGAGGTCCACGGCGGTCTTCTGGACGCCGGCGTCCAGCTGGTCGTACGCGGCCAGGATGGTGATCGTTTGCATGGCCGGTCCGTCGTTCTGCTCCGTCCACGGCCGGGAGTCCCCGGCGATGGTGAAGCAGGCGTGGCCCTTGGTCGGCTGCGCGTTGGCGTGGCAAAGCCCGGCGAACTGGACGTAGTCGTTGAGCGTCTGGACCGTCCCGCCCGGGCGCGTCGGCAGGTCGGCCTTGGCCACCTCCATGGCGGTGATGGCGCCGTCGCGCACCCAATTGAAGACATAGTCCTCGTCGATGCCGGGGGTGTTGGCCGGGAAGGACGGGGCAGCGAGGATGCAGCCCGGCTTGGCATCCTTGGAAATGTCTCCGGGCGCCTGCGGGTCGCTGAAGGTGAAACCGTCACTGGCGATGTTTCGGAACATGAGCGCATACATGAGCGGCACGAGGGACGGCAGGTCGACAGTCACCAGCGAGTTCTGGACCTGGGATCGCGGCTGGGAGGTGACGTCGGATCGGTTGGTGCGGGCGGGCATGTTGAGATTGGGCGTGGAGTCGGACATTCGATGTACACCTTTCGTTTTCTTCGAGCGACTTGCCTATCGCCAGCCGTGCCGGAGCGCCGTCGGTCCATAGGTGCACGGTCTGGCGTTGCTGCTGCCGGTCAGGTCGCGGAGCACCGCGGCGACCGGTAGCCCGTCCTCGGTGTGGTCGGGGCCAGGGATGACCCGGTGCCGTCTTTGCGCACCGCGATCAGCCCGACAACGGCGAACATGGCCGCTTCCGGAGGAGCATGGAACCGAGCGTCGGCGCGGCTACCGGCGCTCAGCTCGGCCGTCGGAACGGCGGCCACCGACGGCGCGTGGATCGCATCAAGCACCGGTCGCGGATCGGCCAGGAACCGGTGACAGGCCATCCGAGCACCTCCTCGTCGTGCCACCCCAGCACCGGCTCGACCTGAGCTGCCGACGTGACACAACCATGCACATCGATGTTCATCAGCGCCGCCGGCGGCGCGTCCAACGCCCGTCCGCCTGGTCAACCAGATCCGGCACCGCCACCTCCGGCGCCGAGCGACCGGGCCATACCCAATCAAATCGTGACAGCACCCCTACCAAGATCACAGCGATTTCGCGTATCTGCGGGCCCGTCCAGACCGGGACCAGGAGTTGTTCTCGCGGGGTACCGCGGACAAAGGGTGAGGGTGATCATGGTGGGTGCGCCGCGACGGACGCGTCGATGAGGGCCGGCACTGGATGCTCTTGAGCCTGTCGCGCACGGTGACTTTGGAGGTTGTCTTGGCGACGTGTTCGCTTGTTCGGGCGCCTTTCAGGTGAGGTCGGCGCGTGGCCAGCGTTCGACACCGCGGCCGGCGACGCCGACCGGGGATCGCGCCGCCGGTCCAGACGATCCGGGCGCCGACCGTCGCGCCGGCGACCGGCGTTCCGCCGGCGTACACCGTCAGCCGGTCACCGGCGGCGACCGCGAGCTCCGGCGCGTGTCGCGGTGGCGCTAACGCGGCGGCCGCGGGAGCGGCGCGGCGACACCGTCCCGGACGAGCCATACGGCGCCGCCGGCGTCGACTCCGACGGGCCCGCCGGCCCGCGGGCAGAGCCGCACGAGGCGCCAGCCAAGCTCTCGCAGACCTATCGGCGAGTTTCCCTCAAACGGGCGACCCCCCAGTTCACGCCCCTGCCGTCCCTCTCAAGGAAGCAGTTCGACGGCGAAGGGACGCGGCGATGGCCAGCATAGGCAAGACCCTCAAACGGTGCGGATGCCGCAACAGCCGAGGAAACGCCTAGAGCAGCATTGTTCCCGCCTGGCCGAACGCGGGCACAGCTCCTGGTACTTCCACTGCTCCGCGCCAAACCTGCTCGGCCGCGGCGGATACCCCTCACAGACCGCCGCTCGCGGCCCGGGACGAGTACCTGGCCGATAGCGCCGCCCGCCGCTCCGGCGAAGGCTGGACCGTCGAACGGTGGCTGCGGCACTGGCTCGACACCCGGAGCCGATCCGGCCGACGACCCGGTTGCACTACACCCGCTCCGCCCGTCGACCTCGCTCGTCACCTCAATGGCCGCAACCAACCCGTTGGCGAGGTCAGCCTCAAAGTCGTGCAGTCCCGGGGGCGGCCCACCACCCGGATCGATGATCCGCAACGGCCGAGTAGGGGCGTAAGGCGGTCACATGCCCCCTGTTCGGCGCTATCCAGCTGAATCGGCACGTTCACGACGATCAGTCTGCACTGGCGCCGAGCGTTTAGCCACTCAGTTAGTCACCCGGGGACAGGTGGACGTCATGTCCATCGATGGAACATGGCCTGTGAGCTGCGTGGACCAAAGTTGGCAGAATAAGAACCGCGTTTTCCCAGTTCAGGGACCGGATGTGCCAGTCACAGCCGTGCGACGACCTGCGCTGTCATGATCCACTGAACCCATCACAGCGCAGGCGCCATGGTCAGGCCAGCTCCACCAACCTGATCGAATACAGGGGGATGACTCCTCCTTCTGCCGTGTGCGGCACCAGGCCACGACCTGGCGGGGCTCGATGTGCAACTCATCGAGCAGCAGCCAACTGGTCTTGCCGCTGGTGCTGAACACGCTCTCGTACTTGATCCATACAGCGGTCCCACGCTCGGCGGCCTCCGCGAGCAGCCGCGCCTCTTCGTCTGGCAGCCGGGTGAAGCCCAGGCCGCTGTCAGCGTCGCGCAACCGGTCGATCAAGACTTGGACCTGCTGCCTGCTCGGCAGCGGCGCCACATGCAGCCGGGCCGCGAGAATGCCGGGCCCGACCTGCCCAGCGTCAGGGGTGGTCACGTCGACGATGCCATCGGCGGTGACCGCAGTCACCGCAGCGGGCGGCAGCTCGGGAACGCGCCGCACCGTGACCACCGAGTCGTTCTGGCCTCCGGCGGGATCAGCCGTCGGCTCGGCGAGACGGTCCAGCGTCGCCGCGGTCTGCGCCGCAACCGGCCCGCCCGCCACGGCAGTCAGGTCGGCCTGCAAGGCCACCGTCGAAGCCGCCGTGGGGAACACGGCCCGAGCCGCTTGCTCCGCGTGCCCCGCCACCACTCCGCGCCCCAGGGCCGACAAGGCCGCACCGGCGGTCAACCCGAGCAGCTCGGTCTCGGCCAGCACCGCAGCGACCCGGGCGGGCGACGTATCGGCCGACGGCAGACGCCACGCCAGCACCGCAGCCAGGTCACCGACGACCGCCGATCCCTCAGGCAGCTCGGTCAGTACGGCAATGATGCCCTCGCGCAGCCCTGTGTCGCCCCGCCGTAACGTGTCCGGCGGCAGCGGCGGCGGCACCGGATCCGTTCGTTGCTGGCCCAGCCGCTGCCACGCCTCGGCCAGCACGACCCACCGGGCGCACGCCTCGTCCGCGCGCCAGTCGTCGAAGCGGCGTGCCGGCCGATACCCGCCGTCGCCGAGGCCGAGCAGCCCGGCCCGGTCCGCCAGCGCCAGCCACAGCAGCGTCGCGCCCTGGTCGGTTCCGACCTCGCCGGCTAGTGTCCTGCGCCTTAAATTCATTTACATATTTTACCACCAGTTTCCGTTGGCTGGGACCGGATGCAGCTCGCAGATTTAGTAAAGGAATTAATGACGCAGGACACTAGGCGACGAAGGTCCCGGACGCCGATCCCGCCCTTCTTGAGTGCCGGCAACGGCGTTCGCTTCACGCGTGCCAGTAGCTGCGCCACGGCCTCCACCGCAGCGAGCGCGTTCATCTCGGCGCCGGCGGTCTGCACCTCGGCCACCTCGACGGTGGGCGGGCCGGTCAGCTGCGGCCCCCAGTCCGTGCCCCGCAGCACCAGCGCCGTCTCCCGCGGCACCTCCGCCGAATCGTACGAGCCGCCGGCCAGCAGCAGGCCAAGATCGTATAGTTGCTCGGCGGCGTCGCGGGGCCGTGGCGGCTGGTAGCCGTAGCGATCCGGTTCCCAACGCCCGGCGGGTGGTTCCAACCGCTGCGGCCGGTGCGCGAGTTCATCCAGTAGTGCGCGGGCCTCCGCCGATGCCTGCCCCACCAGCCTGGCCACCACCGCGGGATCGGCCAGCGCGGTCGCGACGCTCCGCGCCGCGTCGTCGCGGGTGTTGCCGAGCGTGACGCCCAGCCGGCGCGCGGCAGCCCGAACCGTGTCCTTGTTGTCCATCGCGTTGGCCAGCGCCTGGGCTGGCGTACCCAGGTCCAGCGGGTAGCGCCAGTAGCGTCCCAGCGCCGCGCTGAACCGCAGGGTGCCCGCCCGCTCGCGCGGCCAGACCAGCGCCCGGCCAGCCAGCCTGTTCAAGGCGGCATCAAGCACTCCATGCGGATCCCGCACGAACGCCTGCAGCCTGGCGACCTCGCACCCGTCGCCCAGCACCACCACCGACTGGGCCACGAGCATCGCGTCCCGGTCGAGACCAGCAACCGCAGCCGCGACCGACTCCGGGTCCGACAGCAGCCTGGCCAGGTCCTCGATCGTCTCCGGAGGGCGCTGGCGCACCTCCGCCCGTGCCCGGCAGACCTCGGCGAGACCGTGCACATCCAGGCGACGAAGCCATGCAGTGATCCGCACCGCAGCATCACCGCATGCTTGGCTGGCCGATGGACTCCAGGGCCGCGACGTAGCCCGCCGGGTCCGCGGCGTCGCAGCGCTGCCACAGCTCCGCCAGCCGCCTGATCGCCTGCTGCCGGGGTACGCCGGTCGCGCTCAGCCGCCCGGCGGCCTGCCACACCTGGACCGGCTCATCCGCCCACAGCTGGTCGACCACCGTGACACACGCGGGCAGCACGTCCTGATCCGCGCCGTGGACAGCCTGATCGAGCATGGTGAACGCTTTCCGGTGCAAGGGGTCGGCCGCGTCATAGTCATCGACGTCGATCATGGTCGACGACCTACGCCGCTCGGGATTGTCGCGCTCGATCCTGATCCCGCCACGCCGCCCCGGTTCCGGCACCGCGAACCAGCGGCGGTCCAGCGTCGCCTGGATCTCCTCCCCACCTGCCCGGTTGGCCGGAAGATCAGCCACGTAGGGGAAGTGCGGGTTGACCCGCCGGTCCCGGCTCGCCCGCTCGAACACCACCTGTACCAGGAACATCCGGCGCCGCAGCCGGAGCCGGGCCCGCCACGACAGGTCCCCGGACGCGCCGACCCAGGAGACCCACGCCTTGGCCACCTTCCGGGCGCTGCGGAGAACCACCTCCGGAGCGATCAGAGTCCGCGGCAAGACCTCCCCGAACAGCCTGGCGACGGTGACCGGCCCGATCCGGTCAGGCGGAAGCCCGAGCACCTCGATACTCGCGTCCACGACGCGCTCGGCGAACATCCGGTCCGTCACCGGATGGCCCCACCCTCGCGGGTGCGCGGCGATGAACGCATCGACCAACTCGGTGCGGCGGCTGGCCGGCCACAACTGGGCCAGCGCGGCAGGCGCAGTCTCCGACGACGGCTGCTGCTGCGCCTGCTCGCCAGCGGGAATACCCAGCATCCGGCAGGTCACCAGGGGCAGGTACGCATAGAGCAACTCGTCTGACTCAGGCCCGGTTCTCAGCTTCGGCTCTTGCAGGTCACGCGACGCCTCGATCGCGGCCAGCACCAGACTCCGCGCCCGCTCCGCGCTGATCGACTCGACCCGGCCCCTACCAGGCTTCCCACTCCGCAGGTCGGCCATGGCGCGATCGAGGTTGGACGGCTGGGACACCATGACTATCGCCGACACCACGCCGCGGAAGGCCACATCGATCGTGACGTTCAGCCCATGCCGACGGTCGCCATCAGCATGCACGAACTCGCAGAACACCTGGTAGTTTTCGCCGAACTCGTCAGTCCACAGGAAACACTCCCCGGCCGTGGCCCTGCCCAGCAGGCCGAACCAGGACGGCAACGGCACATCGTCCTCAACAGTGGTGCCACGACGCCTGCCGACCCGACCGACCGCCGCGCCCGCCGCCCCGCCGACCTCCCGAGTGCCCACCGCGGCCATTGCGGCCAGCAGGACGGCGCAGCCGGCACGACCATCCCGCTCAGCCTCATCAATAAGATCGAGCAGCAGCAACGTGAACGCCTCGTCCGTCGGCACGTCGACCCGCATCGCCGAGATGTTGGACGCCACCCAGACCTCCACGTCCAGCGCGTCCGTAGCCGTCATCAACTCGGCACTGTCGGCAATCACAGCGTCGTACACCTCACGCGCTTCGGGAACACGCAACCGCTTCCCCGCACCACCCCGACCACGACGCTGCGACGCCAGTCGCTGCCGGCTGGTACGCCCGCTTCTCGCTCGTCC
>Ga0137385_10003747_pt1 | contig 13227 bp, 10 predicted proteins | sample SagtaG_FD_104921 | JGI IMG/M metagenome (GOLD analysis project Ga0137385, IMG submission 104921) | Vadose zone soil microbial communities from Sagehorn Ranch, Mendocino, California, USA - Sage2_R_80_16 metaG | ecosystem: Environmental > Terrestrial > Soil > Vadose zone | place: USA: California...
TCGGCTCCTCGAACGACTCCGCGGACAAGCCGCCGGCCGAGACGACCCAATCGATCCCTCGCAACGATGCTCCCTCCGCAGCGTCGAGCGGCAGCAACGAGGCCACAACCCTGCCACGCTCGCCGGCGACGCCCGCCACGGCACCCCTCGCAGGGCGCCAATCGGGGATTCTCCCGGGCGCGACCACAATGCCGTTCGGGACCCCGCCCGCGGGCGTCGTACTGCCGAGCGAGCCGGCGCGCCCGGCCGCGAACGCAACTGCTCCAAAAACCACCGAAGCGACCGCTGCCAGCGAGCGGGTGATCGCCGGTTCGGCTCGGCAGCTGAGCAACGCCCTGGCCGCGCCGCCAGCGGAGAGCGCACCGCTGCCGCTGCAATCGCCGGCGCGGCCGGCCGGCAGCGACAAGCTGCCAGCGGCAATCGGCAGCGGCGGCCTGCGCGCGGCTGCAGTCAAGGGCGACCCCGCGGCCGAATACGAGATCGCCATCCGCTTCGTCGAAGGGCGGGGCGTGCCGCAGGATCTGACCGCGGCGGCGGACTGGTTCGAGCGTGCCGCCAGGCACGGCATTGTGCCGGCGCAGTTCCGCCTCGGCGGCCTCTACGAGAAAGGCATGGGGGTCAAGAAGGACCTCGACAGCGCGCGGCGCCTTTACTTCGTCGCCGCAGAAGCCGGTAACGCCAAGGCCATGCATAACCTCGCGGTGCTCTATGCCGAGGGCATCGACGGCAAGCCGGACTACCCGACCGCCGCAAAATGGTTCCGCAAGGCGGCTGATCGCGGCGTCCCCGACAGCCAGTATAATCTTGGCATCCTCTACGCCCGTGGCATTGGGGTCGAGGTGAACATGGTGGAAGCCTACAAGTGGTTCACGCTCGCCGCCCGCGACGGGGACAAGGAATCGACCAAGAAGCGCGACGATGTCGGAACCCGCCTCGACCAGCAGGCGCTGATGGCCGCGCGCGCGGCGGCGCAGGTCTGGACCGCCGAGCCGCAGCCCGAGGCGGCGACACAGGTCAAGGTGCCCCCCGGCGGCTGGGATGGCGTCGCCACGCCCTCGACCGCCAGCCGCCGCATCGGCCCCAAGGTCGACACCTCGCCCGCGCGTCCTGCACTATAAAAAAATCCGCAAAAAATTTCCGCAAGGCGTGCCTGCCGCTCCGAACAGCGTTAGACTGCGGCTACTTACCCGCTGAGTGAGAGCCTCGACCGAATTCGCGGGGCGTCCTGCCGGTGACGCCCGCAAGACGAATCAACACAAGCCGGCCCGCCGGCCCCTGTCGCGATTCCTCAAAGCTTGCATTCCGGTCTGCGCGCCGCGAAGGCGGTCGAGCCTCGATCAGACCTTTGTCCGCTCCCAGCATCGCGCGGCTTCCACGCGACCTTGCGGCAGGCATTCCGGGCCTCGAACCGACGGACTAGACTCGTGCAGATCTACCTTCCGATCGCCGACCTGCCGGTCAATATATTCGTCATCCTCGCCATGGGCTTCGCGGTCGGATTCATCTCCGGCATGTTCGGCATTGGCGGCGGCTTCCTGATGACGCCGCTGTTGATCTTCCTCGGTGTCACGCCGGCAGTCGCGGTCGCCAGCGTCACCGGCCACATCGCCGCCGCTTCGTGCTCTGGCGCAATCAGCTATTGGCGGCGGCGCGCGCTCGATCTCGCCCTTGCCTTCATGCTGCTCGGCGGCGGCATTTTGGGCACCGCCTTCGGCGTGTGGGTGTTCACGACGCTGCGCACGATCGGCCAGCTCGACCTCACCATCGGCATCGCCTACGTCTTGCTGCTGAGCGTCGTCGGCGCCCTGATGGTGACCGAGAGCGTGCGGGCGATCGTCCGCACCCGACAAGGCAAGCCGGTCGAGCTGCGCCGGCCCGGCAGCCATACCTGGTTCCACGGCCTGCCCTTCAAGCTCCGCTTCAAGCGCTCGCGCATCTATGTCTCGGCGATCCCGGTCTCGGCGATCGGATTCATCATCGGCTTCGTCGGCGCGGTGATGGGCATCGGCGGCGGGTTCCTGCTGGTGCCGATGCTGATCTATTTCCTGCGGGTGCCGACCGCGACCGTGATCGGCACATCGATGGTGCTCACCCTCGTCACCATGGCGTCCGCCACCGTCATGCACGCGGCGACCAATCACCTGGTCGATGCGGTGCTCGCGCTCATCCTGATGGTGGGCGGCGTCACTGGCGCTCAGTTCGGCGCCCGCGCCGGCCAGAAGATCAGCGGCGAGCACCTGCGGCTCCTCCTTGGCCTCCTGGTGCTCGCGGTCGGTGTCCGCTTCGCGTTTGAGCTGGTGCTGACACCGGAGGATCTCTATGTGATCCGGCCGCTGGAGAGCGGTGCATGATGTGGCGCTTCCCGGCCATCGTCCTGGTTGCGTTTGCGGCGCTCCCGGCCTCAGCCCCGCCTGCGGCGGCCGAGCGTCTCATCGCCTCGCTCTCCAACCACCGCGTGATGGTGACCTCGAACTTCACCGGCGACGAGCTCGTGCTGTTCGGCGCGATCGAACGGGACGCTGCGACCCAGCCGCATCGGGGCGGCTATGACATCGTCGCCACCGTCACCGGGCCGCGCCAGAACCTGGTCACGTTCCGCAAGGCAAGGGTTCTCGGCATCTGGGTCAACGTCGATTCGCGCGTATTCGAGAACGTTCCGGCCTATCTCGCCGTGCTGGCGAACCGGCCGCTCGCGCAGATCGCCAATGCCGAGACGCTGCGCCGCCTGCAGGTCGGGCTCGACAACACCGTGCTCAACCAGCGCGCCGCCGTCACTATCGCCGACTCCGCGCGTGACGATCCCTTCCGCGTCGCGTTCCTTAAGCTCACGGCTCGGCAAGGGCTCTACCGGGAGGACCCGACCGGCTTGACCTTCCTCACGCCCGCCTTGTACCGGGCCTCGATCCCGCTGCCGGCGCAGGCGCCGATCGGCGACTACGAGGTCGACGTGAAGCTGTTTGCGGACGGCGCCTTGATCACGCGCACGCCATCTGCCTTCGAGGTCTACAAAGCCGGCATCGAGCAGAGCGTCAGCGCCGCCGCGCGCGACCATGGCATCCTGTACGGGCTTGCTACCGCGATGATGGCGCTCATGACCGGCTGGTTCGCCTCGGTGGTGTTCCGGAGGGATTGAAGACTTTAGTCCGCCAGACAGCGCCTGGCGGCGACGGCATAAAGCCGCTCCTCGCCGAGCATGTGCGCCGTGAACGCCAGCGTTCCGAACAGCTCGGCGAAGGCACGCGCGCGGATGTTGAGACCGCCGGCATAGGCGCCGAAGGCGGGCATCACCAGCCGCCTTGCGTCGGTTGCGAAGCAGCGTCGGCTCACCGTGCGCCCCCGCCCGCCCACGCGCGCGACCGGGTGCAGGTGGCCCGCGACCTCGCCCTCGGCCGCGTCCCCCTCCGGCTGGTGCCGGAAGACGAGCGCGCCGATCGCCAGCGTCGCAGCGGAAGTTCCCCCGACGCCGATCGCGGGATCGGGATCATGGTTGCCGGCGATCCAGATCCAGTCGCGGCCGCGCTGGAGCGCGCGCAGCGTCGCGCGGTCGGATTCGGCCATGCGCGTAGCGCCGTCGCCGTCGTGGAAGCTGTCGCCGAGCGCGACCACCGCGCGCGGCGCGCAACGTGCAAGCACCCGCTCGAGCCGGGCGAGCGTTGCCGCCGTATCATAGGGCGGCAGCAGCACGCCGCGGGCGGCAAAGCTCGATCCTTTCTCCAGATGCAGATCGGCGACGACGACCAGCCCTTCGTCGGGCCAATAGAGCGCGCCGGCGCAATCGGCGACGAGCGTGATGCCGGCGATGCTGATCTCAGGCGCCGCATAGCGTTTCACTGCATCGCCTCCCTCACCAGCTCCGCCTCGGCCTCGGCGAGCAGTTCCTCGGTCGCCTCGCCATGGACCGACTCGCGGCCGATCTCCAGCATCACCGGGACCGCGAGCGGCGAGACATGGTCGAGCGCTTTATGGACGATTCGGCCGCGGCTGCGCGAGAGCATTTCACCGAGGCGCCGGATGTCGAGGAGGCCGGTCGCGGCGTCGGCGCGCGCGGCGCGCAAGAGAACGTGGTCGCCCTGGTGGCGGCGCAGCACGTCATAGACGAGGTCGGTCGAGATCGTGACCTCGCGGCGCGACTTCTCCTTGCCGGGGAAGCGGCGCTCGATCAGGCCGGCGATGATCGCGCAGGTGCGGAAGGTGCGCTTCATCAGCGCCGATTCCGCAAGCCAGGCTTCGAGGTCGTCGCCGAGCATGTCCTGGTCGAAGAGAGCCGCCAGCGAGAGCTCGCCACGCTCGATGCGCAATGCAATGTCGCCGCGACCCCAGATCGCGAGCGCATATTCGTTGGCGACGAAACCGAGCGGGCGCAGGCGTGCGCGTTCGAGCCTGCGCGTAAGCAGCATGCCCAGGGTCTGGTGCGCAAGTCTTCCTTCGAATGGATAGCAGACGAGGTAGTGCTTGTTGATGCGTGGGAAGGTCTCGACCAGGAGCTCGCGCCGGCCGGGGATGAGCGAGCGCCAGCGCTGAATCTCCAGCCACTGGCGCACCTGGTCTGGCAGCGGGAGCCACTGGCGATGATCGGCGATGATGTTGCGCACCCGGTCGGCGAGATAGGTCGAGAGCGGGAATTTACCGCCCTCGTAGGCCGGCACCTTCGGATCCTCCGCGCTGGTGCGCGAGACATAGACCTCGTCCTCGACCAGCGCCTCGTATTTCAAGATCTCGCCGGCGAAGACGAAGGTGTCGCCGGGGACGAGAGTCTCGATGAAATATTCCTCGACCTCGCCCAGGAGCCGTCCGCCGCGCGGGATCATCTTGGAGGCGCGCGAGCGCACGAGCCTGACCTTCAGCATGTCGGCCTCGACGATGGTGCCGACATTCATCCGGTAGCGCTGGGCGATCATGGGATGGGTCACCCGCCAACGGCCATCCTTGCCCTGCCTGATCTTGGCGAAGCGCTCGTAGGCCCTGAGCGCATAGCCGCCGGTGGCGACGAAATCGAGGACGGCGTCGAAATCGGCGCGCGCGAGGCCCGCATAGGGCGCGGCGCTCGTCACCTCGGCGAACAGCTCGTCGGCCAGGAACGGCTCGCCGCAGGCCGAGCCGAGCACGTGTTGCGCGAGCACGTCGAGCGCGCCGATGCGCGCCGCCGGCGTGTCCTGCGCATTCGCGGCGATGGCGTCGAGCGCGGCGCGGCATTCGAGCACTTCGAAGCGGTTCGCGGGCACGAGCACGCCCCGCGAGGGCTCGTCCATCCGGTGATTGGCGCGGCCGATGCGCTGCAGGAGGCGCGAGGCGCCCTTTGGCGCGCCGACATTGATGACAAGGTCGATGTCGCCCCAATCGACGCCGAGATCGAGCGATGAGGTGGCGACCACCGCGCGTAGCCGCCCTTCCGCCATCGCGGCCTCGACCTTGCGGCGCTGCGCCACGTCGAGCGAGCCGTGGTGGAGCGCGATCGCGAGCACGTCGTCGTTGAGGCGCCAGAGCTCCTGGAAAATGCTCTCCGCCTGGCTGCGCGTGTTGACGAAGACGAGCGTGGTCCGGTGGCGCTTGATGAGGTCGTAGATTTCCCCAAGCGCGTGCCGGGCCGAATGGCCGGCCCAGGGCAAGCACTCCGCAGTGTCGAGCATGGTCACGTCGGGCGCGGCGCCGCCATCGGCCAGGACGAGATCGGCCAAGGCCTCGCCGCGCTCGGGTTGGGGCACCAGAAAGCGGCGGAGATCATCGGGCTCGGCCACGGTCGCGGACAGGCCGACGCTGGTCAGCTCTGGCGCCAGGCGAAAGAGGCGCGCGAGGCCAAGGAAGAGGAGATCGCCGCGCTTCGAGGTCACCAGCGCATGCAGCTCGTCGAGCACGACGCGCTTGAGCGCGGCGAAGAGATAGGGCGCGTCGGCCGAGGCGAGGATGAGCGCGAGCTGCTCGGGCGTGGTGAGCAGGATATGCGGGGGATCGCGGCGCTGGCGCTGGCGCTTCGAGGCCGGCGTATCGCCGGTGCGGGTCTCGATGCGGATCGGCAGCCTCATCTCGGCAACCGGCCGCTCGAGGTTGCGGGCGATGTCGACCGCGAGCGCCTTGAGCGGGGAGACGTAGAGCGTGTGCAGCCCGCCCTCGCGGCGCAGCGCGCGGCCGGTGGAGATGAGGCGGCGGGTTGGTCTCAAGCTGGCCGCGGGCTCGGTGCGCTCCCCTCCCCCTTGCGGGGAGGGGATGGGGGTGGGGGTGACCGCGAACTCCGAGTTCGCGGCATACCCCCCTCCCCAACCCTCCCCCGCCGCAAGTCGGGCCTGCCCGACTTGCGCAATATGATGCGGAGCCCGGGCAAGCCCGGGTTCCGTGGGGGAGGGAGCAGATCGAGTTCGGGGAGAGGCCGTACTCAACTCCACCAAGGTCGGAAGAAATCCCGCCAGCGTCTTGCCGGCGCCGGTCGGCGCAATCAGCAGGACCGAGCGGCCGGCGCGCGCCTTCGCGAGCAGTTCGAGCTGGTGCACGCGCGGCGTCCAGCCGCGGCTCGCAAACCAGCGGGCAAAGGGCTCGGGCAGCGAAGCGAGAGTGTCGACCTCCACGCGTTGAGTCCTCACTGCCCGCTTCCTGGCCCGCTGGCCCTCCGCTATTCGGTCCGGGGGCGAGCCCAATTACAAAATCGGTGTGCCAATCGAGCATTCTCGGGAATCGTTTGACCCCCGGTCCAATACTGTTTGATATGGTCTACCGCGGCGTCATCGACCTCCCCAATTTTCTGTCCACAGATTGCGCAAGTACTATCCCTCTTAAATAGGGACTCTTTAAGCTCTCTAGAAAAGCAACGCGGCTCTTTCCTGCCAACTCCAACGACATCTTGTAGGGCCAAGCGCCACTTATCGAATCTTTTTGTAACGGCTTGTACCGAGCTTGTGGAGAGTTCTATTGAATCGATAAACTACTGGTCTTCAGTCATCAGATGTATGAGAGCTTCTCGAATGGAATCGAGATTTTGGTAGACAATATTTTTATCAGTTTGCGCAAACGTGTACATCAAAATGTCGTAAAGGGAAGCGTTGAATTTTTTTGGTTCCCAATAGCCAGCTACATTCTTTCCCGACGCTCCTTTATAAAATCGCTTGAATGCGTTCGCCCCAAACATCGAGCGGATAATTTGACAGGTATTTTTGAACCCGACTTTTAGCTCCTGAGCCTCGCTTATGGAAATGTTGCGATACCTCTCTGCCTCCATGTTTAGAAAATTTTTCATCGGAGGCTTGTATTTTAGATACGTTGCGTGGTGAAATGCCGCGAAGCGAAGGACCAGTTCAATATCCTTCATTCGCATATCAGGCCCAGTGAGGCCGAGGATAAATTTGAAGTCCGAGTCTCCGGAGAGGTCTTTTAGAAGTTTGTTGAATTCGCCGCGATAAATGCAGTTACGCAGCTCTTGATCGTTTAGAGATACAGCTCCTGTATTTAGCCTTTCAAAAATTCCGAACTTAAGGCTTGGGTCTGATTCTTTTTTAAACGTAATTGTTCGGACGCTGAAATATCGTATCTGGTCTTGCAGGCTTTCCGTTAGCTCGCTGTATTTTTTTCCATTAAGCTCCGACGTAACTTTGAGGCCCTTCAACCTAAAATCTGCATTGATATTTGATGGTAATCGACCGTCGATGAATGAAAAGAATGACGTTAGCCGCTGTTGGCCGTCAATAACGTATTCTTTGTTGTCTGGTTCTTCAGAAAGATAAATAATCGGAATTGGAATCCCCAGCAAGGCTGACTCAATTAGCTTGCTGGCCTTTGCTACGTCCCACACGTAATAACGCTGGAAATCAGGCTGCACGATGAGTTTCCCGCGTTTAAACTTGCCGAGAAGTGCCTCAATCTCAGGGTCAGCAAGGTCCGTATAAATTTTGCGCTTAGCTGATGGAAAATTGAGCGATTCTTCTTCCTCTTCTAGGGGAGTTTCGAATTCAAGTTCGTTAGTATCGGTCATGTCGTCCCCCTTCCGAAGGCCTAAGCACAGTATCCATTGCGTTAGCGGAGAGATTGCCAATTTTTCAGCCAAAAACCAATTGCAGGCTCCTTTTCGCGTGCGAGCGGCGTGCGACCCGACTCAGAAGTCGTACGACTGAGGCCAGAAATGCCTGTCTTTCGGGCCTTAACTGCGGTATCGCCATTAATGGCGACATAGCCCTTGGTACGTCGCAATTGAGCAGCGGAAAAACCGCACGACCGAATGGCAGCTTCGGGTCAAGGGCTGAAAGGCTCACAGTGAGCATATCTCGTCCGTAGTACATCCGGGACCTGTCGTAAAGCTAACGCGCGGAAGGACGGTCACCTGTTAGAGGCAGCTGGCGAACAGGGCGCGGTCGAGGCTGTCTCGACCTCACGTGGAGGTTAAGCACTGCATTGCACCCGTCGATGTAACACTCGACCCTTACCTGCCGAGGTCTCAGTTCAACCATGTCCGCGACGTATCCGCTTGGCCCTGTCGAATTGCTGCACCACAGCCGGCGAGATGGGCCACAAGCGGACGATTGTGGCCCCCTAATTAAGTGAGCTCGTCGACCCGCGAGCGCTGGGTGGGAACGGCCCCTACGCAAATTCTTCACGGGTTTTAGTTACCTTTACTGACCCCGGCTTCACGCCGGTCATCCCGGTAACACCGTGCTGAATACTGTGCGCAATATCGCCGGGTATCCGGATCACTGCTGCTCGTGCGGCGCCCTCATAGTTGGTCTCGAACTCGATCTCCACTGTCACGGCCACCTTTGTCATCGGATTCTATGCTCCCGATATGACGATCTTATGTGAGCTCTATTAGCGCTGCAGCGGCTCTATGAATAAGTTCCAATAGTACTCTGCGGCGCCCTCAAGCCCGAGATGCGCGCCGCCCTCCGGCACGTGACGCATCTGCATGCCGAGCGGACGCAGAAAGAGCGACTGCTCGCCGGCCTCAACTGACATGCTCTCGTTCAGGCTGTTGTCGTCCGGATTGGCGTTGTACGAAAAGGCGAGGCCATCGGCAAACCCGCCCTGCCGAATTTGACAGCGAGCCACATTTGCTCCATCCCGGTAGATCGACGCGGTAAACCGGTTTGCATCGATCCGCTTGAAGGCAGCTTCGATGCCTCGATTTCGTGCTTCAAGCTCTTTGAGCGAGTTCTCAAAGAAGCGTACCATGAACTCGAACGCGTCGTTAAGAAATCGATCGCGGTCCCGCTCGCTGAACGTCTTGCGCACACGGAGATTGCTAGATCGCGGGCCAGGCATGCTCTGCGCAGCTCGAGCGGTCTCTCGCGGTGCGCTGGGTGTCGTGACGGCATCCCCTTTGGGGCTGGCGGCAGTGCGGATCGCTTTAGTGATATCCAGGAAGGCATCGTCAAGATCGGGCCACTTGGTGACCGGCCGACCGTCGGTTGGCGCAGCGAGAAGCTTCCCGAACGGCGCTACATGCCAGTCGCACGGCCGCAGGATGACAGGGATCACACAAGCTTCGCCAGCCGCATGGCGTTCGAGCGCGAGCGCGACCTCGACACCATAGCAGTAGTCCGACGCGAGAAAATCCGGGCTGACGAGTAACAAGACGATATCGGCTTGGTCGAGTGCCTGCGCGATCCCGTCATCGACGTTGCCGCCCGCAACGAGCCGCCGGTCGTGCCACGTTGAGATGACGCCTTGCCGCTTGAGCATCGCAAGGTGCGTCTCTAGCTGATCGCGGAGCACCTCGTCCTTGTGCGAGTACGAGAAGAACACCGATTTCACTTGCATGCTCTCCGTCGCGTATGAGGCACATGACCCGCGGCTGCGCGTTTTGCGAGATCAGTCGCGCGTGATCAATTTGACACGCGACCCACAGATATGACCTGCGGAAAGGCCGTCATCGCCTGTGTATAGATGCGCCGCGCTTCGGTCTCCGTGACGTTCCTTCCATCCGTGCGCTCGACCGTGAGGATCACGCGGTAATCTTTTCCGACCGCACTGAAAACTGCCGTATTGCCATCCAACTGCGGAGCTTCGGGTCTGAAGTTTTGCATGTCTCGTCTTTCTCTGGATTTCGATAGTCGGTGTTCGGCGGGGCACTCGCGCCCACCAGATTGACTAGACCTCGACAATTACGGAACAAAATGGGAACATGGAGCAATGCTGTCAAGCCCCCTAGAGCTAAAGGCGCCCATCATGACGACGCCCGACTCAAGCGACGTAAGCGCTTCAGAGAAAGACAAGGACAAGGGGCCTGTTCCGCCCGCCTGGGTGAGTGCCACGCCCGATGACGTGCCAAAGGTGGATTTCGAAGCGCCGATCAAAGCGGTTTCTACGATCGATTCCCATGCGCTGAGCGAGCGATTCCGGGGAGAGGTGCGATCGGATGCGAAAACTGGCGAAACCGAGGACAGTCCGGCCGCCCGTGTTTTCAGCATGCTCGCCGCAGTCACGGGCATGCACTTCACGCCCGCGCAACGAAACGAGCCGTTCGGCGCGATGGTGGTCCTTCCCGATGGCCGCCGTTCGCCGATCCCCGAGGATTTCCGGGGTGTACCCGTGGAGACGTTGGCACATCTCGCTGAGCGGGCGACCAGTCCCGTGCTGCGTGCTCGGCTCGCCGATGTGTGCTGGCTTCTCGATCGCAAGAGGGGAAAGCTCGGTACGCTCGCGATATCGTCGTATGTAGAGATCGTTCGGAAGGTCCACCGCGGCGAGCTCATGTTCCCGTTCGAGAGGAAGGGTGACGCCCTTCAGTACGAAGCTCGCGACCATCTGCGCCGGGCGTTGCAAATCGGCCGCACGGTGGGTTGGGATAAGCCGGAGGTTGTGGCCGCTCGCAATCTGGTCATTGAACTGCGGGGGCGTGCTAACGATCGCCGCGCTGCTGCCGCGATCCAGTGGTTCTCCGGTCTAGACCTGGACTTTGGCCTGTCAGACGCCGCAGAGGTGGGCGCGGGCATTGATGAAGCGCTGAACGCATTGCGCGCCGACGCCGACCTCGACCCGGACGGTGCGGTGGAGTTGTGGAGGCTCGCCGCCCGAGCCTATCACGCGGCGAAGAAGGATGATCTGGCCCATTGTTGTCAGGTGGAAGCGGCCGAGTGCCTCGTTGCACAGTCGGAGACCGCTCTCGTAAAGCAGAATTCGGCCATGCTCGCGTCGCACCACCTGATCGCAGCGATCGCGCAGTTGCACGGAATTCCCAGGAAGAAGGACCGGCGGACCGAGCTGCGCCACCGCTTAGTCGACATACAATCGCGTATTCCGGAGGAGATGTCTATCTTCTCCCAGGAGATGGACCTGCGCGAGATCGCCGGACAGGTCGAGAAAGGGATCGAGCAGCTCGGCCTGCTCGATAAGCTGCTCGTGTTCGCCGAGCTTGCCCGCTCTCCGGAGCCGGATGCACTGGTACAAGATGCGATCAGATCGATACAGAAGTACCCGTTGGCGTCCCTCTTCGGCGCATCCCACCATGATAGTGAAGGAAAGGTCATCCATCGCACCGAAGGTGGCGCATTTGGCGACAGCGGGAATGATGCGGCGGTGCGTCAGCAGATCGCGCAAGCCGAATCGATACGACGCAACTACGTCGCCTTTGGCAAGATCGACGTTGCTCGCCGCACGATAAATGAGCACCACTACCTCTCGGACGAGGTCTTCTCGTCATTGCTCCAACACAGCCCGTTCGTGCCGCATGATCTCGTCGCGACGTTCGCCCGAGGGTTCCTCCGATTCTTCCGCGGGGATTTCGTGAGCGCGACGTACATCCTGACGCCGCTTCTGGAGAACTCGCTGCGACAGGTGTTGAAGGCCCACGGCCACGATGTGTCGATCTTCGACGACGCAACGCAGACCCAACAGGATCGAACAATATCCTCACTATACGAGCAGATGCGATCGGAGTTGGAGGAGATATTCACGCCAGCGATCATTGCAGACATCGAAAACGTGTTCCTGACGCGGCCCGGGCCGTACCTGCGACATTCGCTCGCGCACGGTTTGCTTCATGATGGAGATCCATACAGCGCGGACTCCATTTACGGGTGTGCGATTATTATGCGGTTGTGCGTCGTGCCTCTGTTCGCATACCGAGACCAACTAAAAGCGTCCTTTGACAGCGCCTAAACAGCGGCGCGGCCGGACTACCCCAAAAAGCTGCTGGAATGTTGCATCGCAAAATTCGGCGGCCCTGGGCGAGATGCAGACATGATATATACCAAGGGTGGATGACTATGTTTTTGCGCCCGGCACGTATACCACTCAATGGGACCGTCCACATGTTTGAGAGATTGATTCATGCTGATTGGAGCGCACACAACAAGAAGAAGTGGATGACGACTGCAGACCGCATGCCGCAGGGTTGGCAAGTGGCTGCCCCGCGGCTCGTACCAGGTGCGCCCGAATTCTTCGACCGCTGGCTCTTCGGCGGCCGGAGGGTGCTGGCTGGATTCGACTTCCCAATCGGGGTCCCGGCGGCATTCGGCAAGAGAACCGGCTTCGGTGACTTCCCGGAGGCGCTGGCTGAATTTGGCAGTGGCGAATGGAAGGAATTTTTTTGCGTCGCCGACAGACCGGAAGACATCACATTGAGACGGCCATTCTACCCGCAAACATACCCGCGAGGCCGTAGGCAAGCCCACCTGCTTGGTGCTCTAGGTGTCAAGACAATGGATGAACTCCGACGGGCATGTGAACGGAAGACGCCAAGCCGACGTGCGGCCTGTTCTGTTTTTTGGACTCTGGGCGGCAATCAAGTAGGGAAGGCGGCTATTGATGGTTGGAAGTCGGTAATTCAACCCGCCCTGCGTGGCGGTGCGCGCTTGTGGCCCTTCCAAGGCCGACTTGATGAATTGTCGAAGTCGCCGGGCTGTGTGCTCTGCGAGACATATCCGCAGGAAGCGTACTTGCATGTCGGCGTTTGTTTCCGTCCGAGTGGGGGCAAACGCATTCAGGAAGATCGCCGAGATGCTGGCGCTCCGGTGATTCGTTGGGCGGAAAGGCAAGGTGTGAGCTTCGCCGACGATGCGCGAAAAAACCTCCTTGACGGATTCGGTCCGTCGGTATCCGGAGAAGACCCGTTTGACGCTTTGGTCGGACTGCTCAGCATGATCGAAGTGGTAGACCGCAGGCGAGACGAGGGCAGCGCATCCGCTGCAGATGTGATTACCTGGGAGGGCTGGATTCTGGGGCAGCGTTCCCCTGCGTTGTCCTCTTAGTTCGTCTTCACGATTGGTCATTGCTCATGGGATTTGAGGCCGTCCCGACCTCGGATGAAGGCCA
>Ga0137385_10003748_pt1 | contig 13227 bp, 8 predicted proteins | sample SagtaG_FD_104921 | JGI IMG/M metagenome (GOLD analysis project Ga0137385, IMG submission 104921) | Vadose zone soil microbial communities from Sagehorn Ranch, Mendocino, California, USA - Sage2_R_80_16 metaG | ecosystem: Environmental > Terrestrial > Soil > Vadose zone | place: USA: California...
AACCCGAACTCTGTTCGTCGATGCCGCGGGGTTCTTCAACCTCTACAACTTCTGCCCCAATACATGTCCCAACAATTACTGGAACGACCCCGCCGCGATTCAGATCTTCGTTGTCGACGCGTTCTCGGAAATGGCCAATGCAACGCCGACCCAGACCTTTATCATAGGTGAGATTTATTCGCTAGGCGCTTCAGCGGGTTTCGGGGATTTTACAAGTCTCGCGGGCATGCTTCTTCGAAACTATAACATCAACAGCTATCCGGTCCAGCCGAGCAAGGACGTCTACACCCAGTTCGTCTCCGATTCTAATGCCACAATGCTGGTCATACTGGACTTCAAAACGACCGGACCGGACCCGAAAAACAGCATCGCAAGTATACGGACCGACGTTCAACACGCGAACGTCTTCAGCAACACAAACCTCCTAGTCTATGTCACAGGCGCCCCGGCGTTCAATTATGATATTGAATCAGAATCGATTAGAGACGTGGAACGCATAGACCCTATCACCGTCGTCCTGATCATAATAATCGTCGGCGTATTCTTCGCGTCCCTTGCAGCCCCACTAATCCCGGTGTCCGCTATCGGAATATCTGTAGGAATAGCATTCGGCCTAGTCTATGTAATCGGCAGCCTGTTCACTAGTGTCCATTTCCTGATCCTTACCCTCTTGCCCGTCGCCATGTTCGGGGCAGGGTCCGACTACTGCATCTTTCTTGTCAGCAGGTATGCTGAGGAGCGGCGGATGGGACGAGGAAAAAAGGATGCGGTAGAACGTGCAGTAACGTGGGCAGGGGAGAGCATCGCCACGAGCGGAGCTACAGTGGTCATTGCGTTTGGAAGCCTGGCCATTGCCGGCTTTGGAATGCTCCGGTCTATCGGGATCGCCGTGATGATGGGCATATCGATAGCGCTACTAGTCGCCCTCACTCTAGTACCAGCTATTCTGTCCATGTTCGGGGACAAGATATTCTGGCCCGGTGGACTGGGCCTATGGAGAAAGAAAAGAGCCAAGGGAAGCAGCTACTATGCCCGTGCTGCCAAGTTTACTGCTAAGCACTCGAAGCTAATCCTCATCGTCGCTTTAGCAGTCAGCCTCCCGGCCACGAGTACGGTCCTGTCCAGCCAGACAAGCCACGACCTCATCTCCCAGGTTCCAAACTCTCTTGACAGCAGAGCCGGCTACAACTTGATGGTCCAAGGATTCGGACCTGGCACCATAACCCCAACTTACACGGTAGTTCAGACACCAGTCCTGCTCGCAACTGACAACTGGATCAACGTTACCGCGTTGCAATCTCTGTCTTACGCCGAGAACTCGACACTGTCGATCTCCGGCGTATCGAAGGTATACGGACTTACACATCCTTCAGGCGATCCTATCCCGTTCTCATCGTTCAACCAGCTGAACACAGCACAACAGCAAGCAATGATCAGGAGTATGAAGCCCTTCCTCGGAAGCGACGGGAAATCCGCGATGGTCTGGGCCGATTTGTCCAACGAGCCCTACACGGACCAGGCCATCACCACTCTCACGAAAATCAGGCAGAACATCAACAGTCTCCAGAATAATGACAAGCTACTTGCCGCATCTACAATGCTCGTTGGGGGAGAAACTGCCTCCGTCGCAGATCTTGCCAACTCAAGCGCTGCCGACTACTTCAACATGACCGCACTAGTCCTTGTCGGGGTCTTCATAGTTCTCATGATAGCCTTAGGCTCGATATTCACTCCGTTGCGGCTCATCTTGACGATACTTCTCAGCATTTCTTGGGCAATGGCCGCCGTCATCTACATCTTCCACACTTACGTTGGGATGGAACTGATCTGGATACTGCCCATCATGCTGCTAGTAATAATGCTCGGACTAGGACTTGACTACGACATATTCCTAGTAACCAGGATCAGAGAGTACGTGGTCGGCGGCGCGAAAGATGATGAGGCCATCGAGACTGCAGTAGAGCGCACTGGGGGCATAATCACAGCTACCGGTCTAGTGACAGCCGGCGCCTTCGGAACCATGATGCTCTCGCAAATACCTATGCTCCAGCAGCTCGGACTCGCATTCTTCATCGTAGTCATTCTGGACGCGAGCATCACGCGAGTTTACCTCGTACCATCGATAATGAGGCATATGAAGCGTCTCAACTGGTGGGCTCCGGGACGGATAAGAAGGGTACCAATCACTCCAGAAGAGAAGCTCATACCTCCCATCCCGATGAAAACAAAACTCGTGGTTACATTGGAAACTCTGGCTATTGCAGGGCTCGGTCTGGTATTCTATCTCGACTACATCAACAATCAGTATCTTCAAGGATTCGTAAATCAGACAGGCTCAAGGCTCCTCGCAGGAATCAACGTCTGGACTGGAGTGATACTTGGGGTAACATCCTTCCTGACAACCTACATTCTTCTCCGTGGAAAACCCAAAACTGGCAGCACAGACAAACCAGCCCTACTTCGCAAGGTTAGCCAGCAGCTAGGCAAACTTCGTCCGAGACGTGCGAAAATACCGATAATCACGCCTATTTCCAATCCCCTGGCCGGCTTGCCCTCACTGGGACAAGTAGCCACAACAGAGACGCCTCTCAAACCGACGCTCCAAGACCAAGAACAACCTATGACAACGTCTTCCAATTCAAGTGAAGAGAAGAAACAAGGGGCCTAGGATACTATTCGATACAAGTCGACTTCGACATTGTTCCATTTCTTGTTATGAAACGGGAAGAGATGTGGAATGCTGAGAGTCATGTTACGCAGTGCATCAACCCTTCGATTTTTCTTTGAGATGACGCCGTTAAGATACTCTCTAGTCGAACTCTTGTGGATAGAATACGAAACAGGAGCAAGCTCGAACGCTCGCTCAAGAAATCGGACATCAAGATGAGGAGACCGTGTCCCATATGGAGGATTCATGATTACAGTATCATATCTTCCCACGACCTTGGCGACATCCGATACGACCCATTCGACTTGGACCCCGGTCGCCCGCGCGTTCTCCCTTGCTAGGGCAATAGCTTTCTTATCGATGTCTACTCCGACGACCTTCTGTGAGCCCATGATAGCAGCACCGATCGCTAGTCGCCCTGTCCCGGTTCCGAGATCAATGATTTCGCCCTGTAGATCGCGGTGTTCGAACCCGGCCATATAGAGCAGTTCGGCGGCTACTTCGGGAGAAATGGGGTACTGTTCTAGCCCTAGTTTGGGGGTCTGAAGTATCTTCAGTTTTCCCAACTGAATTTCCAGTTGGCGTTTAGAAACTGTTTGTTCTTCTACCAATTATAGGCGGACCAGTCCCCGCTCCAAAAGCTGCTCCCAGGTCCAAGCTCCGACGGCAACCATGATCTCGTCTCTTGTGATGATCGGCTTTGGAAACCTTTCAGGGTCGTCGAGCGCAAGGCGGGGACACGCAGTATCAACGAAGACGTCGATATCGATGAAGTCGAGTAGTTTCTGTGGCACAATCTCATCCGCGTAAAGGATCAGGGCTTTCTTGCCTGCTTCCTCGAGGTGCCTGAGAATTGAGAGTGCAATCTGTGGGTTGCTTTGTCCTGGCTTCGTCGATACTATTATTCCGAAACTGCTGGCTTTCCTCGCTTTGTCGACCATTGCATATCTTTGCCGCACGATTCGATCTCTGTCTTGGTCTAGGACATTGACTGTTCCATCATAAGGATCCGCAAGAATCGTTGATTTCTCTACCGAGAGAGCCGCACCAAGACCGTGGAAATAGCTGCCCACGATTAGAAATGAGTCGACCTGAGACTGAATCCTCCTGAGTCCGAAATAGTCGCAGCCTAGAACCTGTCCGGTCTCGTGTGCCCAAGGACCGCGTCCCGGTGTCTGAACGTTGAAGCCCTTCGTTTCGAGGAATTTTGCCGCTTCAGGAACCTTGTGCAGATGTTGAATTGTAGTGGCAAGTCCAACTGTCTTGCCTTGGAGAAGGGAAACAGCTCGCTCCACGACTGGAATAATGTCATGATTGCTTTTTGCAGGGATATAGACCACTGGGACTCCGTTGGAACTGTCGCGAAGGAATTCGTTATGCCCGTAATGCACGAGTAGGTCAGCTCTCAGGCGGGTCGCGGCATCTAGAGAGAGGTCGCATGCGCCCCAGGCCGGCACGGCGGAAACAAACACGTCTGCACCTGTCTTCTCTCGAACCAGCGCCGCAAGCCGGGTGCCCTCGTTCTTCAGACCGTCGGGTAGCTGAATCAGTATCCTTCGGGCACCTCTCTCCGTTATCTCAGCTAGGAGCTTGTCCTCTTCAAGGTCAAACATGGACATGTCAAATTCGCCGGGAAGAAGCCACCAAACGAGCGGAGCCCAATATAAACACCCGAGAGACTCGGGCGATTTCCTTCGTGTGAGCGTGCTAGGTTACACGATTGTTAAGCCCGATAAACAAGGTGAGCTGAGTCTATGACTGAGAACCAGAAGCCGCAGTCCAGACTCGACCTGGGTCTCGCAGACCCAAGGTCCTTAGCAACAATGGTTGACGCTTCATTGAAGCGAGGGTCTAGCCTGTCAATTGCTCTCTCTGATGCAACTGTAGGGGTCAGCCTTGACAGGTTGGGGGACTGGACCATAACGGTTGGCCTCTCATCAAGATCAGACCGCTTCCACCGGTTGACATCCTCCCTCGAAAGATTGGGATTCTTTCAAGCGACAGAGAATGAAGGTAGCATCTACATGCTCTGGACGTCTCTCCTCTCAGAAGTCGGCGATGTTAGAACTACTGCTGAACAGACTCTCTTACGGGCTTTGACGGTTCTGCAAGCGCCTACCGTTTCACCGTACATTAGTTAGTCAAACAATCTTAGAAAGGTTTAGGCGGGAACCGCGACTGGTTGTCGCGGTGAAGATTTTCTTCCGACAACTTCACGAACTGCGCCGTTCTCCATTTGGATTATCGTGTCTGCCTCCGCTTCAAGATCTCCAACATGGCTAATGAGGAAGATCTGTTTGAAGTTCTGTGACAGTTCTTGGTGGAGCAATGCGAGAATTCCTTCCCGGCGAACTCTATCCGAACTGCCTAGAGGCTCGTCGAGGAATAGAAATTCGGGATTATGGCCCTTAGCTTGAGGAATCAGGGCGAGGGCAAAGGCTAGCCTCATTGCCAGTAAGAGCTGGTCTTCTGTGCCCCCTGAGAAAACCTCCTTGGGCTTGAACTCCCCAGCCTCAGGGTCGAAGACTCTGACCGTATAGTCTTCATCGAGCTGCACAGCCTTGTATCTTCCGGAGGTTATTACTGGGAGAATGAGCCCCATGTAACGTTCGACTTGAGGCTTGACACGGTTTCGCAAGGACTCCGAAGTTTGCTCAAGACCTTTGACAGAAAGCTTGACGACCGCGCAGTCCTTCTCTAGGAGCATCACCTTTTTCATTTGCGTCTGAACCTGCTCATCAAGACCAGGGTTCTCCTCGAGTAATTGGCGTAGCTCTAGCTGTCGGGAAATTGAGTCTTCGATCTGGGCCTTATTTCTTGAGGCGGATTCTTTGAGCGTATCTCTCGTTTCAGCGGTCTCTTCAAGGAGTGTCTCGGAAAAGGACAGGCCTTCTGGGAGGTCAGGCAACTGAGCCGCGCCGAATTTCTTCTCGACCCGTTTGATCTCGCCTTGGATAAGGTCGAGGCGTTCTCTGATTGGGGATTCTTCTCTCAATTGCTCGCCGAGTAACTTGACCTTTGCTTCCAGAGATTGACGCGATTGTCTATCGTTATCGAATAGCGAGGAAACAGTCTCGAAAGCGGCCTTAGGATCCTTTGTCGCTCCGACCTTGGCAGAGTACCGTGTGATTGAACTCAGTGTCCCTAGAAGATCTCCTGACTTTCTGACGGTATCCTCCTGGATGTCCGTCAGGTTTCGTTGGGCTTCGGCAAGCTCGGTCTCCCAAGAGCGGACTAATTGCAAGCTGGCTAACTGTTCCTGCTCGTATCTCGAGCTGCTAGCTTGTTGGGAAAGCGAGACGATCTGTCGGGACAGTAAGAGGAGGGAGGCTATGGCCAGGGATCCGAAGGCTACTGCGACTTGAGGGAGACCTAGAAAGAAGGAAAGGATAGCTCCGGCGCCAAGCGTCGAGGTTGAGATGAGATATGTCCAGACTCTTCTTGGCTTAGGGTCGAACGGTTTCGGATTTCCAAGACTTGAGGCCTCCTTTGTCTTGTCTGCAATTTTGGCTTGGAGATGACCTTTGGACTCCTCTAGCTGGACTCTGCGGATTTCGGTGGACTGGAACTCTTCAAGCATCTTCGAGGCTTGGGTGAGTTGGGATTCTATCTCGGGAAGTCCCGAGAACTGGTCGATTTCTGATCGAGTTTTCTCCAGTTCTTCTCTTTGCGATGAAATCCCTACTAGTTGTCGCTGGAGGTTCTCAGCCAGACGCGACTTGTCCTGGATCTCCTGCCGAAGGGATGTTTGGAGTTTCACAGCTTCATCGTATTTGTTCAGGGTCCTATGGAGAGCATCTGTGGTTGCGAATTTTTTCTCCAAATCTGCAAGTACTGATTTGAGCTTCTCGATTTTCCCTGCCAGCGTTGAAAGTTGGGTCTCCGCTTCCCTGTACTTCTTCAATTGTTCTTGAAGCGATTGGAGGCGCTCGCGTTCAACGGTTAGCTGCCCCGGATTTCGGGTTGTGCCTTCGATTCGAGTTCTCTCTGTATCAAACTGGTCCTGTACTTTGTTGAAACTGTCTAGGTTTAGGAATACATTGACAACTTTTCTCCGGTCGTCGAGTCTTTGTTTGATTAGTCGCTCGAGGTCTTTCTGTGCGACTACACTACTAGCAACAATTTCGTTGTAAGTAATGCCGCCTAGGAGCCGTTCGACCTCGCTCGTTGTGTCGTTTACGGTCGTGGCAAGTGTCTTTTGTCGACCGTCGCCTCCTAGCTCGTAGAGTTGTGCACGGTTCGGTCTCGTCTTGTGAACCTCTCTCACCACTCGGTACTTGACGTCGCCAATTGCGAATTCGAGTTTTAGCTGGGCTTCGCCGGTTCCGTAGCTGAGGATTTCTTCGTTGCTCGGTTTCTGGCTGGGCCTGACCATCCTGCCGAAGAGGGCGAAGAGGATCGCGTCGAGGATGGTGGATTTTCCGCTCTCATTCAATCCTGTGATTAGCGAGATGCCTTCTGAGAAGGTTAATGGTTGGGAGAATTTCAGTTTCTTGAAGTTGTGAGCATAGAGGCTGAGAAGTTTCAGTCGACTCCCTCCTCCTGAAGCTTTGAAATTGTGAGTTTCCAGGCTTCTTGGACTAGCGGTCTCTCTTTATCACCCGCTTTTGCTAGTAGGTTCTGGAATGTCCGGTCTAGTTCTTCGAGCGGTGTGGTTTTTGGAAGCGACTCTAGCGGGACCATCGTCAGAACGTTTAGTTGTTCTTCGTCGAATTCGATGTGGAAGAACTTGTCCTGTGCGTAGGTGTAAAGTGCAGACCGCTTGTAGGTTGAGAGTTGGTCTAGGGTGACTTTTCCAGAAACTCTTACACGAAGTATCTTCTCGTCGTCTATTCTCTTCTCTAAAGCCTCCTCTATTTGCCGTGTGAGGCTTCCCTCACCAGCCACTCTGAACTCGAGAGTTTCCATTAGTCGGGCAGGGGTTGGATGGAATTCTTGCTGGACTATTCCCGTCTTGTCCAGTTCGAGCCAGACGAATCCTTTCTTTTCGCCTTCTTCGTTGAACGAGACTCGCTCGGTGCTTCCGGGGTAGATGACCGGGGTTCCGTTGATGATTTTTCTTTGATGATTGTGAAAATGGCCCGAGGCGAAGAGTTGGAGGTTTCTCGGGATAGACGATTTCTGAATATGGACTTCTTGACCAAAGTAGCCGTCGAAGCCGTCGATCGGATAGTGTGTAACGAAGATGATGATGTCTCCGTCTCGGTTCACTTCGTGACCGGCGAGAGGATCGGAATCGGCTGGTAGGGATGGATTGAGGCTCATCCCTGTCACGTTGACAGTTTCACTTCCGAAATTGAATTTCTTACTAGTTGGGCGCTGTTCTTGTATGAAGTAGACGTGTCCGGACCTTGCGTGAACGGCGAGAGGGGAGGCGCCCTGCTCGACGCTACGTGGAGTATCGTGATGGCCGCTTACAAGAATAGTTTTGATGTTCTTCTCATGTAGACGCTTGAACTGTTCAGCAACGAACGCCCTCGTAGGATTGCCAGGCAGAATACCATCATAGAAATCTCCACCAATTAGAAGAATATCGGGTTTGTTCTCCAGAGCGAAGTTGACCAGGATTTCAAAGCAACGTTGGAAGTCGCGCTTTCGTTCGAACCGCTTAGGTCCATACTGGACTGCTGATGGATCTAGGTGGTTGTCGGCTGTTAGAAGAACGTGAATTGTCATAGTAATCTAGCTACCGAATCGACCGACGTCTCGGGATGAACTGGAACGATATTAAGAGTTGGAGATAGCCGAACGTGACCTGTCGAATCTTGAAGACAGTAGTCGGGGTGTGAGATCATCTGAGGCCAGGAAGCGCGATGGTTGCAAGAAACTCGATTAGGGTAGGAATCGACATCGGTGGAACGTTTACGGATCTCGTGGCTATGGACGAGAAGCGCGGGGTCTGGAAGATCAAGGTCCTGACCACGCGGACGGATCCCTCGGTGGGAGCGCTCGATGCTGTTCGGAGATTGTTGGAAAAGGAGAGGGTTGATGCTGGTCTCGTTAGAGTCGTGATTCATGCGACAACGCTCGCCTCAAACGCCCTTCTGACGGGAAACGTTCCTAAGACTGCTCTTGTCACAACCGCGGGCTTTCGAGATGTTCTTGAGATCGGGCGCCAGAATAGGCCTGAGCTATACAATCTTCAGGTCGATCGTCTGCCTCCCTTGGTCCCGAGGCGATACAGATTCGAGGTCGGGGAGAGAATCATGTATGACGGGAGGGTTCTAGAACCGCTTGATAAATCCCAGACTGTTCTGGTTGCGAGAAGGATACGAAGACTCGGTATTGGAACCGTTGCCGTATGCCTTCTTCACTCCTACGCCAACCCGAAACACGAGAAGGAGGTTGGAGAAATCTTCAGGAGAGAACATCCCCGCGCGAAACTGTCCTTGTCTTCTCAGCTTCTTCCGGAGTTTCGAGAATACGAGAGAACCATCACGACGGTCGTTAATGCGTGTCTGCAGCCGTTGTTCTCTGAATATCTGAAAAAACTCGAACAGGGATTGGAAGAGCTCGGAGTTCGCGCGCCTCTCTCTGTAATGCAATCGAATAGTGGAACCGTGCTCTCTCGCCAAGCCTCATTGGAGCCGGCTCGGCTCATAGAGTCAGGACCGGTTGCTGGGGCTGTGGCGTCCAAGTTCTATTCTAGTGGATCTGAAATCATCGTCTCTCTGGATGTCGGCGGGACTACGTCAAAGGCAGGAGTGTGGTCTGGCGACGGGTTCGAGGTGACTAATGAGTATGAGGTTGGTGGCCGTTTGCATGGAAGCAGGCGAGTTGAAGGATCAGGATACCCTGTCAGATTTCCAGTCGTAGATCTCGTCGAGGTTGGAATCGGGGGCGGGAGCATTGCCTGGGTGGATGACTCGCGCGTTCTTCATGTTGGGCCCCAGAGTGCTGGGGCGTCGCCGGGCCCGGCTTCCTACGGGAAGGGTGGCAGGTTGCCGACGCTGACGGATGCCTCTCTTGTTCTCGGCCGGTTGAGCCCAAGTTTCCTGCTGGGAGGAGATCTACCATTGAAACCAGGGTTTGCCTACACAGCCGTTGCTGAGTTGGTCGCGAAGCCGTTACGGATGAAAGTGATCGATGGCGCCATCGGTGTTCTGAGAATTGCTATCGCCAAGATTGCGGAAGCGTTGCGGACAGCGACGGTGGAAAAAGGTCTCGACCCACGTGAAATGGTTCTCGTGGCGTTCGGAGGAGCGGGACCGATGTTTGCCTGTGAGGTTGCTAGACAACTAGAGATAGAGAAGATAGTCGTGCCTCCGGCTGCGGGGCTGCTATCTAGCTTGGGGCTCCTTCTTGCGGAGCCGTTGCATGATTCTGTCCGGACCGTTCTGGAAGACTCTGAGAGTGCGAGCGGTAAAGAGCTTGAGAAGATCTTTCGCGGAATGGAAGCGAGAGCTAGAAGGCTGCTCCGAGTAGAAGGAGTAGAAGAGAGGGATGTCGATTATCGGAGACTCGTTGACATGCAGTATCAAGGCCAATCTTACGAGTTATCAGTTCCTCTAAGAGGGCAGATTATCACTAGAGGCGCAATTCGATCTGCTATTCGAGACTTTCACCAGAGACACCAAGCGAAATATGGGTATTGTCAACCGGACAAGCCTGTTGAGATTGTGAACGTTCGGAGCTACTGTAGAGGAAAGGCTGGAACGATTGCTAGAGTAACGGGCACACTCGCACGTGAGGAAGGCCTCCCGAAGAGGAGGAGAGTCTGGTTCATGGATGGACGTAGTATCGAGTGTCAAGTCTTCCAGCGGAACAGCTTGCCGCTTGGATCCAAGGGAAAGGGACCATGTGTGATCGAAGATTACGACTCAACCTTGGTAATCCCGCCTCAGGCAAAATACGTGATTGACCGGAATGGATCGGTTTCGGTTGCGATGTGAGCCTGGGGGGTGAAGAAGGCTGTTACTCGAATCTGGTGGTGTGGGTTTCAACAAGGCAATATTGGATGGTACTTGGTAGGTTGCTCTAACAGTGAAGAAAATATGACCAATACATCAAGCGGCTCGAACAGCACGTGGGGAGCGTTTACCCCAGTCATGCCGGCGTTCATACGGTTGATCGCAGGCGTAATTGTACTGGTGATTATCGAGGCGGTTGTGCTAGGCTTTCCAGGGATCGGACAGAATATCTCAGGCAGCAGCATTTCGATCGCGAACATTGCGGTGTTCATGATCGGGCTTGTTGTGGCTTTGATCGTCTTCAAGTTCGGAACACAGCTCGCGAAGGCGGTCTCGGACGCGTACAAGAACTACCAGACCTATGTCCCGTTGCTAGCGTACATCTTCCAGATCATAGCCATCGTCATTCTCTACAGCGTGAGCAGCGGCATCGCCACTCAATACTTTACCAGCGCGCCTTGGGCTTACCCACTGATATTCCTCCTGATCGCATTGCTTCCAACGCTGCGAGTTGTCGTTAACCTGGTGCACGCGCTCGACGGCCAATCAGCCACGAAACACTCCACGAACAACTAACGACTGTACGAGCTAGCCAAAAGAAGAACCAGGGCCGAAAGGGCCCTGAAAATCCAAAGCCCCCCACTTTTTCGGGACTCCTTAGAATACTCGTTTCTACGTTTCTTATGTGAGGAAACACTAAGCGTGGAAGGAGCGGAGAAATCGCTCTCGCGTCGTGAGATGCCCTCCACGATACCCCCCCTCCCCTTTTTCTAGAGAAAATTTCCTGCCTTGCATCAATAATGGGCGAGTCCCGCGATTTAGGGTAGGGTCCGGGCTTAGATGAAAAGGCAAAAAGACGGGAAATCTAGGGCGGGTCCCGAACGAATTGTGGGCGAGATGGGGGGGGGGTGTCCCATAGGATTGAGAAAATGCCTACCCGTGATAGGCTTTGCGAGCAATGTTGTCCAACTCTCAAGACGCTTTCCAGAGAAACGTAACAGTGGCAACTTTTCTTTAGGCGTTTACTAGGGTGGCGTTAAGCTAGTTACCGATATGTCTGGAAAGAGTTCCCCGACCCGCCTAATCCTCCTTGAGAGGACGGGTGTGAAAGGATATTTTGTTGAAACCCTTCGACTTCAGCTTAGCAAGAGCTAGAAGCATGACTTCGATCTGAGACAGGTTACTCGGCTCCGAATGGGGCACAGGTTCTTCATGGATTCCAGAGTATCTACCCACGTCTGTCTCACGGCCCGAGCGCTCGGAGCTGATTGGGTTATCGTAGCGGATAGCAATGATAAAACAATAGAAGCTACTATTGTGGAGGTTGGGGGCGAGACTCGGTGCGCGCATCTTCAGCGAGTCGAGGAAACTATGCAGAAAGACCTTTCCCAGACTGGAAGGAATAGGGTGGAAAAGTCGTACACCTGAATGCGAATGGTCTTCTAGATGCCCAAAGCGATCAAAGAGATTGATGAGTCTGCTAGACATACTCTCTGTTGTATGGTCAGAGAAGATACCTGGGAAGGTCTTCGAAACTGCCAGCCGGAACGTCGTAATAACAAACCAGCCACGAGCAGAGATTAGCGGCTTAGCAGTCTTTCTCGACTGGCACCCTCAAGCACCGTGCCTTTGACAGGTCCTTTCGGTGCGCAAGTTCGAATGGTACTCTCAAGCAACTGGAAGGAGATTCAACGTCTTAGCTAGAGGAGTCGGAAATGCCAAAGACGAACACTAAAAAGGCGGGTTTCAGGTTCATGTCAGGCTATGCATAAAAGGCAGCCACAGCACCGGCTTCGCCTGCACTTTCGAGTTCGAAAGGGAAGGACTCCCGCATAGTGGGTCCGTAGCTTTGAAGTCTCTTACTTGGAAGGATCTTGCCCGTTACTACGACAGCAGCGGTAACCTCTCACAGGAAATCGGATGGAGGTCCAGGCTCCGGATTTGCAGCTACAACAGAGGTCACCTAGAGAGTTTCCGGAAGATCATCGGTAGTGGAAGCATCAGCAGCGAACAGAAGACGAGAGAGCGCTACTACAGGCTCGAAATTGGAGGCGCAGGAAGGGTCCACATGGTGCTGACCCAGATGCTTCCATTTCTAGAAAAGAAGCGATACGCCGTAGAGGAATGGATCTCGGCCAGCTCGTCTTTGCCGCTATGATCACCTGTTCCCCCGTAATTTAGTAGTAAAACAGACTGACGTGAAACAGACCACCCCTACCCCCTTCCACCCCCTGCCCGCGATCATCTTCTGAATCTCATTCTTCGGGTTGTCTCCCAGAAGCAGAGGGTTCCTACGAAGATGAAATAGTAGTATGTCTCCACTGCGACATGGATCCCGTAGAGCTTCGAGTGGTCTTAGGCCCTGAGGCGCGGGTAAAAAAAAGAAGTGACGGGGTGAGAGGTTGCTACCCTGTTGCTGTGCTTTAGGCGTTGAAGGTAGTAGTCCAGCTGAGTGGGCCGGGAGTCGCCGTCGCCGATACAGACAGCTTCACCAGTATTGGAACAGTGCTCTGGCCGGGATTTAGTTGTGAAGCGCTCGCCAGGTCCCAGGACAACACGATGCCGGAGGGTAGCGCTGGGTTAGCGCTCATGCTCTGACCGAGTATGATGAAGACTGTGCTGCCGCCAGTGTTGACGATGATAATCTGC
>Ga0137385_10003759_pt1 | contig 13205 bp, 9 predicted proteins | sample SagtaG_FD_104921 | JGI IMG/M metagenome (GOLD analysis project Ga0137385, IMG submission 104921) | Vadose zone soil microbial communities from Sagehorn Ranch, Mendocino, California, USA - Sage2_R_80_16 metaG | ecosystem: Environmental > Terrestrial > Soil > Vadose zone | place: USA: California...
CTCGAACGCGTCGCGGGCGTAGCGGACCTCGCCCTCGAAGAGGCCGGCCAGGTCCTGCTCCACGTAGGCCCGGGTCAGGGCGGCGCCGCCGAGCAGCACCGGCCACCGGCCGGCCAGGTGCCTGGAGTTCAGCTCGGCCAGGTTGTCGCGCATCACGACGGTGGACTTCACCAGCAGGCCCGACATGCCGATCACGTCGGCGCCGCTGGAGTCGGCGGCCTCGAGGATCGCCGATATCGGCTGCTTGATGCCGATGTTGACCACGTCATAGCCGTTGTTCGACAGGATGATGTCGACCAGGTTCTTGCCGATGTCGTGGACGTCGCCCTTCACCGTGGCCAGCACGATCCTGCCCTTGCCCGCCTCCCCGGAGCGTTCCATGTGCGGCTCCAGGTAGCCGACCGCGGACTTCATCACCTCGGCCGACTGGAGCACGAAGGGCAGCTGCATCTGGCCGGAGCCGAACAGCTCGCCGACGGTCTTCATCCCGTCGAGCAGGACGTCGTTGACGATCTCCAGGGCAGGCCGGCTGGCTAGCCCCTCGTCCAGGTCCGCTTCCAGGCCCACCTTCTCGCCGTCGATGATCCGCCGCTTCAGCCGCTCCCAGAGCGGCAGCCCGGCCAGCTCCGCGGCCCGGCTGGCCTTGACCGCGGCGGCGTCGACGCCCTCGAACAGCTCGAGCAGCCGCGCCAGCGGGTCGTACCCCTCCCGCCGCCGGTCGTAGACGAGGTCCAGCGCCGCCTGCAGCTGGTCCTCGGGTATCCGCGCGATCGGCATGATCCGCGAGGCGTGCACGATCGCCGAGTCCAGGCCGGCCCGCACGCATTCGGCCAGGAACACCGAGTTGAGCACGGCGCGGGCCGCGGGATTCAGGCCGAAGGACACATTGGAGACGCCGAGGGTGGTCTGCACCTCCGGATACCTGCGCTTCAGCTCCCGGATCGCCTCGATCGTCTCGATGGCGTCCCGCCTGGTCTCCTCCTGGCCGGTGGCGATCGGGAACGTGAGGCAGTCGACGATGATGTCGGACAGCCGCATCCCCCAGTTCCCGGTCAGGTCCTGGATCAGGCGGCCGGCCACAGCGAGCTTCCACTCGGCGGTGCGGGCCTGGCCCTGCTCGTCGATGGTCAGCGCGATCACCGCGGCGCCGTGCTCGCGGACCAGCGGCATGACCCGGGCAATCCGCGACGCGGGCCCGTCACCGTCCTCGTAGTTGACCGAGTTCACCACCGCGCGGCCGCCGAGCAGCTCCAGGCCCGCCCTGATCACCTCGGGCTCGGTGGAGTCCAGCACCAGCGGCAGGGTCGCGGCCGTGGCCAGCCGCCCGGCCACCTGCTGCATGTCGCTGGCGCCGTCCCGGCCGACGTAGTCCACGCAGACGTCGAGCAGGTGCGCGCCGTCCCTGGTCTGCGCCCGCGCGATCTCGACGCAGTCGTCGTAGCGTTCCGCGATCATCGCCTCGCGGAATGCCTTGGACCCGTTCGCGTTGGTCCGCTCCCCGATCGCCAGGAACGCGGTGTCCTGGCGGAACGGCACGTGCTGGTAAAGGGATGCTACACCGGGTTCTGGCTGAGGCCTCCTGGCGGTGAGCGGGCGGTCGCGCAGCCGCCGCACCACCTCGGCCATGTGCTCCGGCGTAGTGCCGCAGCAGCCGCCCGCCAGGGCCAGGCCGAACTCGGCCGCGAACGCCTCGTGCGCCTCGGCCAGCTGATCGGGGGTCACCGGGTAGTAGGCACCATCGGAAGTCAGCTCGGGCAGGCCGGCATTCGGCATGCAGGACAGCGGCAGCCGTGAGTGCGCGGCGAGGTACCGCAGGTGCTCGCTCATCTCGCCGGGCCCGGTCGCGCAATTGAGGCCGATGACGTCGATGCCGAGCGGCTCCAGCGCCGTGAGCGCGGCGCCGATCTCCGAGCCGAGCAGCATCGACCCCGTGGTCTCGATCGTCACCTGGGCGATCAGCATGATGTCGGCGCCGGACTCGGCCGTGGCCGCGGCGATGGCCCGCTGGGCCCCGATGATCGCGGCCTTCGCCTGCAGCAGGTCCTGGCAGGTCTCCACGATCAGGGCATCAGCCCCGCCCCGGAGCAAGCCAGCGGCGTTGGCCTGGTAAGTGTCGCGGAGCTCGGCGAAGCTGACATGGCCGAGCGTGGGCAGCTTCGTGCCCGGGCCCATGGAGCCGAGTACCCACCGGGCTCGCTCGCCGGAGCACTCGCCGACAGCCTGCCGGGCGATGCGGGCCCCGGCCTCGGCCAGCTCGCCGATCCGCTCGGCAATGCCGTATTCGCCCAGATTGCCGAGATTAGCCCCGAAAGTGTTGGTCGTGAGGCAATCCACGCCCGCGTCAAGGTAGCCGTCGTGAATCGCCCTGACGATGTCCGGCCGGGTGATGTTCAGTATCTCGTTGCAGCCCTCATAGCCGGCGAAGTCGTCGAGCGTGGTCGGGATGCCCTGCAGCATTGAGCCCATTGCGCCGTCGGCGACCAGCAACCGATCACCGATGGCCGCCCGCAGAGTAGGTCTGGGACGGCCTGACGTCGCCTCCTGGGCCCCGGGAGGCTGGTTGTCGAGGGTCATAGTGGGCCCAATTCTAAGTGCCTTCCCCCGCCAGCCAGGGCAGCGCCCGGATACCCGACGGCGCCCGCCACCTGCCGGCCACGCCGCGCGGCGATCATGGTCATGCACGTAACCTGGAGCCAGGGAGAACAGGAGGAGGTGATCGGAGATCGAGCTCGACGGTATCGGAAAGCTCAGCTCGCCTGCTGTCATCGCCGCCTTCGAGGGCTGGAACGACGCTGGTGAGGCGGCCAGCGGGGTCATCAGCCATCTCGCCGGCGCGTGGCATTCCAGCCCGGTCGGCGCCATCGATCCCGAGGACTTCTACGACTTCCAGGTGACCCGCCCGGTCATGGAGGTATCCGACGGGCGGACCGACCGGCTGGTCTGGCCCACAACGCGGCTGACGGTGGCCAAGCCCGAAGGCCTCGGCCGCGATCTGATCCTGCTGCACGGCATCGAGCCCAACATGCGCTGGCGCGCGTTCACCGACGAGCTCGTGGACGCATTCACCGAGCTGGGGACCGAACTGGTGATCCTGCTCGGCGCCATGCTTGCCGACTCGCCGCACACCCGGCCGGTGCCGGTGAATGCTGCGGTCTCCGACACCAAGCTGTCCGCGCGGCTGCACGTGGATCCGGTCGATTACAAGGGACCCACCGGGATCGTGGGCGTGCTGCAGCATGCGTGCGTTGCCGCCAAGGTCCCCTCGGTGTCCCTGTGGGCGGCTGTGCCGCACTACGTGGCCCAGCCCCCCAGCCCCAAGGCCACGCTGGCCCTGCTCCGGGGCGTCGAGGACGTCCTGGACGTGACGCTGCCGCTGGCCGACCTGCCCGATGACGCCCGGGCCTGGGAGCGCGGGGTGGATGAGCTGGCAGATCAGGACACCGAGGTCGCTGAGTACGTGCGGACGCTTGAGGAGGCACGGGACGCGACGGACCTGCCAGAGGCGAGCGGCGACGCGATCGCCCGCGAGTTCGAGCGCTATCTGCGGCGGCGCGGCGATCGCGGGGAGCACGGCGGCCGCTGATTCCCGGCCCTGAGGCCGCACCCTGAACCCGTGCTCTGAGTCCGGACCCTAAATGCGGCCCACAGCCACCGGGCGAGCGTGCCGGGATTCTTCCGGAAAGCCGGATGCAATCTGCAAAATGCGCGCTATGTGCTTTACGCGGCTGAAAGCTTCATATGCCTCTCGCCCGATCGCTGTTTCTGGGACCGTTGTGTCGCGGTTGAGAGGAGATGCGGATGGCCGCGACCGTGATGTTTGTCCATGGCCCATGGGTCACGAGTTCGTGCTGGGACAAATTCCGGGAATTCTTCGAGGACCGCGGCGTCGTGACCATCGCGCCCGGGTGGCCGGGGAAGGGCCGGACCGTCGAGGAGATCCGGGCCGATCCGTCGGCGCTCGCGGGCCTCGGCGCCGGGCAGATCATCGAGCACTACGCCTCGGTGATGGCCAGCCTGCCCGAGCCGCCTGCCTTAGTCGGCCATTCGTTCGGCGGGCTGTTCGTCCAGATCCTGCTGGCCAGGGGCCTGGGCTCGGCCGGGGTGGCCATCGACTCGGCACCGCCCAAGGGAATCCTGGCCTGGCAGCCCACCGTGCTCAGATCGCTGGCCAGCGTGCTGGCGAATCCGGCCAACCGCGGCCGGGTAGTGCACTGCCGCTACGACCGTTTCCGGTACGCCTTCGCGCACACGCTGCCCGAAACCGAGGCAAAGGCGGCCCACCAGCGCTATATCACACCTGAGACGGGAAGAATCTTCTTTCAGGGTGCGATGTCTTCCGTCGACCGCGCTAGCCCGTTTGCCATTGATTTCGACCGGGCCGACCGGGCGCCGCTGCTGCTGATGGCCGGCGGAAAGGACCGCATCGTCCCGGCGTCAGTCAGCCGCGCCAACTATCGCCGCTACGCAATCTCACCCGGTATCACCGATTTTAAGGAATTCCCCGGGCGCACCCACTGGATCATCGCCCAGGACGGCTGGGAAGAGGTCGCGGGGCACGCCTGCAACTGGCTCACCCGGCAGGGAGCGATGTAGGGCCAGCCGCGACGGCCGTGCCAGCCGCGACGGCCGGCCGGAGGCTGGCCCGAGCGGATGGGCACGCGGGGGGGTCTGGGGGGGTCGTCCCCCCGAGGCCAGCACAGTCACACGGGCGGCCAGGGCACGGCGGGCCAGTCCTCTGGGGGGAACGGGTGCAACTTGTGCTGCAGCAGCAACTCGACCCGCTGCCGGGTGGCGTCCACCTCGCCCGGAGACAGCCACCGGTTCAGCTCGACGCACAACTCCCCGTCGGCCAGCTGCTGCTGCAGCCTCCGCAACGCATCGACCGCGGTCGTCGGAAGGCGGCGGCCGCGCCACTGCCAGAGCACCGTGCGCAGCTTGTAGTCCTCGCCGAAGCAGACCCCGTGATCGCATCCGAACAGGTGACCATCGAGATCGGGCAGCAAATGGCCGATCTTGCGGTCGGCATTGTTCACGACCGCGTCGAAGACGGCCATCTCGCGCAGCGCCTGGTTGTCGCGACTGCGGGCGAGCGCGACGATGTCGATCGCCTCGTCGGTCTCGATCCACAGCTGGCACATGCCGGGCCCGAACGGGCCATCGCGGAACACGGTCGGCGGAACCACGTGCCAGCCCGCCGCGGCGGACACGTGGTAGGCAGCCACCTCGCGGCCGGCCAGGGTGCCCACGGGGAAATCCCAGAGCGGGCGCTCGCCCGCCACCGGCTTGTAGACGCAGGCCGCCTCGGCGCCCGCGTTACGGATGGTGCAATACATCGTCGCGTTCGAGGCGACGACGAGCCTGCCCTCCACCTCCAGGCTGCCCTTGGTCAGCAGATCAAGCGCGGCCGCGTCACCGTCCTGGGAGCTGGCCGGGCTGGCGCTGCCATCGCCGTCGGCCGGACCGGGGGGACGCAGCGGCCCGCGGCTGCGCTGCGGCGGCAGCCGACGGCTGCGCTGCGGCGGATGCTCGCGGCTGCGCGGTGCCTGCTGCGCGCGGCCGCGCGGTGGCGGTTCACGCATTGCTGACCCGGTGCCCGTTCTGCCTCGGGCAGATATGCCCGGTGGCGTCGAGCGGCAGCCCGCACAGCGGGCATGGCGGCCGGCCCTGGCTGACGAGCTGCAAGGCCCGCTGCGTGAACGCTCGCGCCGCCGCGGCCGTGATCCGCACCCGCAGCACGCCAGGGCCATCCTCGGGCACGTCGTCGGCCAGGTATTCGACGGGAGTCTCCGATTCCTCCTGCGCCTCGATCACGACGCGCTCGCCTTCAGCATCCCACGCCAGCGCGATGACGCCTACCCGGAACTCTTCGAGCAGGGGCAGATCGAGCGGGCCGTCGTCGGCCAGGCTCGCGGGCGCTGCCGCCGGCACCGACGAGCCGCCGCCGCCGCTGCGCAGCTCCTCGTCGAGCAGTTCATCAAGGCGCTCGGCGAGACGGCTCACCTGCACCTTTTCCAGTGCCACGCTGGTGACCCGGCCGTGGCCACTGGCCTGCAGGTAAAACGTCCGCTCCCCAGGCTGGCCCACCGTCCCGGCGACGAATCGCTCCGGGGGGTCGTATGTATAGACCGCCATGACCTATCCTCCCGCTCCGCCGCCGACCGTGGCCTCGGCCGCGCGGCGTGCTGTGGCCCGTGACCGTCTCGGCTCAGGCTTCTTGAGGCTTGCAACTCCCCCGCCGGTGTCATTCATCCGCAGCACGAACGGGCGCAGCGGCGTGTACCGGATCACCGTGAGCGAGCACGGGTCGACCTGGATCCGCTGCAGCATGTCGAGGTGCATGCCGAGGCTGTCGGCGATGACAGACTTGATCACGTCGCCGTGCGAGCAGATCAGGTAGACCGCTTCCGCCCCGAGCCGCCCGTTCCAGTCCCTGATCGCAGTGACCGCGCGGTGCTGCATGTCCATGATGGACTCCCCGTCCTCGCCGGGGAATCGCGCCGCGCCCGGGTGGGCCTGGACCACGCGCCACAGCGGCTCCCGGGCCAGCCGCTTCAGCGGCTGGCCGGTCCAGTCCCCGTAATGGCACTCGCCGACCCGGTCATCCTCCTGCACGGCCGCATGCCGGCCGTCGCCGGTGGCGGCGATCGCTTCCGCGGTCTGCCTGCACCGCTCGAGCGGGCTGGTGACGATCGCGTCGAGCGACACCGGCGCGAGCCTCGCGGCGAGCGCGTCCGCCTGCATCCGGCCCCGGTCATCCAGCGGGATGCCCGGGGTCCAGCCGCTCAGGACCGTGCCGGTTGGCGCTGTCAGGCCGTGCCGCACCAGGAGGACCAAGGTCACTCCCCGACTCTACGGGGTGCTGGCTACGCTGGCTTGCCGGGCATGCTCGGTTACCACGAGGGTGAGCGAGCCGAAGGTGACCTCATCCCCGGCCCGGACCGGGACCGGCTCGGTGACCCGCCAGCCGTTGAGCCTGGTCCCGTTCGTGGAGCCGATGTCGCTCAGCAGCCAGCCGTCGGCCTTGCGGCGCAGGCCAGCGTGGCTGCGGGACACCGTCATGTCGGTCAGGACGAGGTCGCAGGCTGCGTCGCGGCCGATGGTGAAGCTTTCCTTGGGGCTGGACGGAAGCACGAGCGCGGGCGGCGGCGGCTGCTGCAGGAAGCCGGCCATCCGGCGTGCCGCAGCGCGCCCGGCATGCGCCACGCGGCCGATGAGGGCCTGCGCCAGCGGCGCCCGGGGTGCCCGCAGGTCGGCGAGAACCTCGGCCAGCTCGCCGTCCCAGCGAGCGCGCAGCGCGGCGTCGACCCGGAAGACAAAACTCTCCTGCGCCAGGGACCCATCGGCGAAACGATCCCGCAGCTCGGCGATGACCTGCTCCCGGTCGGCGTCGCAGACGCGCACCGGTGGCGAGGGGTGTTGCGGCCGGCCACGGGAAGCCCGCATACCCAGAAGTATCGGATCCGCCGCAGCCGGGCACAAGCCGGCTGGCACCGGGCCGGGGAACCCTACGGAGCCGGGGCCTCGGTGGCGGCGCTCTCCGCCGTCACGACCGGCTGCAGCGGGAAGTGGCAGGCTGCCATGTGCCCGCTGCCGGGGAACGGCCGCAGCGGCGGCTCCACCTCGGCGCAGATCTCCTCCGCCAGCGGGCAGCGGGTGCGGAACCTGCATCCCGACGGCGGGTGGATCGCGCTCGGCAGCTCGCCGGAGATGCCGGCCTTCACCTTGGCCAGCTCGGTCTCGGGGTCGGCGACCGGCGCGGAGTCGAGCAGCCCCTTGGTGTAGGGGTGCGCCGGATTGAGGTACACGTCGTCCGCACGACCGATCTCGACCAGCTTGCCGAGGTACATGACCCCGATCTGGCTGGACACGTAGCGCACCACCGCCAGGTCGTGCGAGATGAACAGGTAGGTGAGGCCGAGCTCGCGCTGCAGGTCGCTCATCATGTTCAGGATCTGGGCCTGGATCGACACGTCGAGGGCGGAGACCGGTTCGTCGGCCACGATAAGGTCCGGCGACAGCATGAGCGCGCGGGCGAAGCCGAGCCGCTGCCGCTGGCCACCGGAGAACTCATGCGGATACCGTTCCGCCGACGTGCGCGGCAGCCCGACATGATCCAGCATCTCAGCCACCCGCTGCCGCCGCTCGCTGCGCGAGCCGATGCCCTGGACGGTGAGCGGCTCCTGCAGCACCGCGCCCGCTCTCATCCGCGGGTCGAGCGACGCATAGGCGTCCTGGAACATCAGCTGGATATGCTGGCGCTCCCGCCGGTACTCGCGGCCGCTGCTCTTCGCGAGATCCTTGCCCCGGAACCAGACCGATCCGCTGGTCGGCGTCTCCAGGCCGACGACGAGCCTGCCGACCGTGGTCTTGCCGCAGCCGGACTCGCCGACCAGGCCAAGCGTCTCGCCGCTGCGGATCGAGAAGCTGACATCGGCGACGGCGCTGACCGAGCCGACCCGCCGCTGCATCACGGCTCCCTTGGTCACCGGGAAGTCCTTGACCAGGTGCTCCACGCTCAGCAGGACGTCAGCCTGGCTGCTGTCGGTCGTGGCGGGCTCGGGAGCGCGCGGAGCAGCGCGCGCGACCGTGGGGACCCGGCTCCATTCCGCCGCGCCGACCGGGAAGAAGCAGGCGAACCGGTGGCTCTCGATCTCGCCGCCCAGCGGCGGGTCTTCCCCACGGCACCGGTCCTGCGCATAGCGGCAGCGCGGAGCGAACCTGCAGCCCTCGGGAGGATGGACCAGGTCCGGCGGCAGCCCGGGGATCGAGTACAGCCGCTCCTTGGTTTCCGCGGCCTTGTCCGGCAGGGCATGGAACAGCGCCTCAGTGTAGGGGTGCCGCGGGTTGCCGAACAGCGTCGCCGTGTAGGTGGTCTCAGCGATCTTGCCCGCGTACATCACCGCGACCCGGTCGGCGCGGCCGGCGATCACCCCCAGGTCATGGGTGACCAGCATGACCGACATCCCCAGGCGCTGCCGCAGGCTGTCGATCAGCTCGAGGATCTGCTTCTGGATCGTCACATCCAGGGCGGTCGTGGGCTCGTCGGCGATGAGCAGCTTCGGCTCGCACGCCAGCGCCATCGCGATCATCACGCGCTGGCGCATGCCGCCGGAGAACTGGTGCGGGTACTCCGCGATGCGCTCCCTGGCCCTCGGCAGCCCGACCAGGTCAAGCACCTCGGCGGCCCGGTCCAAGGCCTGCTCCGTGCTGGCGCCCCGGTGCAGCTTGACCGCTTCCGCGATCTGCTTGCCCACGGTCATGGTCGGGTTCAGCGACGTCAGCGGGTCCTGGAAGATCATGCCGATCTCGTTGCCGCGGATCTGCCGCATGTCGTCGTCGGAAAGGTTGCTGATCTCCTGGCCGTTCAGCTTGATGCTGCCAGACACGACCGACCCGCCGGTCGGCAGCAGGTTCATGATCGACAGCGCAGTCATCGTCTTGCCGCAGCCCGACTCGCCCACGATGCCGAGCGTCTCGCCGAGCTCCACGTGAATCGACACCCCGTCGACCGCGTGCACAATGCCCTGCTTGAGCCGGATCTCGGTGCGCAAGTCAGTGATCTCGAGTAGCGGCGCCACCTCGTCAGCCCCCTACCGGCGCTGCAGCCGGGTCTCGAACGCGTCGCGGAGCGCGTCGCCGATGAAGTTGACCGCGATGCAGGTCAGGATGATCGCGATGCCCGGCGGGTAGATCAGCCACCAGTAGTTCTGGCTGCTCTGCAGGTAGGTCAGGCCGCCGGAGAGCATCGACCCCCAGTCGGTGGCCGGCGGCTGGACGCCCAGGCCAAGGAAGCCGAGGCTGGCCAGGATGATGATCGAGTCCGCCACGGCGAACGTGGCCTGCACGATGATCGTGCCGGCCGCGTTCGGCAGCACATGCCGAGTCACGGCCCGGTCCCTCCGGCCGCCGATCACCTTGACCGCCTGCACGTACTCCCTGGTGCGCAGGGTCAGGGTCTCGCCCCGGATCAGCCGGGACACGCCCAGCCAGTAGAACGCGGCGATGATGAAGATCATGGTGACCGGGTTCGGGTGGAAGACCACCGAGAGGATGATGACCAGCATGACGTACGGGATGGACAGGCCGGCGTCGACCATGCGCATCAAGAACGCGTCGACCGGCCCGCCGATGAAGCCCGAGATCGCCCCGTACAGCGTGCCGACCAGGACCGCCACGATCGCGGCGGCCACTCCGACCTCCAGCGAGGTCTGGCCGCCGACCATCAGCCGGCCGAGCTGATCGTAGCCGACGTTGTCGCAGCCCAGCGGGTGGCTCGAGGAGGGCGGGCACAGGGTCTGGGTCAGGTTGGTGTGCACCTGGTCGGTGTGGTAGAAGACCGGCCCGAGGAAGCAGAACAGCACTATGAGCACGATGACGCCGAGGCTGGCGAGCGCGAGCTTGTTCTCGGCGAAGACCTCCCAGCCGCGGCGCAGCATGCTGCGCGGCTTGGCGGCGACGAGCGGCCCGACGGCGGCGCCGGGGGCCTCCTCGGTCAGCGGGGGCGGCTCGGCCAGCGGCCCGGATTCGGTGCCCGGCGGCGGAATGATGGCCATCAGCTGTACCTCACCCTCGGGTCGAGGACCGCGTATCCCACGTCGGCCAGCAGGTTCCCCAGGATCGTGGCCACAGTGGCCAGGACCGTGAACCCGAGCAGGGTCTGGTAGTCCACGTTCAGCGCGGCGTTGTAGAACGCCAGGCCCATGCCGGGATAGTTGAACACCACCTCGATGAAGATCGCCCCGGCCACGAGCGTCGGCAGCGACAGCCCGAGCAGGGTGCCGATCGAGATCAGCGAGTTGCGGACGCCGTGGCCCCACAGCACCCGCCGCTCGGTCGCGCCCTTCGCCCGGGCCGTGCGGACGTAGTCCTGCACGAGGTTGTCCATGACCGATGAGCGCATGAACCGGCTCCACAGCGCGTACAGCACGAACGCGTACGAGATCACCGGCAGCACCAGCGCCCTGGGCTGGGACAGGACCTGGCCGACCGTGGTGCCCTGCGGCGCGAACGGCGGGAACACGTGAGCGTCCACGGCGAACCACTCCACCAGCAGCAGGCCGACGAAGAACGTGGGGGTGGCGTACCCGAGGAACGAGACGCCGGTCAGCACGTAGTCGCCGACTGTGTACCGCTTCACGGCCTGGTACATGCCGAGCGGAATGCCGAACAGCAGCGAGACGATGGTGCCCAGCGCGACCAGCACTATGGTCTTGGGCAGGTCCTGGCCGATCAGGCTGGCGACCGACTGGTTGAGCTTGGGAGAGAAGCCCAGGTTGCCGTGCAGCAACTGGCCGACCCACTTGATGTACTGGATGTAGAACGGCTGGTCGAAACCGTACAGGTGGTTGTAATGGGCGACCTGCGCCGTGGTGGCGCGCGGGCCCAGCAGCGCCCGGATGGGCCCGCCCGGGAACAGGTGCACCAGCGCGAGCACGATGACCGTCACGAAGAACAGGACGATGACAGCCTGCACGATGCGCCGGAGCAGGTACCCGATCATCGTGCCGTCGTCCCGCCCGCGGGTCCGCCGCCCGCCTCACGCCATGGTGTCATGCGTCTCTCCCGCTCCCTCCAGCCGGTAGCAGCCGCGTGCCGTTCCGGCCACCGGTCGCCGTCCCGCCCGCGCCTGGCGAGAGGGACGGCGACCGGAGCCTGCCTGCTATCTGGTGCGTACCAGAACTCCGCTACTTCGTGAAGTACCAGTACTCGGGGAACAGCGCGAAGAGGGCGTTGTACGCGACACTGTGCAGCTTGTTGCCGACCGCGATGACCTCGTAGGGTTCCGGGTTCGGCGCCCAGATGTACGGCAGTTGCTGCGCCGCGTAGGTGGCGAACTTGTGGAACACGTCCAGGCTGTTGCTGGTGTGCGTCTCGTTGATCAGCTTGTCCATCGTCGGGTCGGAGTAGTTACCGGAGTTCGACCCGGCGCGGGTGAAGAACAGCGGCTCGCCGGTCGGCTCGAAGCCCGGTCCGTCGTAGCTCCAGCCGCCGTAGGCGAACACCTGCACGGCGCACTTCGGGCCCATCGGCGCACACGGCGCGCTCTCGCCGATGATCGTGTCGAACGTCTTCCCGACGATGTTGATGGCGATGCCGGCCTTGGAGGCGTCGGACTTGTAGGCCTGCCACTGCGCCGTGGCGGCAGCGTTGCCGGTCGAGTACTCGTAGGTGAGCTTCAGCTGCTGGCCCTTGGTGATGCCGGTGCCGCACTTGGCCGGGTCCTGGCAGGTCATCACGCCGCCCGACATGGCCCAGCCGTGGCTGGTCAGCAGCGACTTCGCCTTGGCGATGCTGAACGGGTACGGGCCCTGACCGTTGTTCTCACGCTGGACGGCTGGCGTCCACTGGTTCGGCGGCGCGGTCGGGGCCGGCCCCGAGGTCGGTACCGCGTACCCGTGCCAGATCGCCTTGTCGATGCCGGGCTGGTCCATGACATACTGAAGGGCCTGCCGGATATAGAGCTGCCGGACCAGGAAGCCCACCGCCGGGTTGTTGAAGTTGGGCTGGGCGTACTGGATGCCGTACGACCAGAACGGCTGCAGGCTGTAGCCGCTGCCCAGCGGGTTGGTGGCGGGCACCGGCGAGTTGGCGGGCTTCTGCGGCAGGTCGGCCGCCGGGATGTTGCCCACGTCGACCTGCCCGGTCTTCAGCGCGGTGTACTCGGCCGAGTCGGCGGTGAACGGCACGAACTTGATGGCCGACAACTTCGGCTTGGGGCTTCCGGAGTATGCCTTGTTCGGCACCATCGTCACGTTGCCCGTGGTGCTGAAGCTGGACAGCTTCCACGGCCCGTCCACCACCGACCAGAGCGGGCTGGTCGCGTACGTCGCGGCCTGCTTCGACTGGGCGGTCAGGAACGTGTAGACCGCCTTGCACTTCACCCAGCTGTCGGCCGCGCTGTCGGTGATACAGCCGCCGCTGCCCGGCGCGCCGGTCAGGCTGGTGACGTCCCAGGCCTTCGGCATCGGGTTGAGCTCGGCCAGCTGGTTGTAGGTGAACCAGATGCTGGAGTAGGCCTTGTTGAGCTGGATGGTCACCTGGTTGGGCCCGGTGGCCTTGTAGGAGACCACGTTGTCCGGCAGCAAGCCCGCCGAGAAGGCGTACCAGTTCGCCTTCTCCGCCTTCGTCATGTTCAGGAAGAAGACCAAGCTGTTGGCGTCAACGGTCTCGCCGTTGGACCACTTCCAGCCCTTCATGTTGATCAC
>Ga0137385_10003767_pt1 | contig 13186 bp, 10 predicted proteins | sample SagtaG_FD_104921 | JGI IMG/M metagenome (GOLD analysis project Ga0137385, IMG submission 104921) | Vadose zone soil microbial communities from Sagehorn Ranch, Mendocino, California, USA - Sage2_R_80_16 metaG | ecosystem: Environmental > Terrestrial > Soil > Vadose zone | place: USA: California...
CACTATTTTTCGCGGGAGCTGTCCGCTCGACGCGCCGTCGCCGCATTGCGCATCCGCTTCACAGGTGAAAGCCATGCAAAAGAAACAGTTGTTCGCCGACCGGCTGCTCGCGCAGATGCCTTCTCTGCGGGCGCTGAGATGCTTCGTCACGGCTGCCCGATACGAGAGCTTCACGCAAGCCGCCGAAGTGCTGTGCGTCACGCAAGCCGCCATCAGCCGGCAGATCAAGGAACTGGAGGACTCGCTGGAGGTGGCGCTGTTCGAGCGGACGGGCAGGCATATCGCGCTGACGGATGCCGGGCGCATTCTGTACAACGCGTCCTATCTGTCGATCATGAACATCGCCGAAGCGGCCGAAGCCGTGCGCCGCACCGACCGGCATGCGCTGACGGTTTGCGTCTCGCACACTTTCTCGGCGCTGTGGCTGGCGTTCAGGCTGCCGTCGTTTCGCAAGCGTTTTCCGGACATCCGGTTGCACGTGATGGTCACCGAGCATTTCATGGAGCTGGACGACCTCATGGAACCCGATGTCATCATCACGAAGAATCCGCCGCGCGAGCCGGAGTACGAAATCGAGCCGCTCTTTCACGACGTGGTGTATCCCGTGTGCAGCCCGTCGTTTCATGAACGGCATTTTCACGGCAGATCGTTGAAGCCGCTGGATCTGCTGTCGCATCCCACATTGAATCTGTCGCTGCTGGGGCGCGCTCAGGTTTGCGAGCATGTCGACTGGCGCGTCTGGCGCAACTGGTTCCAGCAAGGCGACGGTTCGGACCGGCTGGTCGACAACGAGCACCTGGAGAGCAACGACTACCGGCTGCTGGTGGCGCAGGCCGAGGCGGGCGAGGGCACGTTGCTTGGCTGGCATCATCTCGTGCATCGTCAGGTCGAGCAGGGTCGGCTGTTGCGCCCGGTGCAGGACGCGCTCGAATTCCACGACCGTCATCACTATGTGATCACGCACAAGAACGCGAAGCTGCGGCCCGAATATGTGCAGTTCCGCGAATGGCTCGGCGAAGAAGTCGGCGCGATGATGCGCGAATGGCGAAGCGTCGAAACCGAAGCAGCGAAATAGATTGACCGATACCCGTTCAGGCCGCGGCGTGAGCGGCCACGATTCACAAAACGTCGACGCAGGCAGTGCCATGTTGAGCGACACCCTTCACTCCGAAAACAAAACGTCCCGACCCTTGCGCTTCGGGATCGTGCTGTTGCCGAATTTCACGTTGACGGCGTTTTCGGGTTTCGTCGACCTGCTCAGGCTGGCAAGCGATGAAGGCGACATGAGCCGGCCCGTGCGCTGTTCGTGGACCATCGTCGGAGAATCGCTCGTGCCCGTCAGGGCGAGTTGCGGCATTCAGGTCGCGCCGTGGATCACGGTCGATGAAGCGGGCGCGCTCGATTACGTGGTGGTCGTCGGCGGCCTGCTGCATTCGGGGCCGTCCGCCAGCAGGGCCACGCTGCAGTTCATCCAGGACGCCGCGAAAACCTCCGCGACATTGGTCGGCATATGCACGGGCGTGTTCGCGCTGACGCGAGCCGATGTGATGGACGGCTATCGCCTCTGCGTGAGCTGGTTCCATTACTGGGATTTCGTCGAGCGCTTTCCAGGCGTCGACGAGCGCAATCTGGTTGCGGACCGGTTGTTCGTGATCGACGGGCGGCGCATTACCTGTTCGGGCGGGCGCGCATCGATCGATGTCGCTGCCGCGATCCTGCTGCGGCATGTCGAGGCGACGATCGTACAGAAGGCGTTGCGCATCATGCTGGTTGACGATGCGCAAAAGGGAAACGCGCCGCAGCCGCATCCGCCGGGGCTCGAACCGGCAACACACCCGAAGGTGCGGCGCGCGATCCTGTTGATGGAGCAGCATATCGGGCAGCCGTTGAGTCTCGCGGAACTGGCCCGACGGCTGGACATGTCGGTCAGGCAACTGGAACGGCTGTTCGCAGCCGAAACGGGCAAGTCACCGCATGCGTATGGACGGCAGATTCGCATACGCATGGCGTCGTGGCTGCTGACGAGTTCGGACCGCACGGTTGCCGATATCGCCGCGTCGTGTGGCTTTTCCGACGCTTCGCATCTTGGCCGCGAGTTCAGAAAAGAATTCGGCGAATCGCCAAACGCGTATCGCGTGGCGAGGCCGCAAAGCCACTCACCCGCGTTGGCCGCAAGCTGACAGGTGCGGTGAGCACATACAACCCGGCAAAAGGAACGACACCCCATGACGACCGCGCAACTGCGTGATGAACTGGTTCTCTTCGGCCTGAACGTCAAGGACGCGCGCCGTTGGTATTCGATCGACGAGCGCGACTGGCGCGCGATGAAGATCGGCGACACGGTGCTGCCCGGTTTCTTCTGGATTCCCGTTGCCGAAGACGAACGCGGCGCGTGGAGCAGCTACTGGATGCGTTTGCAACCGGGCGCTCGCTCTTTCGAGCATCAGCACGATTCAACCGAGCTGATCATGATTCTCGACGGCGTGTTCACGGACGACGACGGCACCGATTTCCTTCCCGGCCAGACGGTGTGCTACGCGGCGGGTTCGCGGCATAGCACGTCGTCGGAAGGGGGCTGCACGGTGCTGGTGGTCGCGCATACCGGCTCGACAATCGTTTCTCGCACGCAAGGCTGAGCAGGAAGCAACCTCAGTAGGTCTTGCGCCTCATGTGTCCGCAATCGGAGGTGAACCGATGGTCAATACTTCACGAAGATTTCTTCTCGCCTCGCTGACTGCCATCGCGATGACGCTTGCAAGTCACCCATGCATTGCACAGCAGGTCGTCAAGATAGGTGTGTCAGCGCCGTTGACGGGTGTCGGAGCGGCCAACGGGAAGGACATCGAAAACGGTGTCCGGCTTGCCATCGAAGAAGCCAACACCCAGCACATCAAGCTGGGCGGACAGGAGGTGCGCTTCGAGATGGCCTCCGTGGATGACCAGGGCGACCCGCGCGTCGGCGTGCAGGTGGCGCAGAAACTGGTCGACGACGGCGTGGTGGCCGTGGTCGGTTATTACAACTCGGGTGTCGCACTACCCGCATCGCCGATCTTCGCCAAGGCGGGCATCCCATTGATCGACCCTGCCGCGACCAATCCCGCGATCACGCGACAAGGCCTGAAGAACGTGTTCCGCATCATCGCCACCGACGCACAAAACTCCGGGAATGCCGGTAAGTACGCAGTCACCGTCACCAAGGCGCAACGGATCGCCGTGATGGACGACCGCACGGCATTCGGCCAGGGCGCCGCGGACGAATTCAAGAAGGCCGCGGTGGCGGCGGGCGGCCAGATCGTCGCGTCGGAATACACGCAAGAGAAGGCCGTCGAATTCAACGCGCAGCTCACGACCATCAAGGCGGCCAATGCCGATCTGCTGTACTTCGCTGGACTCGACAATCAGGCTGCGTTGCTGACCAAGCGCATGAGACAGCTCGGCATGCGCGCGCAGTTCGTCGGCAGCGGCGGCATTGCCGACAGCATCTTCCTCAGTGTCGCGGGCAGTGCGGCCGAAGGCGCGATGGCGTGGGAGTACGGGCGGCCTGTCGAGTCGCTGCCGCAAGGCAAGGCGTTCGCGGAAAAGTTCAAGAAGCGCTTCGGCGCGGACACGCTGACTTATGCGCCATTCGCCTATGACTGCGCATGGGTGGCGATCAACGCGATGAAACAGGCGAACTCCGCAAAGCCCGAGGTGTTCATGCCCACGCTGCGCACGATGCAATACGACGGGATCACCGGGAAGATCGAGTTCGATGCATACGGCGACCTCAAGCATCCGACATCGACGCTGTATCAGGTGAAGAACGGCAAATGGGTGGCTGTGACGACCATAAGCGCCGAATGAGTTCAGCTATTTGACCAGCGAGTCGAAATGAAACCGGCTGTTGCAGGGACCAAGGGATACCGGCGCCTCATTCCGTCGATGACGGCCCTCGTCGAGTTCGAATCGGTCGCGCGCCTGAGCAGCTTCACGGTCGCGGCGAACGAACTCGGCGTCACGCAGGCGGCCGTCAGCCGGCAGGTCAAATTCCTCGAAGACACGCTCGGCGTGCGGCTTTTCCACCGCCTGCACCGTTCAATCGAGCTTACGGAAGAAGGCGAGGCGCTGTACCTCGTCGTCGCCGAGTCGATGCAGAAAATTGCCGGCGTGTTCGACCGGCTTTCCAGCGGCCCCGTGCAGCAGGAACTGGTGCTGGCGGCGACGTCGGCGTTCTCGCACTTTCGTCTATTGCCGCGTCTCGCCTCGCTCAAGAAAGCGCAGCCGAATCTTCAGCTTCGCCTTTCCACCCAGATGTTCACGGCGGACCTGCGGCACAAGGAGATCGATGTCGCGGTGCGCTTCGGCAACGGACGATGGAGTGACGGCACGGCAACCTTGCTGTTCGACGAGGAAGTCTTTCCCGTGTGCTCGCCGAAGTGGGTGGAGTCGCGCGGCATGCCGCAGTCGCTGCAGGACGTCGCGAACGCGGCGCTGATCGAATCGGATTCGACGTCGGAAGGCTGGATGGGATGGGAAGCGTGGTTCAACGCCGTCGGCCTGCGGCCGCTGCGTCTGAACTTCGCGTTGCGCTGCAGCCTCTACACGGACGCGATCCAGGCCGCGCGTTATGGCGAGGGCATCGCGCTTGGCTGGGGAAGGCTCGTCCACGATCTCGTCGAAACCGGCGAACTGGTGAGGCTGCCCGTCGCGTCGCTCAAGCCGAATGACGCGTACTTCATCGTGGTGCCGCATGGGCGCACCATCACGGCCGCCACGGACGGCCTGATCGACTGGCTGCGGCAGGATTCGCTCGCATAATCCAAAGTAATGCCAGACCGAAAATAAAGCGCATTGACGCTCTTTTTCGTCAATCCAATACTGGGTTCATCGCGGGAACGTTCGACGTTCCCACATCCCCCGAACGTTGGAGAAGACGATGTCCGAAGTGTCATTCAAAACCCATGGCGAATTGATCCGCAGCCGTCAGTCCGGTCACGGCATGCCTGGCGAGTTGTTCGGCCGCCAGGACGTGTTCGCGACGGACGTCGAGGTCTTTTTTCACAAGCACTGGATTCTCGTCGGCGTGACAGCGGATGTTCCCGAACCGGGTGATGTTTCCGTCGTCGATATCGGCAAGGCGTCGATCATGATCGTGCGGGATGACGATGAAAGCGTCCGCACCTACCGGAACGTCTGTCGCCATCGCGGCGCGCGTCTGAAGGAGGCGGGGAAGTCGACGGTGGGCATGCTGGTCTGCCCTTACCATCAGTGGACCTATGACCTCGACGGCAGCCTGCGCCACGCATCGCATATGGGCAAGGATTTCGATGCCACTTGCCGCAGCCTGATCCCGGTACATACGAAAATTGTCGGCACGCATATCTTCGTGTGCCTCGCCGCGGAACCGCCCGAAGACATCGCGAAACTCGACGAAACCATGGTGCCGCGTTTCGCTCCGTATGACCTGCGGAATACGAAGATTGCTTTCGAGCAGGAGATCATCGAAGAAGGCAACTGGAAACTCGTGATGGAAAACAACCGCGAGTGTTATCACTGCGCGGCGACGCATCCTGAACTGACGGCCTCGTTTCTTCCTGAAGACTTCGGCTTTTGCCCGGACAATCTGACGGAAGAATCGCTGCGCGCGCTGGAGGAATACAAATCGCGCAATGCGGCGTGTCAGGCAAGCTGGGAGCGCGACGGTTTTATCAGTGCCGCCTTCGAGCGGCTCGACGAGGCTGCCGTCACCCAGTTCAGAACGCAGCAACTGGTCATTGCAGGCAACGGCGAATCGCAAACGCTCAGCACCAAGGTGGCGAGCACCCGCCTGTTAGGCAATCTGCAGCGCCGCGACCTCGGCGACATGCACCTCTGGACACACAACTCATGGACCCACGTGATGAGCGACCATGCGGTGATCAGCTACATCATTCCGCTGGCGCCGGACAAGACGCTGGTGCGGTCGAAATGGCTCGTCCATGCCGATGCGGTGGAAGGCGTCGATTACAAGGTGTCGGACCTGACCGAAGTGTGGGTCGCGACCAACACGCAAGACAAGCACCTCGTCGAAATCACGCATGAAGGCACGCAGGATCCGGCCTACACGCCGGGCACGTTCTCGCCGTTCACCGAAACCTATGTGGACCAGTTCTCGCGCTGGTATGCAGCGCGTTTGAGCGCGCACGGCATCTGAGCAAGGTCACTGTCATGAATTCTGTCGAAAGGGTATTCGAGCCGGGGCCCGATGCAGCGGACCGGTTCACTGATGCCAGCACGTGGGAGTCCGGCGGCAGGCTCTGGCCGAGCAACGAGCGGCAGGTGCTGACGTGCTGCCGCGTGGTGGACGAAACGCATGATGTGAAGAGCTTCGAGTTCCGCGCGGGTGACGGTTTGCCCGTGCGCTTCGAGCCCGGGCAATTCCTGACGGTGTCGGCGAATGTGAAGGGGCAACCTGTCGAGCGCTGCTACACGATCTCGTCGCCGCCGACGCGTCCCTGGTTGCTGTCCATCACGGTCAAGCGGGTTCCCGGCGGCGTCATGTCCAACTGGCTTCACGACAACATGAAGCCGGGAAACCAGTTGCAGGCTTACGGACCGTCCGGCACCTTCACGCCGACGGGTACTTGCGCGGTGAAGTCACTGTATCTGTCGGCGGGTTCGGGCGTGACGCCGTTGATGTCGATGACGCGCGCCAGCATCGACCTTGGCCTCGACCGCGATATCGCGTTCGTGCACAGCGCGAGAACACCCGCCGATATCGTCTTTCGCGACGAACTGCGCAGGCTCGCGAAGCTGTCGCCGCGTCTTCGGCTGTTCTTCGTATGCGAAGGCGTCGGCGATGAGCCTGACTGGACGGGGGAGACAGGCAGGCTCAGTCTCGCGCTCCTTGCAAAGTGGATTCCCGACTACGCCGAACGCGAGGTGTTCACTTGCGGGCCGGCAGGCTATATGGGCGCGGTGAGGGAGATTCTCGGCGAAGGCGGTCACGATCCGGCGCGCTACCACCAGGAAAGTTTCGACATCGCGTCCGATGTCGTCGCGCAGGCACCGGCGTCGCGCCCGTCCGAGAGCGCTGTGAGCCAGGGAACGTATACCGTCAAGCTGTCCCGCTCCGCAAGCTCGTTCACGATGACCGCGACGGAAACGGTGCTCGCCGCAGCGAAAAAGGCCGGCGTGCCGATCCCATCATCGTGCAGCCAGGGCGTATGCGGAACGTGCAAGACGAAGCTGCTTGAAGGTAGCGTCGATATGCAACACAACGGCGGGATTCGTGACCGGGAAGTCGTCAAGGGCTTCAGGCTTCTATGTTGTAGCCGTCCGACGTCCGATCTGGTGCTTGAGCTTTGACACACGTTTGGAGCGACCGCATGGCTGAATGCGAGATCATCGACTCGCTTGTCGATTCGACGAGAACGGATAACACGCTGTCCAATGTCAGGGCGTACCGCCTGACGCGCGTGCAGGCGCAGCTAAGAAAGGCCAACTGTCCCGCGATACTGCTCTATGACCCGGTGAATATCCGCTACGCCACGGATACGTCGAACATGCAGATATGGACGGGTCGCAACCCGTCGCGGTATGTGATGGTATTCGCCGATGGCCGCGTCATCGGCTGGGAGTTTCATAGCTGTGAGCATGTGTGGAAGGGGCTGAGCCTGAACGTCGAGTTGCGTCACGCAATCAGCTGGACCTTCTTCAACGCGGGGCACGATGCTGAACGCCGTGCGAAGGTTTGGAGCGCGGAAATCATCGATGTGTTGCGCACACATGCGCCGAACGAATCGCGTCTTGCGGTCGACCGGCTCGATCCATTCGGTGCGGCTTGCCTTGCCGAACGCGGCGTGACGCTGCTGGACGGGCAAGCGATGATGGAACTGGCGCGAAGCATCAAGTCACCGGATGAACGGGTGCTGATGCGCGAGTCGATACGTGCGTGCGAGAAAGGCATCGAGCGCATGCATCACGAGCTTCGGCCGGGCATCACCGAGCAGGATCTTTGGGCGCATCTTCACTACGAAAATATCCGTCATGGAGGCGAGTGGATCGAAACGCGCCTTCTGTCTTCGGGCGACCGGACCAATCCGTGGATGCAGGAATGCTCTGCGCGTGTGCTGCAGCATGGGGAATTGCTGGCGTTCGACACCGATATGGTCGGGCCGAATGGCTACTGCGCGGATATCTCCCGGACGTGGACAGTCGGCCACACTCGACCGTCGGACGAGCAGCGCAAACTCTATGAAACCGCTTATTCGCAGGTTCATTTCAACATGAGTCTTCTGCGTGCGGGGATGACATTCCGTGAGTTCTCCGAGAAAGCGTGGAAGATCCCCGATGCGTATCTGAAGAACCGATATAGCTGCATTGCGCACGGCATCGGTATGGTGGACGAATATCCGTCCATTGCGCATCAGGTCGATTGGGAAAGCGGTGGCTACGACGGCCAGTTCGAAGCCGGCATGACGCTTTGCGTCGAGAGTTATATCGGCGCGGATGGCGGCAGTGAGGGCGTGAAACTCGAACAGCAGGTCGTGCTCACGGAGCACGGTTGCGAGCCGCTCACATCATGCGGATTTGAAACGGACTGGCTGTAGACTCGTCGCATCCCGGCTTTCGATGGAAGGCGTGTTCCTTCTGCGCCGCGGCGAGAGGCGGGAAGGCGCTTGTCTGCACGATTGCGGTAATGACGATATGTTTAAGCTGCGGACGCATGAATGTGTTGCTTAACAACAGAGGGTTTTCACCGGAAATTCTCTTGACGAATCTGGATGTCTTTCACAGACTTTGAGTGAGGCGCAGCGATCCGTGGCGATCCCGCTTGTACGAAGATTCGGTCGGTCAATCGGTGCTGGCGCTGCTTGCCAATCAGGTGCGCAAGCCGCCGCAGCCCTGAGCCAGCACCCGACCGTTATCCCGTCCACTCGATCCGGCCGTCTGCTTCCCCCGCTGTAGCTTGCCTGTTTGCATTTGCCCCCTTGGATTGGCCAATCGTGAGGAGCTAGACATGAGCAATGGACAGAGAACGGTCGACATGAAACTGGAGGTTGTCGTCATTCCCGTGGCGGACGTCGACCGCGCGAAGCAGTTTTATACGCAGTTGGGTTGGAGGCTCGACATCGATCTCGTGAAAGACGATCAGTTTCGGGTCGTGCACTTCACGCCGCCAGGCTCGCATTGCTCGGTCCTGTTTGGCAAGGGTGTGACGACGGAAGAACCCGGCTCAGTGCAGGGACTTCACCTCATTGTGTCGGACGTGGAGGCCGCGCACGCGGAGCTTGTGGAGCGGGGCGTCGAGGTGAGCGAAGTCTTCCACGATGTCGGCGGCGTATTCCATCATGCTGGTGAAGAAGGGCGTTTGAGCGGCCCGCATCCGTCGCGCGCCACCTATGGTTCGTTCGCATCGTTCAGCGACCCCGACGGAAATGGCTGGGTTTTCCAGGAAGTGACGACACGGCTCCCTGGCAGAGTGGAGGCGGGCGACACGACATTCGGTTCGTCGAAGGAACTTGCGGGCGCGCTTCGCCGCGCTGCCGCCGCGCACGGCGAACACGAGAAAACGACCGGTCAGCACGATGAAAACTGGCCTGACTGGTACGCCGAATTCATCGTCCGCGAGCAGGCCGGCTAGCAGTTGCCGGGCTGAGCGTTTGCGGTGAAGTCGCCGGAACAGAACGATCACTGCGTGCATTCCGGCAGGCCGGGCCGTCGAGGTTCCGGCTACCTTCATCGCGCCGTGTTGCGCTATGATTATCATAGTGATATTCTTGTGCGATCAATCGTCGCGTACGGATTGCGTGCGGCTCTCCCATTGCATGCCACCTCTGCGCGCTGCGCACCACTGATGCAGGCATTCCTCAGCGCGGATAGCCGCGTCCATTCGCGACGACGTGTGCCTTTCGGTGGATAGATGCCTCGCGCTTTGGATCTGGATCTTCTCAACACGCTTGTTGTCGTTGCAGACTCCGGCAGTCTGTCAGCGGCAGCGTCTCGCTTGTACCGGTCTCACTCTGCGGTCGGTGAGCGGTTGCGAAAACTCGAACAGGTATGCGGTCTGTCACTGATGGTCCGCGGAAAGATGGGTGCGAGCCTCACACCCGCTGGCGAACGACTGGTCGTGCATGCGCGCAAGATCCTGGCACTCAGCGATGCCGCCTTGCGAGACCTGCACGACGCAGAATCAAGCAGAGAGTTGCGACTCGCAGTCACCGACTATTTTCGCCCTCATGCCTTGCCGGGTATTTTCGAGCGGATAGGCGCGCAATTTCCGCAGTTGCGGCTTCGTGTGGCGCTTCGAAACAGCGCGTTGATAGAGGAGCAGACGCATACGGGCACTTTCGATATTGGGTTGTCGATGAGGGTGCTGCACGATGAATATTCTTTGGATGTCGCGCCGGGCGAGCGCCGAATGCTGGGCTGCGAGCCTATGCACTGGGTTGCGGACAAGTCTTTTGTTTTACCGGACGGCGTTCCGCTTCCCCTGATTGTGTTGCCCGAAACCTGTTCGTTGCAGCGATTTGTCATACGGATGCTGGATGAGCATCGCATTGCGTATTCGATTGCGCATTCGGCGACGAATATCGGTGGATTGCATTTGGCGCTGGCGGCTGGACTCGGCGTCGCTTGTCTGAATGCTTCTGCGATTCCATCGACGGCTGCGCCTTTCGAATACCACATGCAGTTGCCGCAATTGCCGGAAGTTGAGTTCAGCCTGGTGCCGCCACGTTGCGGTGAGCCGTCGTTTGTATCGGGTGTCAGGGAGATGCTCGCTGAGCATTTGAGCTAGTTCGTGCTTGGGCTTGGCGGTCGATTGTTGCCGACGTTCACTCACCGCGATCCAGTTTCAGCGAGTAGCCATTTTCTTCGCTGAACGCCACGACGGGCGCGGATTTTTCGCTTTCTTTTCTGAACACCAGATTAGTAGGCGTGCTCACAACCTCGTATCTCGTGAAATGGCCGCCCGAGCCGTCCCTCGGCGAGGTCTCGTTCGACTATCGGCGCTGGCGCGCGGGGCGACAAATGAGAAGATTTTTGGCGGATGGATAGAAGAACTATCTGGGAGTGGGTTGGGATTTTTTGCTGCGCAAGCGGTTTGGTTTTTTTTGAGTTTGCGCTGGCATCCGCTTATTGCCTTCGTATTTCAAGCGTCGCCCCTGTGCGGGGCGGCACCTACTTTTCTTTGCCGCCGCAAAGAAAAGTAGGCAAAAGAAAGCGGCTCACACCGCTAGCCCTTGTTCCTGCCTGAGGGCCCTCAACCGGTCCCACGCTTCACACGGCAATCACGTGACTCATGTTCGTTGCCAACGCTCCAAATTGACGCCTCACCCGCTTCACGCGCCCGCGTCGCCACATGCCGCGCCAGATAATCCACTGCCGCCCAGGTGGCAAACTGTGTGTATGCCGTAGAACTGCACAGACCTCACTTCGGACCGATAGCGCACGCGTGTCACCATGTAAGAGCGCTACCCTATACGACGCGGCAACCTACACACAGTTTGCCACCTGGGCGGCACATACCATTCGCTGCCGCTAGCCCGTGCACGGGTATTCGAAGCGGGTGAGGCGCTCATTTATAGCGTTGGCAACGCACGCGAACAGGGACGTTGCCGTGCGAAGCATAAGACCAGTTGGGGGCCCTCAGGCAAACACAAGAGCTGGCGGTGTGAGCCGCTTTCTTTTGCCTACTTTTCTTTGCGGCGGCAAAGAAAAGTAGGTGCCGCCCCGCACAGGGGCGACGCGTGAAGCAAGCTAACAATACGCGGATGCCACCGCAAGAGCAAAAAACCAAACCGCTTGCACAGCAACCACCGCATCGCGGATGCCAGCACTCAAGTCGCAGGCATGTACTGCAAGCGGATCGCGCCAGGAACGGTGCTCACCGGGTCAGGATTGCTTCTCCATCTTTACGATGGTCAACGTACCATTGACGCTTTCGACCCGAACCTTGACCTTATCGCCCTCGTGCACTTGTTTGACCATCGCAGCGTCCTTTGCCTTGAACGCCATCGTCATCGGCGGCATGCCGACGTTTTCCAGCGCTCCGTGCTTCAGCGTCACCATGCCAGTCTCCGGGTCCACCTTCTTGACCTCCGCATCGGTGAGTGCCGTCTTCGGCGACATCTTCGAGGCCGACGGCGCGGACATCTTCATGCCGGCCATATCGTCACCGGCAAAGGCCGGAGCAACAAAAACAGCTGCAAGCACAGCAGACGCAACAATCAGTTTTTTCATCGAGTTTCTCCAGTTTCGGTAGAGGGCACTGTCGTGCCGGAAGGGACTACGTTGGGGAACCGCTCATGGCTCACATGTCTCGCGCGACGGCGCTGCAACAGGAACCAGGCGGCGGGGATAACAAACATCGAGAGCAGCGGTGCGGTGACCATGCCGCCCACCATCGGCGCGGCAATGCGCTGCATCACCTCCGACCCGGCGCCATGTCCAATCATGATGGGGACGAGACCCGCAAGCACCACCGCGACCGTCATTGCCTTGGGCCGGACACGTAGCACCGCGCCCTCGCGAATCGCATCGAGTAGCAAAGCCTCGGTGAACGGTTCGCCATCTTCCAGCCGGCGGTTGAGTGCGCCTTTCAGGTACAGCAGCATCACGACACCGAATTCGGCTGCGACACCCGCGAGGGCGATGAAGCCGACCGACGTGGCAACCGATACCGCATGCCCCAGCACCCAGATAAGCCAGAAGCCGCCGACCAGCGCAAACGGCACCGTCGACATCAACAGCAACGCATCGGCCGCCGAGTTGAAAGTCAGGAACAGCAGCACGAAGATGACGACGAGCGTCACCGGAATCACCGTGCGCAACTTCGCCGCCGCGCGCTCCAGGTACTCGAACTGACCTGACCACGCAATTGCGTACCCTGGCGGCAACACAACCTTCTCCGCGACAGCACGCTGCATCGCTTTCACGGCCGACTGCAGGTCCGTATTGCGGATGTCGACGTAAACGAAGCCGGAAAGCCGCGCATTCTCGCTGCGAATCGACGGCGGCCCGTCGGCAATGGCGATATGCGCAACATCGCCGAGCTGGATTTGCGCGCCCCGGTCCGTGATGACGGGCAGTTGCCGCAACTTCTCAAGCGAGTCCCGGACCTCGCGCGGATAGCGGATGTTGATGGGGAAGCGCTCACGGCCGGCAATGACCTCGCCGACGTTTTCACCACCCACCGCCGACGAGACGACCGACTGGATGTCCA
>Ga0137385_10003772_pt1 | contig 13182 bp, 17 predicted proteins | sample SagtaG_FD_104921 | JGI IMG/M metagenome (GOLD analysis project Ga0137385, IMG submission 104921) | Vadose zone soil microbial communities from Sagehorn Ranch, Mendocino, California, USA - Sage2_R_80_16 metaG | ecosystem: Environmental > Terrestrial > Soil > Vadose zone | place: USA: California...
TCAGCGGCGAGGCGGCGGTGGCGGACTTGTGGCAGGCCGTGCGAGTGCGGTGGAGCTGACGCTACTTCCGCGTTGACGTTGCCCGCCGGCGCGCTGGTCGATGCGGCGGATCCGGCGCGCTCGGATCGCCGAGATGCCCGACGACGGTCTCGCCGATGTCGCCGAGTGCCTTGATCTGCGCGGGAGTCAGCAGGTCGATGAGATTGCGACGCACCGACTCGACGTGGCCCGGAGCCGCGCGCTCGAGCGTGCGCATGCCCTTCGCCGTCAGCGCGACGACCGATCCCCGGCCGTCCGACTCGCACTCCTCGCGGCGCACTAGCCCGCGCTGCTCCATGCGGCTGATGTGGTGCGACAGGCGACTCTGCGACCACAGCATGCGCGCGGCCAGATCGGTCAGCCGACCCTGGCGGCCGGGTGCGGCGGACAGACTCGACAGCACGTCGTAGTCGGGATCGGACAACCCGGCGTCCCGGACGAGGTCGCGACTGATTTGCGCGTTGAGGAGGAGGAACATGCGGCGGTAGCCGAGCCATGCCCGCATCTCCGCGTCGTCGAGCCATCGAGTGCTGGGCATAACTCCAGACTAGATCTGGTTGACATGTCATGCAATCCGTTCGTACGGTACTCCATGACACGTCAAACAAAAGAGGAGCATGATGCCGCGCCGCCTGGTCCAGCTCTACGTAGGCTTGGCGCTGTTCGGCGTCAGCATGGCGTTCCTGGTCCGTGCCCGGCTCGGGCTCGATTCCTGGGACGTCCTGCACCAGGGCCTGGCCGAGCGGACCGGCCTGCGGTTCGGCTGGATCGTGATCGCGGTCGGGGCGCTCGTGCTGCTGCTGTGGGTGCCGCTGCGTCAGCGTCCGGGGTTCGGCACCGTCAGCAACGTGATCGTCATCGGCCTCGCGGTCGACGCGGCACTCGACGTGATGCCTGCGCCCGGACACATGGCCGCACGGTGGGGGTTCCTCGTCGCCGGCATCGTCGTCAACGGCGTGGCCACCGGCCTGTATATCGGTGCCGGCCTCGGCCCCGGCCCGCGTGACGGTCTGATGACCGGACTCGCAGCGCGTGGTTACTCCATCCGGCTTGCCCGGACGCTGATCGAGCTGGCCGTGCTCAGTCTGGGCTGGCTGCTCGGCGGCACCGTCGGCGTCGGCACGGTGCTCTACGCGCTGGCGATCGGCCCACTTGCGCTTTACTTCATCCCGCGCCTGACGGTGCGGACCGAGAGGACCCAAGCATGCCTCGCCTCCTGATCGTCATCGCCAGCACGCGTCCGGGACGCCGCGGGGCGGCCGTCGCCGACTGGTTCGCCGCGGTCGCCCGGGAGCATGGCGGCTTTGACGTCGAAATCGCCGACCTGGCCGAGGTCGACCTGCCACTGCTCAATGAGCCCAACGACGATGCCCGCGACGACTACGTGCACGAGCACACCAAACGGTGGAGCGCCACGGTCGCGGCTGCCGATGCCGTCGTGTTCGTCATGCCCGAGTACAACCGGACGTTCACTGCACCGTTGAAGAACGCGCTCGACTACCTGTACTACGAGTGGAACTACAAGCCGGTCGGCCTGGTGAGCTACGGCGGCGTGTCCGGCGGATTGCGCGCGGCCTATGCGATCAAGCCGGCGCTGACCGCGCTGCGGATGGTGCCGATCGACGACGGCGTGACGATCAGTCGGGTCCGCCGGCACATCGTCGACGGGCGGCTGCAAGCCGACGAGATGCACACCGAGAGCGCGGCCGAGATGCTCGACGAACTGGCGAAGCTCGGCACGGCGCTCGCGCCGCTGCGTCCCGACCTTATGACGTCGGCCAGCGGCGGAAGTTGACGTACGAGCGGCTCGGCGTCGGACCCTGCTGGCCTTGGTAGCGGGAACCGGCGGCGCTCGAGCCGTACGGATTCTCTGACGCGCTCGTGAGCCGGAACAGGCAGAGCTGGCCGATCTTCATGCCCGGCCACAGGGTGATCGGCAGGTTGGCGACGTTCGAAAGCTCGAGCGTGATGTGACCGCTGAAGCCGGGGTCGATGAATCCGGCCGTCGAATGGGTGAGCAGGCCGAGCCGTCCCAGACTCGACTTGCCTTCCAGGCGTCCGGCGAGATCGTCGGGCAGCGTCACGACCTCGAGCGTCGAGCCGAGCACGAACTCGCCCGGATGCAGCACGAACGGCTCGTCGTCCTTCGGCTCGACCAACGCGGTCAGATCGTCCTGCCGCACCGCGGGGTCGATGTGCGTGTACTGCGAGTTGTTGAAGACGCGGAAGTAGCGGTCCAGGCGAACGTCGACACTCGACGGCTGGACGAGCCCGGCGTCCCACGGCTCGACGACGAGCCGGCCCGCGGCGACGGCCGCACGGATGTCGCGGTCGCTCAGCAGCATGGCGTGAGGCTAGTAGGCCGCGTCGTCGGGCAGCCATCCGGTGCGCACGGCCTGCACGCCGAGCTGGAACCGGCTGTTCACGCCAGCGCGTGCCTGCAGCCGCTCCAGGTAGCGGAAGAACGTGCGGCGGCTGATGCGCAGCGTCCGGATGATCGTCTCGTCCGCGACACCGGCCGAGAGCAACGCGAGCAGCCGCTGCTCGATCGGCTCGAGCCGCACACCCGCCTCGCCGGACGGCATGATCGGCAGCGCCGCGCGCCAGGCGAGCTCGAAGAGCCCGACGAGGGCGGAGAACAAGCTGCTCGGCCGGACGATGAGCAGCGACCGGGCCGTGTCGGCCTCGCCGATAGGGAGCGAGACGAGCGCCATCGTGTCGTCGACGACGCTCAGCTTCACCGGGACGTCGTGCAGCACGCGAGCCTGCTCGCCGGCCTTCATGCATGGCAGGACGTTGCCGTCCAGGTAGCCCTCCTGCTCGAGCGAGGACTGCGAGTAGACGACTCGGTAGCGGATTCCCTGGGTCAGGTGGTCGAGTTCGGTGTCATTGCCGGTGCCCGGCATGTAGTACGGCGGCGAGTCGAGGCGGCGCACTTCGTGGTGGACGTTGCGCTCGGCCTGCTCGACGCGTTCGAGCATCGCCGGCCCGGTGACTACCTCGACCAGATGATCGGTGGCCGGTGAGAGGCGCGAACGGCGGAACTCCGCGTACGCGTTGAGCGTCGCGACCATGGCCGCGTTCACTTCGGACTCCCGGCGGGCGGTCAGTACCTTCAGCCCCGCTTCCGGGGCCACCGGCGCGAAGCGGTCACCCGTCGGGCCGGTTCGCCCGACCAATCCGGCGTCGATCAGCTCGGCCAGGATGTCGTGGATGACGTCGGCCGATGCCGCGTTCGTCGCCGCGAGGGCGGGCACATCCGCCGAGCCTTCGTCGATCAGCGAGCAGTAAACCCGCGCGCCCTCTTCGCTGACGCCGAGCAGGCTGAGGTGATGAGTGAGATCGTCCGCGCCCACCACTTCACCCAACCTGATCGAGACCGTTCAGTGCCACTGTCACAATCTGCCACGTCCGCGCGCGGTCGTCGCGATAGAACGACCAGAGCGCGGTGCGTCATCGTTCCACGGTCGCACCTCGCGGAGCAGCGGCCCCCTGGGGCCGCCGCGCGGGAGGCGGGCGCTCGGGGATGCCCGCCTCCCGACCTGCGTTCGGAGCCAGCCGTCGCTGTACCATGACGCCGAGTTCGCGGGTGTAGTTCAATGGCAGAACATCAGCTTCCCAAGCTGACAGTGCGAGTTCGATTCTCGTCACCCGCTCCAAGATGATTCCCCTTGTGGTGCAGGCGAATCCTCCGACGCCAGCCAGATCAGCGGTCACTCGACTTCCTTCGCGTGCCCGCTGCGTGCCCGTTCGACTGTGCAGACCCCGGTGCAATCAGGCGATTCAGCGCATCCGCGACCGCACGATCGCGCTGCGACGTGGTGTGCAGGTAGATCAATGCGGCCCGGGTGCTCGCGTGGCCCATGCGCGCCATCAGGTCAGAGAGTGTGGCACCGGCCTGAGCCGTGAGCGTGTTGCCGGTATGCCGCAGATCGTGGAAGTGCACGTCCGGCAGGTCGGCGGCCGCCATCGCCGCCCGCCAGTGCTTCTGGAAGTTGCTCCGACGTGGCTTCCCGCCCTTAGGGCCGGCGAACACAAAGGCGGCCGGATCGTCAGGGACGTACTCGGCCAGGTGCGCGCGCACGTCTGGGAGCAGACTCGCGGGGATGGCAACAGTACGGCGGCCGGCCTTCGTCTTGGGCGGACCGACGATCAGCGCGCCGCCGCCCATCTCGACCAGGCCACGGCGAATGTGCACCCAGCCATGCTCGGCATCGAGGTCGTGACGGGTGAGCGCGGCCAGCTCGCCCCAGCGCATCGAGCAGAACGTCGCAAGCAGCACGAGCAGCCGGTATCGCCCCGCTATTCCGTCGGCGAGGGCCAGCACCTGCGGCACCGTGAGCGTCGGCCGCTCTGGTGAGCGCTCGACCGAGGCCCCCTTGATCTGGCAAGGGTTGCTTCGGATCAGCCGATCCTCGACCGCGGTTGCCAGCACTGTCCGCAGGAGGCGGTACGCCTTCGCCACTGTGACCGTTCCGACGCCAGCGGCCAGTAGCCCAGCGCGCCACGAGCGGATGCGCGCGGGGGTGAGGCTTGCGAGCGGGTACGAGCCGAGGGTCGGGACGATGTGCAGCCGCACCAGGCCCTCGTACAGCTGGCGGGTCTTGGGCCGCAGGCCCGCGCGCTCAGCGACCCATACCGTGGCGTACTCACTGACCAGCGTCAGCCCCTCATCGGGGTTGATCCACTCTCCGGTCAGCAAGTCGGACTCAGCGCGAGCAAGCCAGCGGTCGGCGTCGGCCTTGCGTTCGAAGGTGTGTGGCGCGGGTCGGTCGATGCCGTCGGGGCCGAGGTATCGGGCCTGCCAGCGACCGGACCGAAGTTGCCGAACGCGTCCGAAGCGGCGCCGCCTCTTGCCCATCAGCGCGCCACCGTCCGATGCCGCCGCCGCGGTGTGGGTTCGACGGTGCCCTCTGCCAGGAACTCGGCGAGCGCGCTCCCGGGGATGCGCACGTGTCGCCCTACGTGCACGAAGCGGATGCGTCGCTCAGCGATGAGTCGCCGCGGGAAGCGCACCGTCGTGCCTAGCAGGGCGGCCACTTCCTCGACGGTGTAGTGCCGCTCCACCGTCTCGTTCTTGTCCAAGCCCGTCCTTCCCTCGCTACGCCACGGTTGCCGAATGACTTGCTGGGTCGGGTGGTCCGGTGCCGTCGCGGGCGCGTTGATACTGGTCGCGCCAGGCGACGCGTTGCCGAACGGATGCGGCGAGGGCCTGGCGGTACTCGTCGCCGTTCAGCTCGCCGGGGTTGACCGGCTCGTAGAGCCAGCGGGGTTCGCCGTCCTCGCGCAGCTCAGTTGCCGAACAACCGTCGGGCAGCTCGATCCCGGCCGCTTCGAGCACGACACGCGCAGCCTCGCGCCGATCGGCCGAGTGTTCGGTGAGGGTCTTACCGGTCCAGTGCCGGGACACGAGCACTCGCCGGCCGCCGTAGCCGCAGCGCTCCGACAGGTGGGCGCGCTTGTCGCAGTAGCCGGGGGTCATGCGGCCGTGCGGGTCCTTCGGCGTGATGCCGTACCGCAACCAGTTCGCACACTGCGGCGAGCACGGCAGCCAACGGGCCTCGGCCGCGAGCCGGTCAGCGTGCGCACGTTGCCTGGCCGACGGCTCGTCGTCAGTGATGCCCTCAGCGATGGACTTGGTGAGGTATTTGGTCAGGTACCCGATCGCGCGGTCGGCCTTGCCCCCAGCGACCAGGCCCTTAATGTCGCACTGGCGACCGGCCCGGAGCGTGTGCGCCGGGGCAACAGTCGGATCAGCGTCGACGGCTGCGAGTGCGTCGGCCCAGCTCGGCAGCGGCGTGCGCGTCGTGGGGTCGAGGAACCGCCCGATGCCCTCGTCGTCCACGTCCCATACAGGCAGTCGCGCCGGGTCGGTGTAGACCGGCTCATCGAACGGCGGCCACCATACGTTCGCGTATGTGGCCACGATGACCCGTCGCAGCAGCGCACGCGGGATGGCTCCCCGGATCGCCATGTGCACGTGCGGCGCGAGCCGCTTCTGCGGTTCGACGGCAGCGAAGTACTGGACGCGGTAACCGACCGCGCGGCGAAGGTTCTGGATCAGCCGGTCGAACAGCTTGCCGAAGTGCAGCGCGTCAAGCACCTGGCGCCGGTAGTCGTAGCTGTCCGGATCGGCCGGGGTGCCGTCGTCGTGGACCCGGCCGTACGAGGGCATGGTGATCGTGACGAACATCGACGGGCGATAGCAACGGCCTTGGTTGCCCTCGTACACCTGGCCGAGTGAGCGAGCCTCGACCGGCAGGCGGGGCAGGTCCGGCAGATCGTCGCGGCGACGGGTCGACCGCACCCGCCGATCCCCGGACTCGCCGTCCTGCTCCTGGTCCTCGTGCTCGTTGTCCTGGTCATCCCCGTCAGCGGGCCGGATCGGGTCCTCGTCCAGGTGCCAGCCTTCCCGGCACTGCGTGGCACGCAGCTTGCGATGCCGTTCCGCGCACGGTGGGCAGTGCCCCGCCCAGGTCGCCCCGCACGGGATCGGCACCAGCCGGGCCTCGCCGGTTGTCGTGTCGATGAGCCGCCGCATGATCGGGTGCACGCAAGCGCCGACCTCAACGGCGACGGCCTGCATGATCTCAGTCGACGGCCAGTCATTGGCCGGGTTGGGGGCGGTCATCGTCCGGTCCTCCACCAGCGCCAGACCCGCCGCACCGAGACGGCGACAAGCAGCCAGGAGATGAGCAGTTGCGCGGAATCGGGGCTCACGGGGAGGCCACCACCGGGCGTCCGAAGATGCGCACCAGCCAGGACCGGCGCCGCGGTGGCGCGATCCGAAGTTGTTCGGCCGGGTCGGGCATGCCGGGGGCGTAGCGGGCGCACATCTCGGCCAGGTCGACATCGGAGACGTAGGCGGCCCGAACGCGGACCGGTTCGCGAACGCCTTCGAGCACGACGTAGCCGGTGCCGGGCATGGAGGCGGGGATCTTGTCGCACTCGGCGCCGCGTTTGCGGGCCCCGTCGCCGAGCACCATGTCCACCTGGACTTCCTCGACCAGGCGCAGCCCGATCCGGGTCGGGAACAGGTCCCGGAAGGGCACGATGTCCTTGGACGGGTCCTGCACCGCCGCCATCACGACCACACCGACCGCCCGCCCCTGACTGAGCAGGAGTTGCAGCGCGGCGTGCGCGCGGCGCTTGGTGTCGCGGTCGGTGTAGGCGATCAGCGCGGCCAGCTCGTCGACGACCAGGACCAGCAGCGGGTCCGCAATCGTGGGCACGTGGGAGCGGGCGACACCGATCAAGCGGGCCTGACGTTCCTTCATGAACGCGACCGCCGCATCGAGCAGGTCAAGCATCCGCGCGGGGTCCTCGTAGCCGAGCCGGTCGAACATGGCCCGCCCGAAGGTCAGTTCCATGCCGCCTTTCGGGTCGACGCCCCACAGCAGCACCGACCGCTGCCGGATGCTGTTCGCGAGCGCCCGCACGATCGACCAGAGCACCGAGCCCTTGCCCGCCCCGGTGGCCCCGGCGATCAGCACGTGAGTGCCGAGCAACCGCAGCACCCACGCCACCCCGGCCTCGGACCGCCCGAGGACGAGCCCGAGCCCGGCGTAGTCGGGCACAGCCGGAATCGGCAACGCCCGGATCGTGTCGGCCAGCGCATCGGCCGAGCGGAAGAAGTCGAGCCAGACTCGGCCGGGCCGCTCCACCCGGACCGCGCAGCGGCGGGCGCCGAAGGTGTGCGCCATCCCGTCGGTGACCTTCTCGAAGTCGGCCGGCGCCTGACCGGCGAGCATGTCCACCAGCACCGCATCGGCGTACTTGTTCGAGCGGACCTTGCGGATGCGCGGCAGATACTCCGCGTCGCCGTACTCCCGAGCCAGCCCGGACAGCGCCATCGCCGGTTGCCAGTGCCGCTGGTAGCACACGATCTGCCGCCACCGACCACGCGCCGGACGGCCGAGGAACCGGGCGAACGTGGTTGGCCAGCGCCACCACCACGCCGCCGCGATACCGGTCAAGCCGATAAGCAGGTATCCGGTCCCGACCCGGCCCAGGTAGTGCACTGAGGCCAGGAACGCCGCTGCCGTGAGTGTGAGCAGCGGGTGCCGGGACAGCCACAGCAGCAGCCGACCCAATACGCGCAGCGCGTTGATTGCGAGGACTTCCCACACGGACCGCTTGCGCGGCAACTCCACGTACTGCCGTGTCCGTCGACCACCAGCCCACCCGTGCGATGCGCGAACGACCTTCCCCCGCCTAGCCACGCCACTCACCCGACCCGTCCGCCTCGGGCGCCACGCCGGGCTCCCAGCCGGTCACCGGAGCGCACCGACCCGGCGCACACCGGCCCGGATGCTCGGGCGTACCGAACAGCAGCCCGCAGCCCGCGCACCGGTCGCGCCAGTCCACGCCGATCGCGAGCAGCTCGTCAGCGATGGCCGAACGCGGCGAGACCGCCCGCACCACATCGATCGGCACCGGCCCGCCGGTCGTCACTGCGGCGGCCGCCATCACCGCCCGGTGCGCGACCTCGAGGAGCAGCGCCACGCGGACCGACGGAGCCAGCGGCGAGCACGCCAACCGGTCCACCGGGCCGGTGTGCTGTCCTGCCTGGCGCTCGGTGAACCGGCGCAGCGCCTGCACCTGTGGCAACGCCCGCAGCGTCGCCGAAACCTCGTTGCGGATCGCGGTCATGACCGCCGCCCTTCCCGCAGCTTCGCCGCGTGTTGCGCGCACAGCGGGCCGTGCCGGCGGTTCGCCGGGACGGACGCCGGTCGCGAGCACGGCTGCTGCGCTCGTGTCCACTCGGTGCACCGGGGCGACCCGTCCCCCGTGAGGGACGGGCCGAACACCGGCAGCACTTCCTGCTCCTGGTTTGCCTGTGGAGGCATCAGGACCCACCCGACGAGCGGGTCTGCTTCGCACCGCTGACGCCATCGGCCGACCAGCGCTCGGAGAACCCGCCCGCCTTCGTCGGCCCCACGTCGCAGCGCAACCCGTCGAACTCGATCCCCGTCAACGGCGTGACGGTCGGGCGGGTCGAGCTGGGCACCCGCACCATCGCCGTCGCCGTCGACTCCCGCCCGAACGCCACCGCCAGGTACATGACCTCGATCAGCCACAGCAGCAGACCGGACTGCTCGTCCTTCGCCTGACGATCCGACGGACGCCGCTTGCCGCCAGGCCCGTCCTCCCACTCCGTGACCGGCTGCACGATTCCCGTCGCTGTCATCGGCTGCCGCTTGCTCTCTACCGCGTAAACCGGCATGGCCAGTTCCCTTCGTGAGCGCCAGGTCCTGTACCTGGCTGTGCTGGCCAGGTTACCTAGGCAACCTAGCCAAGGCAAGGATTAGCACAGGTCACCTAGCCAGGTTGTGGCGACACGCCGTACTCTCGCGGCCATGAGCCTCGATCCGGACGACCCGCGCCCGCCGTACGTACAGGTCGCGAACGCCCTCCGTGACGCGATCACCAATGGCACGCTCCGGCCCGGCGAGAAGCTGCCATCCGGGAGCGACCTCGCCGAGCGCTATGGCGTCGCGCGTATGACGGTGCAGAACGCGGTCCGTGTGCTTCGGGATGAGGAGCTGGTCGTCTCGCGCCAGGGCAGCGGTGTGTTCGTCCGCTCGCGCGCAGAGCGTCCGGTCGGGCTACGCCCGCACGTCGAACGCGCCTTTGAGCAGCGACCCGACGTATCGATCGACTTCGCCGGCTTCAGCGGAGAAACCCTGCTCGGCGTGCTCCAGGAGCCGCTGGACAAGGTGCGGGCCGGTGACCTACCAACGCAGTCGATCGCGATCCGCGCGCTCGTGCCCGACCTCTCAGCGCCGCTCCCCTTGCCGTGCACCGTGGACGGGCTGGCTGATGATCCGGCCTTCCGCGACCGAGCAACCAAGATCATGGCGCGGAGCCTGCCGCCGATCGCCGAAACGCTGGACGAGCTGGTCGACATCGGCCGTGTCCAGTCAGCCAACCTGACCGTGCGTGTGCACCCGTGCCCGCCACCGTTCAAGCTGTTCATCCTCAACGGCACCGACGCGTTCTTCGGCTTCTACCCGGTGCGCGAGCACACCGTCACGATCGCGGGCAAGCGACACACTGTCTACGACCTCATGGGCAAGGACGCCGTGCTTTTCCACCAGGCCGCCAGCGACGAGGCCGACGCCATCGGCACGCAGTACGTGCGCGAAGCCTTCGCCTGGTTCGAGAGCATGTGGACGAGCATCGCCAAAGACGGCGCAGCATGACCAACGTCAGCGCAGGACGCGACCTTGACGCGATCCTGCGCCGGGTACGAGTCGTGCTGCTCGACTTCGACGGCCCGGTCTGCGCAGTCTTCGCCGGAGTCGGAGACACCCCGATCGCGGACCACCTACGCGCCTCACTCAACGACGCCGGCTACCCGACCAACGGCACCGACCAGCTCGGCCCGCACGGCGTACTCGCCTACGCCGCGACACTCGACCAGGCCGCCGCGCACATTGTCGAGGCCGAGCTGGCCGCCGCCGAGCTCGACGCCATCCAGACCGCCACGCCAACCGCGGGCGCGCGGGAGTTCCTCACCGCCTGCGCCGACACCGGCCGACCGGTCGTCATGGCCAGCAACAACAACGCCGAGGCGATCGCGGCCTACCTCGACCGACACCAGCTCCGCCAGCTCGTCGCACACATCGAAGGCCGCGACCCCGACGACGCCAGACGCATGAAACCGAACCCCTGGGTCATCCGGCGAGCCGTCGCCCACGCCGCCGTACCACCACGCGACGCCGTGCTCATCGGTGACGCCGTGACCGACATCGACGCAGCCCACTCCGCCGATGTGCCAGTCGTCGGCTACGCCAACAAGCCCGGCAAGGCAGCGGGGCTCCAAGACGCCGACGCCATCGCAACCGACATGCACGAGCTTGCCGACGCGGTCAACGCTGTCGGCACTGCGCCGGTCGCGGGCCAAGCGAGTGATGCGTGACGCGGCCAGCTTTCAGCCGGACAGCTCACGACGCAAAGACGTCGTCGCTATCCCAGATCACCTCATAGCTCGGGCGCACCGCCGCGTCGCACAACGCACATAGCTCCCTGCCCCGATGAAGGTAGTCAGCCTCGTCAACCTCATCAGCGTCGTACTCCAGCGCCCATGCTTCGAGCCGTCGCCTTAACTCAGGGTGATACTCGATCGCGCGAGGAGATTCCTGGTCGCCGCTACTGAGCCACAACGGCCAGTCCGAACCGGTCTCCGCTCGAAACCACAACCGCGTCGGACTCCCGGGCGGACGCCTCCGATCATCACGCATCCGTGCATATCTGGACCGGCCGAATGGCCACTTAGCCACCATCTCTTCAATGTGGTCCGGATCTACCCCGTCGTGGACGAGCTGACGACGTAACCAACGGACCTCGTCCTCGTCGTCAGCCGAGCGGTCAGTCACGGCGCGGATGGTCGCACGTTCGCCTGCACTTTGCAGCATCCACGTTCGCCCTCCGCATCGCCTGTGACCCGACAGCTGATCCGCGACAGGTCCCCGCCAGGTGATGTGCGACAGGTGATCTAGGAAACCTGAGTCCGTCCACGGGGCGTAGCTTCGAGCCATGCGGTACGCCTACGTCCGCTGCATGGACGGCCACTACTACCTACTCACCGACAATCCGCGCTGCCCACTGGACGGTTCGCTCACGCGAGCGGCAGAGCAGGTACTGCCGATGTTGGGCGCGATCGCAGGCCGCTTGTCCCTTGACGCGCTCGCTGAAGCGGGCGTCCCTCACGACGCGCTGGCTGCCGTCCTTGTAGCCGAGATGCCGGACCCTCAGCCGGTCCCGTGGCTGCTTCGACCGTGGCTCGACGGACACCGCGAAGCACTCTGACCGCTGAGGACTGTCGCTCATCACCTGGCGGGGACCTGTCGCGCATCACCCGTCGGAGCACAGCCCTCCGCATCGCCCGCCTGCCGAGTTAACCTCTCAGGGATCAAGGCGCGGCCTCCCGGCCGCGCTCCGCCCCGGCCCACGGCCTGCGGGCGGACACCTCCGGCGCGCCGTCCTCGGCCGCAGCCGGGGCGGAACCCATCAGTTGGCCGGACCAACCACAGAGGTCGACTCGGGTGTGTGGCTGCCCTCCGCCGCACAATCGTCCACGGCAGTCCGGCCGCATCAAGGGCGCCTACGGCGTCGCACGCGATGGCGCAAGCGCCACCATTGACCCGACCGGCCAGCCGAGCAAAGCGGCAGCTACGAAGGGCATGCGGGAAGTATGCGAGCAGATCAAGTTCCAGCCCGGCGGGTTTCACACTGCCTAGGTGCAGCCACCTCGCGGCCGTCGAACGAACGCCGTTCTACGTTTCTTCTGGGCGGCGTTCGCCACCGCAGCGGTCCTCAACCTGCCGGGCGCGATCTTCGACCTGACCTACCCGAACTGGCTGCTATGGACCGTGCGCGTGGTTGTTGCGATCTGGGTGCTCGCGCTCGTGGTCTTCATGGCCATGCGCGCGGGCGAAGTCGTCGGTGGTGGCGACCGATAGCCGCCGTGCCGTCCAAGGCGATGCTGCGGCAGCCGAATTTCCGTCAGGGTCAACGTGTCGGCGACACCTGCGATCGGCTCGCCCCGCCGAAGCGGACGTTGCAGCGGAACTTCTGGACGTAGTGCGCGCCGCTCATTTTGTATCGCAGCAGACAGGTCCTGAGTTCATCTGGCGTCGTGCTCGTCGCCTTGAGCCGGACGGTCACGATGTACGGGCTCTTCTCCGCCGGCAACATCGTGGAGCCCACCGGGCATCGTGAGGGCTTCGCAGAGAGGCGTCGCGGAGCCAGTGCCGCCAAGAGGCTGACAGCAACAGATGACAGCAACCGGCGCGGACGCAGCCGACCAGCCTTGATCGAAACCGATCGGAAGCCGAGCAGGCGTCTATCGTTTAAACGAGGCCGGACGCGAGTGCACACCCTACGGATCAAGAGGTCCAGCGAGCCTGGCGTGCCCGCTACGTGCCCGATACCACGCGTGTAGTCGGTCATTCGCGGTCACTCACGGACACCCATCACCCCACGAACGCTGGCGATCGGGGCATACCAATCTCGTTCCCAAGCTGTCTTGGGGTCCCTTCGGGGCGCCGCGGATGCGGGAAAATCCCGGGGTGGTTGCCCGCCGACGTCGGCACTTTCATGGCGCAGGTGAGGCCGTCAAGCTGTTTGACGCTGGGA